>Ga0209208_10002104_pt1 | contig 28440 bp, 16 predicted proteins | sample S1TSphfallax_3_FD_187694 | JGI IMG/M metagenome (GOLD analysis project Ga0209208, IMG submission 187694) | Host-associated microbial communities from peat moss isolated from Minnesota, USA - S1T2_Fd - Sphagnum fallax MG (SPAdes) (version 2) | ecosystem: Host-associated > Plants > Peat moss >...
AAAAACAAACAAAACATGGAAAAAAGTCACATAATAGTAGCCATGCACTTTCACCTTGTTGTAAACATGAAAAAATGCAAATTTAATGAATGTCATATACCATGTGTCACAATGTTAAAGAAGAAGTTGTCGCAATTTTAACCTTGGGCTCGCAACCAAGGCAAGGGCTTGCAAGGTTGTAGGCCAAGAGAGGAAGCCCAGGAGTGAAGGAAAGTGTGAGGAATGAACCCTCACACTCCCAAGGAAGCTTCCACCTTGGGAGTTGGAGTCCTGGTGGACTCTTGAATGTTCAGAGAGTAATTGCAGGGGTCAAAACCCAATAGATTGAGGAGTTTTTTATATCATTGAAAAGCTATTGAAACGTAAATGTCTAAAATGAGCTCCCATGAACCATTTGGACATTTGAAATACGAGTTATGGCCAAAAGAAGGGCCAGGAGTCAAATCGGCAATTTGACTCTTGATCACTAAAAGTCGGGAATTGACCCGATTTCCTTATGTGTAGGTGGTGTGCGACATACCGTTCAAAAGCTCTCAACAAGGGCTACGACTTTGCTTTAAACCTTATCTTAATCAAAAGTTTGCACAGAAAGTTATGGGGCCCCAAAGTCACGGGAGACCCAACTTTGGGAATTTCGGAACTTCCATCTGGGAGTCCTGGGACAAAAATGTCATTTGGATGTGGGCCTTGTGGAGAGGCACAAAGTATACTATAAAGGGGAAGGTGGTGGCTTTCCCTCAAGTTCGGGCCATGGTGAGTCTTGTGAGTAAGAGTTTGTTCGTGGCTCATCATAACACCAAAATTGTTCCAACTATGCACTAACTAACTTGTTGTTGGTTTTGTGCAGGTCCATGTAAGTGATTGAATGCTTGTCAATCTTCCTAGTCCCATCCCAGAGCTCCAGCACGCCCCTTTACCCCCAAAGTGCTACGAGCCAGGGAAAGTGTCCCCAACTCCTTGTTTTTCCGTTGTTTTCACTTCAAACTCATATTTGAATCTATTAAGAAGCTTGGGAGCGCGTCAAAAGTGATGGTACAAACTACAAATTCTTTAATATGGAATCTTGAATGTGGATCACTTGTTTATTTATGATTTGTTCAAAAGGGGGAAAACATAAACATTTACAAGTAAAAATGGCAATATGTGGTAAAGACTTACTCTAAGTTTTTTTTAATGCAGTTAAAAAAATGAAATTCCTATTGGATTTCATACACACCCACACACACACATTTATTTGTTCTCACAATACCTTTTCAATATCATGGGAATTTTAAATTAAAAAATAAAAAGAACAAAACTTTGTTCTAAATAAACCCCTTAGATGTGGGTTTTATTGAAATTAAGTGTATGCACAACTCTACCTTGCAACAACTTATATGGCAATGGGTTTTATTCTATTCACTAATGTAGTTTGTGCGATTGCCCATATGTGAAATGGTAACCCAATTACTTATATGTCCTTTTGAAATCATTTTTTGTAATTTAATTGAATTTCCAATGACAAAAACTATTCAAAATTCATTCTCTCCTGCACCTTACCTATAATTTTTTTCAAATCCTCTTTTATTCAATCTTATTCCTCAAGGGCTTTACCATGATACCAAGAGTGCTCAAATTTCCCATAAATCTTATTTTCTAATTTAAATGAATTTTCAGTGAAAAAAATGTTCAAATTTCAATAACTTCTCAACTGCAGGTTGAAACATTATGAAACTTGGTGCACCCCTAATCATTGAGGGCTTTCCAATGGTACCAAGAGACCAGCAAAAGAAAACCTGATTTGGGAGATCTCAACATGATAAACAAACAACCTTCCTTCATATATAGATAGATAGATAACCTGCTTTCAACTCTGTCTCTCACAAACAGTGGGTGGAATTCTTCCATTATGCGGCATCTCATCTCGTCACCTGATTCAATGTCCCAATCGAGATCTTAAACTTTCATCACCTGATTTGATCCCAAAACGAGGTCACCAAAGGGTTCGGGTCAAGACTCTGGACCTCGAGTTCCATCTTCTCGCTTTCATGTGCATGCGCGTGCGTCTCCTCTCTCACACCAGCCCGCGATCTCTACGATCCGTAGCCCAGAAAAGGCATCCAAGTAAGTAGCAAGGGAGTGCAAGGCTCGCTCTTCGAAGGAAGGAAAAGAATCGGAAAGCAAAGAAGAAAAGACAGTAGAAGAGAAATCACAAGATGACGGAGGCAATGCTGAGGGGTCAGAAGGGCTTGGCCAGCGTCAAGGACTTGCCCGTGCGCCAGGATGGACCTCCTCCTGGTGGCTTCCCTCCTGTGCGGTATGCTCGCAGGATTGCCAACTCAGGACCCAGTGGCTTGGCTGTGGTGCTGTTTTCCTCGGTTGTTATCGGCTGGGGCATGTACCAAGTGGGTCAGGGCAACCTTCACCGGAGGTTCGTGTTTTGCGACCAGTCTCTTGTACCCAACTCCCCGGCCTTTGCGTGTTCTAAACGATGATACCTACTCAGTACAGCTTCAATCCCTTTTATGTAGGATCCTTGGAACCTTGTCCATGGCCATTAGGGTTTTGTTTTCCTGGCCCATTAGGGTTTGATTTCCCTGTAGATCCGCAAGGGTTTCGACTGACTTTCCTTTCTGTTTTTAATTCTGAAAATGCCGTCATAGCAAACTGATACCATTTGATTGATCACACTGTCAGAACCTTGAAGGCAGAGAAAATTGCAGCGCGGCAAGCTATTTTACCTCTCATCCAGGCTGAAGAAGATGCAAGGTAAGAGCTTTCTTTGCCGTACCTGAGCCAAATGCACTGGAAATTTCACACTAGGGTTCAATCATAGAAGTTCTGGAGCTTTATTTGCTGCTCACAGTTCTTTCTAAAAGCTTGGGAAACATGTTCTGAGCACTATTCAATTACTATGACTATGTGAACATTCTGAAGCAGGCTTGCATTTGAGCAGTTGGTCTTATCAAATTCATCCTCAACTGAATATTTGTCATATGCCTTTGGTATGCTTCAGTATCATGGTAGTGGAGAGATTTTTTGAAGCACAACTGTATCATGAAGTTCACTTACTCTCTAGATTCTCATCCTTCTCTTGGCTTTGTGTTCTTTTCCTGTCTCTTCCTCTTCCTCATTCCTTCAAGGTACTTTTTGTTTATTTTTCTATTTGCTCGGGGTACATTTTTCCTGTTTTGCATTAGTGTGCTGTCCAGGATTATGGCTACTTCTCTTTTGCTTCCTGATTTGGGATCGGCATAGTGCAGATTCTGTCTCAAAGTAGATTAGTCCTGCTGTTGGGAGCTGATGGAAGCCAATGGAAGTCACAGAGGCTTGGCAATAGCACACGCACATTTTTTCAGAGTCCTTGTTTTTCTTCTCCCTTTCATCTTTTATATCCTGTTCTTTCTTCCTAATGTGCATCCTTTTTTGTTTTTCTTTTTCCCCTCTGTGTGTCCTGTATATTTTGCCTTCTGTTCTGTTAGGTGCTAGCTAGTATCATGGCTGAGTCTTCCCATTGCTTCCAGACTTGCAACAGAAAATTGGTATGCAGGCTAGTAGTTACACTGGTCTATACCTGCTGTAGGATTTTAGGGTAACCACTAGCTAGCCTGAACAAGTCAGAGCATCTCCTTTGGCGCTCAGTATGTGACCCTGCACTGGAAATCTTTGATGAGATACAGCAGTCAAAAATTGAGTGGAGTCACTGGAAGACTGCTGTGACCCTGAAAAAATGCACAGCTTTCAGAGCCCTGGAGGAGCCCTGGAACAGTCTAATAAACACAGTCAAATCATATTTATTAACTGATCCCTGTTTCTGACTGGTTAGATAGTTTGATTTGTCCAGGTGGGTTGCTATTAGTAGTCTCCCGTCTATTTGTAGTCCCAGTTTCAGTTTTATGGGTGGGGTTGGAAAAAAGTAAGTAACTAAAACCTGGACGCAAGAAATATTTTTGCAGGGTCACATACTGAGCACTGCTGGAGATGCTTCTAGACATGGGCTACTTTTATTCTCATTCTTCCCTTTTGTGTTTTTCTTCTTTCTGGTTTTTCAGTCCTTTTCTGTGAGTTTTTCTTGGACCGAAAGGAAAGTTTTCACCTTGTCCTGGTTTATTTAATCTTGGGATGGAGATTTCTTGATATTTACGAGAGTTATGTTCACACATCCCTATGGTGGTTATTTTAATTTTTTGGTCTCTCTCTGTATGGTTTTGAAAATTTCCTTTTCTGGGACAATTTTTTGATTGCAGTGTTAGGTCTGTTTTACGGGTCAGCTCAACTTTTTGAGGGTCTTGTTGATGCTTGTAAAGATACAAAGTACCAGGGAGTAGAATGCTGAGCAAAAATACTTGGGCATTCTTTTGTTTGCCTAGTTCAGCTAAAAGGAGAGACAGGGTTTAAAATGAATGAATGAACTTGTGTACAGGTTTGTAAGGGAGAAGAAAAAGTTCATGGAAGAAGAGGCGAAGGTAATGGCAAATGTGCCTGGCTGGAAAGTTGGTGAGAATGTCTACAACTCTGGGCGGTGGATGCCTCCATCCACTGGCAAAATCCGAGCTGAGTGTTAACCAGCTGCAGTCAGTCTTTTCGCTTCACTTCCCTTTGTCACTCATGTTCCAAAAGAGGTTTCTATCCTCTGAAAACTCTGATTTCTGTCCTAAGGTTTCAATTACCATGGCTTCATAAAGTATTGGGCAATGAAGGAAGATTTTTGACAGTGAATCTTTTAATGGTTGTTTCTGGATGTTAAACTTGAGGGTTAAGGTTCTTTCAGTACATCACTTATTAAAGGGCTGTGATTAAGTCACTTGTGCCAGAGGCAAATCAGATTCAAGTGCAAACCTTGACACATAAGAGTCAGTATGTTATGACAGTGAAGCTTGATTTGATTGGAGGTCATTGCAGCGGTAGTAAACAATAAGGGTAACACCAGAAATAGCTTTGATTCTATTCATCATAGAACACTTCTGGTAACAGTGAAGCATTTTTTTCTCCCTACTTGTGCTGTCATCAATGTACTGAGTTCTCATTCCAGTATGAAATGCACATCACAGTACGGTTTCAAGATGCACCATGATGTGGCAAAATTCATTTGGAAATCAACTTATGCCAATAACTGTTTAGATGTTAATACATAAATCAGAGATGTGTATTCAAGCATGACTAGTCACTAAGTCAGCTCATATTTGTTGGATCAATTTCATGTTGTTTTGAGTGCTGTGAAATAAGGTGCAAATGATGCTGGATTTACTTCATTAATTTTGGAAAAGTTCTGGTGGCCAATTGTTTATCAGCCTGTTAGCATTCACTCAGGTTAATTAAATTGAAGAGACTCTGCTATGAATCCCATCACTTCTTGGGATGAAAACTATAGTGCTTCAAGCCACAAATTCACAAAATTTTGAGAAGGGGCAGAGAGTCTCTATTTGTTACAGTAGCAACATTTTTATTAACATGAGTATTGACCAGCAGCATGTGGACAGCATTGTGCGTATAGGATTAATCCACATCTTGCACTATTTCCAGTTCATGTAGTAGAAGCTGAATTGTTAGGAAAGAATAAGGAACACATTGATATTCAGTAGAAGACTTACACTCTTCCAATATGGTCTGGAGTAATTCCTTCCACACAGAAGAGGTGAATCCAATTTCCTTCAGTTGAAAATTTTGGACTGAGCAATAAACAAGAGGAGGACACTCATCACAAGCTCATATAGCAGCACATTACATATCAAACTTCAAAAAATAGACTCTGGATTCTTACAAGCCAACATCACTACTATGTAGGTGTTTTCTGCAAAGTCTGTGAGAGAGATATGGTGCAAAAGAGAGAGGAAGTACTCCATGTTCTTCTGTTACCACAGCTTGACTTGTCAATGTCAAAGCCCATGTCAAAACAAAATGGTTCAGTTCAACAGTTCATCCTAGCTCACGTTTTCTCTTTGAGAAAAAGCAACGGCCAATGCTGAAGGAGATTTGAGTGCCTCAATATCCTTGACAACAACAATGGATGCCTACATGAAAAACATGAGATACAAATGCAAGCCAAACCATGACTATGAACCCTGCTGGTTCATATTCGATGGAATAAAATGCTCTTAGGTGGACCATGAAGTGGCTTCAAAGATGCACATCCTATTAAGCAACAATAGATAATTATGCCAAACCGATTCTCGCATGGAAATTAATTCAAGGGCTGGCAAAATGAATGTGAAGTCGTCTTGTAAGGAAGGAGATGAGGAGGAGGTCAAGTGCTTTGTCTAATAATAACTCATAAGTTTCTGTCCTCAAATAGCAGAGTCCCACGCCCATTACCTTTCCTTCAGCTCCGACTCGAACTGCTCAAGTTTACATCGTATTGCTGGCAAAAAAGATGCCACAAGCGCCTGAGTGATCCTTTTCCTTTGCGCAGAATCGGCAATCTGCGACTGCGTGATGGAGACTTCAAGTTGAAGATCATCGAGCTCTCCATAACAAGCTTCTGGTACCTTCATCGTCCCTTCCAGATCCTTCTTCACGCCTTGGGCTGTAAAAACCTCCATCTTCACCGTCATGGAAATCTCGAAAGAATACCCAACCCGCTTCTTCTGCCTTACCGTCACTAAGGTAGCATCACCGCTACAACTCGACACCTCCGCCACATGCGCATTACCATCTTCAAATTCTACGGGTTCTACTCCTTGCAACAGATCCTTGACACGTTTCCAGGCCCAGGAATTGAGGCTCTTCTCCTCCCACGTTCCCGCTTGGTTCCACAACGACCCTAAGGGCAAGGGTTTCCCGTTTCCGCTCATCTCTCTTTCCGTGAGCTTCCTTGGCAGAAGCGCGGGAGCAGCACCGGTCACTTCACTGCGAACCCAGTACCTATAGGAAGAAGCTTTCTTCAGCTCGTTCTCCTTCTCAGCCGCTACTCCGTCTTGCGCGTCCTCCTCCATCGCGACAAGAAAACTCACAACTTCCCTTTGCAACAAAACAAACAAACAAAGGAAAATGCGCTTTGTTGTGTTGTAAGCGCACTACACAACAAAAGCGAAACAAGGGAAATAGCAGCCCCGAAAGTTTCATTTTCTTTATTAACTTCACAAAGGTGCCTCTTTGGATGATCCATCCATCAGCAGTACAGGTTTGACTGGCGACTATATGGATGATTCATCGATAATCAGTTGGACTGCTAGGTAATAAGAACTGACCGCGTTGCTTCCTTCGTCTCAACGTGAAACGTTCAGTGGGGCCTAGAATGCGCCCTGAGCCCTAGAACGTTTTACTGGGGCCTACTCTGAGCACTAGAACCTTCTGTTTGTATTTTAAAATTACAGTTCTCCTTATTATACTGCAACATAAACAACTCCCTTTTTATTTCTATGTGTATTGTGAGGTATCTCCCCAGCAGAAGAACCCTAAGGTGTTATGCCTGGGGAGCTCCCCTAATTTTATATGTTCCCATGTTCCCATGGAAATATTTCTTTTCTGCGAAATGAGAAAGAAGCTAGGAAATTAAAAGAGAGTTGTTTCTGTAAAGGGAGGTTCCAGTACTTGTGCATTCTCCTGAGGTTTGGGAACACCCGGGTCTCAGGGCCTTGAGTGCTACTCCCTTGGGAGACCACACTCATATAGGAACCGCCCCTACAACTAGTTCAATCATGTTCAAGGGTATGAAAGCAGGTTGTTAGTAGGTAGGTAGTAAAAATAGCCCTTAAGAATGTATAAACCATCCACTTACCTAGTAGTTACCTATTTTCATACCTATCTCCCAATAGTTGAACATAATTGAACATCATGTTCAAGGGTATAAAAGCAGGTTGTTAGTAAGTAGGTAGTAAAAACAGCTCTTAACAATGTATAAACCATCTCCTTACCTAATGGTTACCTATTTCCATACCTATCCCCCTGTATATGAGACCTATTTCTTGCAGAATTGGTTACCAAGGTGAAACTAAATATTAAGTCGTTGAGGTTCATTCACAACTGAGTAATAAGGGGCATCCAGTGGATGGTGCACTGGTGCTAGGTGCTGCTTCACTATGGCCAGAATATTGTATCATTCAGTTATCATTGAGATTTTTTTTGGAAGAAAAGGAACCCAATTAACTGGTTCCAATTTCCAATCTGCAATCTCAAATCAAGAGAGATAGCATTTACTTAGGTGAAGCAGCACCCACCAGCGCATCTTCCACTGGATGCCTGTTATTAGTTATTACTCAGTTGTGGATGAAGCTCAACAAGTTCGTATTTAGTTTCACCTTGGTAACCAATTCTGTAGGAAATAGGTCCCATATATAGGTAGATAGGCAAGAAAATAGATAACTACTAGGGTAAGTAGATGGTTTATACATAGGTAAGAGTTGTATTTACTACCTACCTACTGACAACCTGCTTGTAGGTTGTTAGTAGGTAGGTTAAAAAAAAAGCAACAGAGCTAACCACCATGGTTAGCTAGTGAACTGGAACCCAACGGAAAACTGTTTCCCGACCACTGACCATTCATCCTACATTGTGTGATGGTGGGTGCTGGTTCAGTGTGGCCGCATTTTTGTCTTTACTCCATCCTTTCATCTTGAGTAGCACCTCCACCTTAATTAAATGCTCCTCTAGGAGCATCATTGGAACATGAAGAGTCTCAATGGCTGATTCAGCCTATTTTCCCTGTCCCTCGATGGCAGAATCGGCTGGCAGCTGCCCAGCTGCTGGATTCAGCCATTACCTTCACTCTCTGCTGATGTACCATCAAATTCCCGAGGTCCTTATGATACAGAACAGGCCATTTATGGCACATTCTGTCAGTTGTGCTGTCACTGAGCTTGCCCTCCGTAGCCACTCAGTAACAGTTTACTTGGCAGAATGTGCCATAAAATGACACATTCTCTAGTATGTTAAAAGGCAGGGCTGGCCGATTCAGCCTCCTTCCAGCACGGCTGGGAGGCAGAACTAGTTGCTGCAACCAATTCTGCCATCTACCTCTCCTTTTTGTGTTTTACCTTATTGTAACCTCTTCTTTCTCTTTTACCCCATTCTAATTTCTACCCCATTCTACTTATAATGTCATAGAAATTAGAATGGGTTCTGTAGGGCCTATTATGCCAGGTGCGCCTGCATAAGGCTCACGAAGGCAGGCTAACCTGGCAGAATCAGCTTGGCAGGCCCATTCTCTATCCCAGTGGTGCCATAATCATTTCAAGTGCATTACTAACCAGAACCAGAACTGCTAAGAACCAGCAGTTCTGTGGGTACCCGACCAGCATATGGAACTACTTCTTGATCCATGCATATGGTATTATACAGGCAGACATATATGTATATGCATGTCTGCCTCCATCAGAGTTCTACCTATCTCTCCAATGTCCTCAAGAGCTTGTGCCGATCTGATGTGAATATTATTTTCCTGGCAAAAATGGTAGACCAGAATCTGTTGATTGATTGATTGATTGATTGATTGTCGTTAGTTCTTTCCAAACAATAGATCAAATCTTGTGCAAAGAGTGAACTCGTCACCCCTGCATCAATTGAAGTTCTTGGATGGTTTGTTGTCATGTCTATGCAATTCAATGCATATTTGTAGACCAAGCATGTAAGCCATCTAGGTTTTCCAGCTGGTACTAATTGCAGTACTACAAGAAGAAGACAATCTCCTGATGATTGGTGTTGTATTTGGACCCATGTTTTGAAGTAGTCCACAGATTTTTTATCCAAGCTGGTACATTCTTGTGGAGATTGTGGAAGAGTAGTGTCCTGACTACTTATTGGCTCAAATCATGTGTAATTTTTGGCTGAAAATTACATTGTTGGCAATGAACGACTGCAATCCTTCTGGTTCACTTACATCACCTGCTCACCTCAGTTAAGACATCTGTGTGCAGGTGTTAGGTGGCTATCTGTCTAGAGGAATGTAATACCTGACCATAAGAGAGAGAGGAGTTTGCAGTTTCAAAACTTTGCAAGCCATCCCTGACATGAGTAAATGCCCAAACTTTTGCTCAGAAGTGCACCCACAATAGTCAACATCTTCTGCTCGTGACAAATGCAAGTAAAAAAGACCTTAGACCTTTAGAACTAGTGTAGCCTGCATTGTTGTGCCAAAGATGTTGATGAAGGTTCAGAGGCAATAATGATTTTCTATAGCGCTTTTCACTTGCATTTGCCAAGAGCAGAACATTGATTCATTGCACAGGCATGGACAATTCTGGTAAGGGAGGAGTAGATTATGTATAAGTCAAAAGAGAATAGCTGCCTTGGGAAGCTTCTCCCAATAATTATAGCTCTTTTTGAGCAGTCAATAGAATCAACCTAGAGACTATCTCTACAGTCACTTTTGCCTTAAGGAAACAGACTGCTTTTCATTGTAGATCTAAAGGAATGGAGTAGAAGATGTATAAAGACTAAAAGAGAATAGCTGCCATTTGAAGCTTCTCCCAATAGTGATAGATGTTTCTTGCAGTTGAAAAACAGAATTAACAACCCTTGAGCCTATTATATATAACCCAGGCATTTTGCTGTCTGGAATCATCAGACTGCTTGCATTGTAGGTCTAAAAGGTTGTCGACGCTGAAACAAATCCTTGGAGCTGCCCATTCGTTGAGATTTGTTACTGGGGGGACGAGGTGGTAACTCCTCAAAGGATTGTCTACGCTGATGCAAACCCTTGGAGCCACCAGCAGCCATCTGTTGAGAATTGTTACTAGGACGAGGTGGTATTTCCTCAAAGGATGCAGACTTCCTCCTAGATCCTGCATGCTTTTCACGAATGAAGGTCCCAAGTGGCTTCTTGGACGATGTTGTGGCTGCAAACCATGATTCAGATGGTGGTAATGGGGATGGCGGTGGCATGAGAACATGACCTGGGATTGTCTCTCTTTCAACTGGTTTTGCAACTGGTACTTCCCAGGTTGATGCTGGTTGGGTGCGTGGAGGCATGCTGTGTGTTGAAGGAATGCTATGAATAGATTCTTTACCTGCTTCAGAGCGCAAAGGTTTGCCATAGTTGGACTTGCTCATCATATGCGAAAGCCTCGCCCCAAGCCGGTCTATTTGCTTCACTCCCACTTCTCCACTTGGTCCTGAGCTTTTTGGTAGCCCCAAGAATCCTCTGAGATCTGGTGTGTGAACTGTTAGCATGGAGTGTGTTCGAGAATAGAGACCTCGTCCCTGCAAAAATGCTCTTTCTGAACTCTCCCCACTCTTCTGTCTCACAATTGGCACCACTGGGTCAGTTTGCCGCAGCTCCTCATTAGGTTTTGGAGATTCTTGTTGTTTTTCTTTTTCATCTTCCTCCACTTTTTTGGTGGAGTTGGCCACTGCTGCATCTTGGGGTTTACTCTCCTCTGTATCATGAAACTCCTCAGAAGATGAGGTGAAGTCAAGGTGCGTGCTTGCTTTCTCCATAACAACAAGCTTCTGAGAAGATAACAACTTGCTTTCTCTGGGAAATGCAGAGGCTCTTTCAGACTTCAAGGAGAAGTTCTGATAGCTGTGTATCAAGTGGCGAAGAGCACGCACACCCAAACTTATAAGGATGATGGCACATGATGTGAGAGACACATAGCCTTCTTCCTCACCAGATTCCTCCTTCTCTTGACTCACCTTATGTGTAATTGTCATGGCCACCGCAGGCAGCTGTGCAGGGGAAGAAGAATACATGGAGTTGGCAACTGCTGTTGAAGAGAGAGCTTGAGACTCACAAGAATGCAATGTTGCAGATGCCACTACAGGTGACAATGACAATGGTGAGGGTGATGAGGGTTTCATAGCCATGGGTTGAGCTTCAGGCAATTTCCTGAGCATGTTGAAGTTTGCCAGCTTCATGAATGAGCCTTGCTCTTGCTCATGCTGCGCTCCGCCGGGAGCGTCTCTGCATTCCGGCAGCATTGTCTCTCCAGCATCCAAAAACATGTTGCCCTCTTCGTCGAGCACATTCTCGGAACTCTGTTTTTTCTGCAACAGCAAATCTTCCTTACTACATCCGGGTTCGCTGTTCGACAGTTGCTTCCGGGTGACACTGGTACCACGGCTTGTACTTGGGAGGAGGAGATTTGCAGCCGCCGTCATGTCCATACTCTCCTTCTGCTTGCCAAGGTAGACAAGGCGGCGAGCATGCAACTCCACCTGTGCTCCCGCCATTTCTGTTCAGTCAAGTCTCCTCTCTAAGAAATGCGTGCCAAGTCGATATCTGAGATCCACAATGCAACGACGAGCACCAACATACGGAGCATACTATGGCCGTCAGACAACAATTCAACCCACTGCCAGCTCTCACTTCTCAAATGTATCCATCCATGGAAGGAATGCAACCAAACACCAAAACCGAAAGAACGAACCAACAAAACAGATTTCCCCCGCTCTACATCATCATCAGTATCATCATCATCATCATCATCATTGAAAGACTTGAAATGGCAGGAATACACATCATACGAACACACTTACGCAACTCCAGAAATGCCGTGTTCCTCCCAAAAACCCCAACGGGAGATAGATCAATTCCTCCAGCAAAACTCCAAGATCATCATCAATGCAGCGATTTTCCTCAATGCCGTTTTGCTTCAACAAGAAAAGGGGAAAAAAAAATCAGCAGAAGAAGAAGGAGAAGAAAGTGAACAAGAAGATGAAGAGGAAGAACAAGAGCAAGAGCAAGAAGTAATTGTTAAGTGGCATTGAGGGTACAAGCTCTACAGGGAAAGTAGTGGAAGAAGCAGCAGCTGGAGCAGCAGACGAGACATGTTCCAAGAGCAAGCTACTGAGCACAGAACGCAAAGCAATAAGCGGCAGAGAGGAGCACGCTCGCTGCAGACAAAAGTGTGGGGCCCCATTACACCCCCAAAAACACGACAAAAAAGACGACAAAATGGTGTGTACCTCTGCGCTCGGTACTTATTATTTTATGTGCTTTTTCTTCACATGGCTTCTATTTCTTTTTTAGGGCTTATGCCTTTCAGTGGTTTTTTTGTTCCCTCCTTTTTTATTTTGCATGATTATTGATGTAAACCTAAGCCAAAATGAATAAAAACTTTGGTGGCACAAATAAGACCCTTCCTCAAATTTTTGGGACTTTTTTTCAAAAGTTTGAGGTCTAAAAAGTGGCTACATTGTTTATTTTTTTTCAACACCAAATTTAGTAAAAATTGCACTGGACAATCTCAAAAAACCTTTAAACAAAATGTTGTTCATAAATTTGCCCCAAAAAAAAGAAAAAGGGTTGCTGGCCTCAAGTATTTCCTAAGGAATTGCATATAAAAACCAATGTTAGCAAGATATTGATTTTTTTTTCAATCATCCACCAGGCTAGTTCTTTGAAAAATCTTAATTTTCTATTACACATATGGTATCAAATACCAGGAGTTTAAAAGATTTTTGGCCCCTCGCTGGTGATCAAGTTGTCAGAATGACTAGTCAATAGGGGTATAAATTTTTTGGAGTTAAGAATCGCCCCCAATGCATAAGGGTTGATTTTTGCAAGATCTTGTTGAGAACCAACAAGTTTAGTGTTTACATGGATTATCAAAGGGATTTTATTTATTTTCATACCAATCTTATTATTTTCCTTTTATTCACATTAAGCAAAGTTTTACTATGATTACACGTAACCAAAATCTCATGGAACCACAAAATCTTGTAGTGCATTCACACATTTAGAATTACACATCGCTCTTTGATAAGAAGAAACAACAATACCACTAATGGTTGAATTTTGATGTACTTGCCTCCTCATTCTCAAATGCAAATTGCCTATTAGACATGTAAAGTTTTGCAACAAATAACAAGTCCTTAATGAATTTTTTTTGGGTTTCACATCATATTTTTTATAAGGATTAGCACTCTCAAAATGATCTATAGTGGCCCTATAACCAACACCACATCTTTTTTTTGGAATTTTCTTTATCACTATTTTTCTATAGCAAGAACTAAATTAGCATTTTTCCACCTACGTCAAGTGATTGGATGCTTAGCAAAAAAAAATATTTTTTCATAAAAATAATCCCATGTTGCTAAATCATGTTGTTCCTTTCCTTGTGATATTGTTAGAACTATAAATTTGGGAAACAGAGTGGCAAATCACATAACACATGCTTTGAATCATAACAAGATTAAGTTTATTGTCTTCAGTCACCAAATGTTAGAAAAAAGAAACAACTTGTGGTGAAGCACCCATGATGGTTAATTGAATTTTCAATATCGCTTATGCAATTTCTGTTTTCACATCCAAGTTGTTTGAGGTTACAATGCTTTCAAAAAAAAATAGTCCTATTGATATTGAAATTGAATCAATCCATGGCCTTAAAACCTGAGCTAAGGTCCCCATTTCCAAGTCATTAACATCATAATCATCTTTTAGGTCCTCCTTTAAATTGAATCCTTCAGTCTTTGCCATTTGCACTTCACTTTTGAAAATTCAAAATTAAAAAACTCCAAAAGTGACTAGGAATTTGTTGTTGATTACAAACATAAACAAACAAAATGGGTGACTATGGTTCTTGGTGCAACAAATCAAATTCACTCATTGATTTTGTAACAATTTGGTTCTAAAAACTATCATTTAAAAAAATTTAGACATCAAACTAAAAGTCTAATATAAAAATAAGGTTTTGGTTTTCAGGCACAAAATTTTTTTTTAAAGCAACAAGGTGTTGGCATTTCAAGACTCAAAGATTCACGAAGATCTCAAACATACAAACAAACTCCCTTTCGACAAACACATTGTGAAAAAAATTCACATAAACACATTGGATTTCAAACAATAGAAATAGAAAACTGATTTTAAACATTAAACAACAAAATTTTGATATTTAATTCCAAGATTCATAAGAAACAAGAGATTGGACATCTTCAAGCACATTATCAACTATAAACTTATAATTTACCAATAAATTGTGCAAAAAATAGTTTGATTGTTGGGAGGTGAGAGGAAAATGCATTGAAGCCAATTGCTCACCTTGAATAACCAATCTCCAATTCCTCCTTTCACAAATTCAGTTCACGATCATAATAGCATTGAAAAGAATCACAACGAACAATTTAGGTGACTATGGAAGAGGTAAAGCCTTGAAAGAATCCATCCTGACAAAAAACAAAGAGCCACTGCAACAAGCCAAAGCGAAGAAACAAGAGATGGACAACAAACTTGTGGCCAAAGATTTTTAATTTAGGGCAAAAAATCAATAATGAATACGTAAATGGATGAAAAAATGGATTAAAAAGGTGAATATGAAAGGTCCCCATATGAATTTACATAGGGTGTTATTTTGGTTAAAGTAATAACCTATATTTATGGATATCATATATGCTAATATAAAGTTAAACAAGTTTTTGGTCAGGTATTGTTCATAATTGGAACTGACAACCATGTTATCTAATATTCGAACATGGACCCATGTTCATAACCAAGTGATTTTTCAATATCTAGCCAACATTGATAAAAATCTCCTATAAATATTATAGTGTATCCAGATGCAGAAAAATTCGTGCGGCATTTTTTTTAAATGAAATGTTTGCAAGAACAAACATTTCATTTTTCAAAATTCCTTGCATCATGATTTTTTTTTCATATGATACTCAATGGGTATTCAGTAGGTACCCATCAAATATCATGAAAAAAAACAATAATTGATAAAAGTTGCTGATTGTTACATTCGGTAACGTTCTCAACCTTATTGGAATCAACCTTACCTCTCATTGGGCCCTTATTTCAATAATGCCCACAACTCCAAGTGTTACCTTACACTTCCATTACCAAAAAAAAAGGTAAGGTTTGATAAGGTATTTCCAAATATTGACAACCTCTCATCAATTAATAGACATAACCTACCTTTCAAAAGTTTGAGAGTGACACCATAATATGCTTGTGTATGGATGAATAGTCATGTAACCCTCCTCTCAATGGACAAAAACTCATATTCAATGTCTTGTCCAAATAATGTGCTTACAAAATACAAGGAAGGTGAAGAGGTTATGCTTGGTGAATGAGTTAGAAGTTCAAGAACCTATTAATTGCATGATTATTGATGTCCATATAACAAAAAATAGATTGCCATCACAAATGAAAAGAGTTGCTAAGGGAAAAAAGAAAGACAATTACAAAGCAAGCGAAACAAGCACACAAGAGAGTGTGAACCCTGTTAGTAAGGTAGCAAAACACAAATACAAAGTGAACACAATGCCGGAGTGCAAACCAGTGTTGGCCAGTTATTGAGTTTTGAGCTGGTTATAAGCCAGTTATTGATAACCACATGGTGTCGAAATTTCAAAATCTAATACTTACTGGATGACCTGATTATCATGCAAATAGGTTATTAATTTTTAAATATTAGTGCAGAATTTTTTTGTAAATAATTTTATTTTAATTTTTAAAACCCCTATGACCAGTGTATAATCGGCAGGTTTGATAAATAGTTATTAAGCTGTTATTTGAGAACTTACTTGGCACTCAAAAAAAATTTCATATTGATATTGATAACGTGTGTGATCCCAAATTTTAAAAAAAAAAACCCTACCTCATATTCAGTAAAAAAAGCAATACCTGGTCAACACTGGTGCAAACCAGTGTTGGGAAGTTCTTTATTGGGCCCTGCCCCCACAGGGACAGGGACTATCCTATTGGATCAAACTTTTGGAAGTTTTTACCTTACGAGAACCAGTTTCACATTAGGTGAACCGGTTTCTTTGGTGAAAGTGTTTAGACTGTTTAAATTGAAACAGATTTTTTGGGTGTTGAGAGTGTGGACACAGTAGGTAAATGTACAACATCTTATCTATTGGCAGGGCCAGCATGTTTGTGATGCCTTGTTTTGATGAAGAACCTTGGTTCTAGTTCTAAAAAAATAAATGAGAATCTATTCAGTTTGAGTTCCGCATATGAATGGAATTGATGATACAATTCTGTGTTCAGGTTCCAGTCATGAGTCACAACTCAATTTCAATCTGGTTCTGGGTAGCCTGACAATTACTTTGTCAATTAATCTCTAGTTAGCCCTAAAAAACTAAAACTAGAGATTTAACTTTAGTTTTTTTTCAATAAATAAATTTGATTGTTTTTCTTTTAAGAACATAACGCCAGTTCTGGTTTCGATTCTTGTTCTCAGAAAAACAAGAACCTGATTCTGTTTTCTGATTTGATTCCAAGAATCAAATCACAAATTTTGATTTGGGCTTTTACTAATCTAAATCACAACCAATGATTCTAACCTACCAAACCTTGTACCCACCCAACACTGCTGCACACTGCAAACCCCCTTGTGGATGGAACAAAACACAAACACAAACTAAATACCCTAGTACCTTGGCCAATTGGACACTAATTATATTATTTTCAGAAATGTTGAAATTTTCAAATTTTATTTCTTCCAAATCAGAAAATATTGTGAAAGATAATAGTGAATATTTACGAATATTTCATTTGTTGAGATGCATTTTTCAAAATTAATTAATTATTCCACAGACATGTGTTGAAATGGCCAAGTTATTATGGCATGCAATGCACAAGTGTCAGAGTGCAAGCCAGGGGAGCTAATTGGGACACATAATTAATGAAAAATTGGAAATTTTTGGATTTCCCAAGGAAAAGAACAAGAAAGGCTTGGAATGCGGGGCAAAAGAAAGGAACTAAGTCCTGGAGGCTCAATGACCCATACTAACTGACAAGAAGACATATCATATCAGACAAAATCTGAGTAATTAGGAGTTGAGAGTTTTGTAGTGAGTGGAAAACTTGAGTGGTGGACAACCCCAGGGCCCCCTGTTACTCAACTATAAACCCTAAACCCTAAAGCCAGCTCAATTCAAAAATTGTGATGCTTTTGCATCATTTTCAGAGCAGCACTTGAGAAGAAGTGATCATGACTGAGAGAGAGAGAGAGAGAGAGCCGTTAGTTAGTCCTGGACAAAGGAAATGAGATCTTTTACTGCCAACAAGTTTGTGATGTTTTTTTAAAAAATTATTCAAATTTATATGGTTTTTTTTTTCACAAAATAGATTATTTTGAAAAATAATTTAAATATGTCTTTCATACTGGGGGGGAACATGATTAAGCAGCCCACCCCTCCCGCCCCCACCTCTCGTCATTTCAAAGGCTGGTGTTATGTGTCTTTTGCAGAGCATTATTATTACCTTGAGTGTCGTCTATCTTATGGCTATTTTCAGCTTCAAGTGCTTACCTAACATCAATTTTTTCTTCTGCCAATCCAAATGTTAAAAATGAATTTTCATGTCCATTGCTAATAGTTTTTTCAAGTGAAACCAGATTGTAAATTTTTATTTGCCTTCTTTCTAAGTAGGAGACCCCCATAGGAGCTTTGAACCCATATTCAGGCCTTCACCTTTTAAGACATTTAGCTAGTCATAATCACTCCCAGAATTTTCCTAGTGTATGCAGAGTGCACCTTTTTTCCTTGAATATCCCTCTTAGAAAAGGGGACTGATATCCGAATAATATTTAGGAGTAAGAAGGACCTTACACCTATAAATAGGTGTAAGATCTGTCCTAGTCCCATTCACCTTGTCATCAACATATGTTTAGACTTATGATAAGGTTTCCCTTAGGCTTCATGGTATGTAAGGCCCAATGGTTGGGGGCAATTTCAAAATATGTCCTCTGCCTCAGACTCCACCTTACACTTAATGTTTTCCTTGATAAGTAACAGGCAAACAAGTGGTAAGTTGATGGCATTTGTTGCTGCACCTTATGAGATGCCATTGAACCTTATTCAGGCCATGTGACATAAAACTGGCAAAGTTTGGCCCCCACACAAGTAGTTTGAGGACAGAGAGTCCATGCTTCCACTCCAATTTCTGCATGCCTCAAATGTGTTAGACCAATCAAAGTGTCCCCTCATAATGAAGTTTGCAACAATTTATGTATTGGGATAAGAGCATCTCCGGTTTGGCTCAGGGAAAATGGTTGTGGATCAGAATGAGTGCGCACGTCGCGGTGGCTGGTAAAAGGCGCAGCAGCGCTGTGCACCTGCAGAAAAGAGTGTAACAAATACGATCTAACCACTGCTCGGTGTTTCTGATCGGCCCATCATGATTGGTCCAGGTGGTTTGCTGGTAGTAGTTCCCCACCTATTTGCTGTCCCAGTTTCAGTTTTATGGGTGGGGTTGCAAAAGGGTACATAACTAAACTCGGATGTGAAATATATATTTGCAGGGTCACAAACTGAGCACCACTGGAAATGCTCTCACTAGTATGTCCCCACAATTCATGTCCCTGCCATTAGCCTATGCACAAAATGGTGACCAATGAAGGACAGAATGTAATATGCTGCCAATGAGTTGAGGCAGCATGCACCCAAAGAGGCCTATTGGAGGTCCCCTGGTTTAGATGTTATTTGGATATTATTGTTCCCACTGTGTTCCATATGGTCACCATTCTGGCCCTGCCGCCATGCTCCCAATGACTCTTTATAATATTACCAATATGGGTTCCTCAAGTTGTTCCCAAATAGCACCCACCACAAATAAAATAAAAATAAAAATTTGTGAGAATTGGGTTTTGTTGAATTCAATACACCACCCAAACAAAATGTAGTATCAGTTATAACCAGGTTGAAGCACATGTGTAACTGTGATAAACGTTTATGAAGGTGCATCACAATGACCCACCCAAGCTTACGAGTTTTAGGGTTTAGGGTTTTATATCTTTGTTCAAAACTTGGAATTGATTTATGGATTAGAAAGGACAAAAAGGAATATGCTACTTAAGAGACCGAAGGATGCACGCAGGTTCTTTTCTTGTCCCATGAGTTGTGTTGCAAATTATTTGTTAGATTGGGCATTGGAGAATTAAGAAAATTAAAAGTTTTTCTGACCTCGGTCTGCTTTGGGGTGGAATTGCTTTGAATGCTCTGCATGTTTTTGTTAATGTATGAAATTTTGACATACCCCCTTAGGCTAAGTAGGTTGCCGAATCTTTAGTATGGTTGTGCAATGCATGTTGTGGGGCAACCTCATGATCACCTTCTTTCCAAAACTGAAAAACAATAAGGTTTTTACACTATAAAATTACAGGGAGAAAAATTGCTTGTGAAATAATATCCTCAAAGTCTTTCTCTCCCTGTCCCTTGAAAAAGTTTTAAATATTCCAAAAATAAACCGATACTACTTTAAAAATTACACCAGACCCCCATCAACCAATCAACAAGCATACCTGATTTCTTCATGTGTAAGGCCCACAGAAGCCATGAGTGTGCATGAATGATGAAATGAATTTTTTTTGTAACATGTAAAAAATGATTTCAAGCGACAACAAGTCCACTAACAAAAACAATGTGACAGACGCTTGAAAGCCATTTGTGAGTAGGTTGAAATAAACTTTATTCTTGGTACTAGTTATGTAATATACTTTTTATACAGGGGCAGCTCCAACACATGTCTGTCCAATAATTTATTAATTTTGAAGATTCCATTTTGAAAATTTGAAAATTTTGAAACCTTTCAAAATATTTTCCATTTTCCCTCGCAAAATTTATTTAAAGTACATGTTTATTAAAAAAAAATCAACATTTTTAAAATAATATAATCACTGTCAAAGCTGCCAAGGTACTACTAGAGCACCACCTACAGAGCCGGCAGGTCTCAGAGATTACGCGACCACCCTGGGCAGGCTACCACCCACCAGTGCACCATCCATTGGAAACCTGTTATGACTGGGTTGGGTTGTGGATGAACCACAGCTGCGTTACCAAGGTAACCGCTCTTATTTTTCACCTCACAATACTAGGTAACTAGTAACTTGCTTAGTAATTATGTAGGGAATGTAACTGGTTAGTATGTAAACCTACAAAATAACCTACAATGTGTATTAACCTACATACATTGGTATATTGGTTGGAAGGTAAAGGCACATAGTGGCTACGAGTTAGATACGTAAATGTAGATGGTTAGAAGTTAGTACATTGTGATTGACCATGGTTAGTTATGTGACAGAAAAGTGTTTGCTGTGCACATATCATCCATCCTACATTGTGTGCTGGTGTGTGCTTCTTCACTTTTGCCATGTCTTTGCTGTCTCAAGTAGTAAGTAACCGTCTCTTCTGTGCATATCTTTTCATTGTTTTCAAAGGGTGAAGAAGCAAGAAACCTTGGGTGGAGTAGTGCCTCTGCTAACTCTTCCTTCCAGAGGTTAGGAAATGAGACTCTCCCCCCTTCACCCACAGCATAGAGGCAGGGTGATGCTGTTTTCAAACAGAAGGGGTCATGTACCTCAGGATGTTTTCAAACCGTAGTTAAATAGCAGGTTTGTGAGTTCTCAGTCGAACAATTATTTTAATTTCATTTTGAAGATTTCATTTCGACAAATGGAATATTCCCAAATATTCCCAAACATGCTTCATTTTCCTTCACAAAAAAGAAATCTTGGAGAAATTTTTTTAAATAAATAAATTTCAGCATGTTTAAAAATAGTGTAAATTTATTTTTTTCAAACTTGCTATTTAAGTAGGGTATGCATATTATAATGATAGAGTGTGCATACTTTGCATATGTAGTGAGCTTCAACAATTCTATTGGGGTTCACTTCACTGTGAACTAACTATAGTGGAACTGTACCATTCCATGTAGGAACATGTTGAGACTGGTCAGGTTAGCAGTGTTCTGTAATATGGTGCCAAGGCCTATTCCAGGGTGTAACAGGCTTCTCTCCACTTTTGATTAACATAAACAAACTCATATCTATAAGGAAGATATTTTCAGCATTTTGTGTTGGATTATGTTTTTCACCCCAAGTAGCAGCACTGCTGAATAATGTACATATAGTACATGTACAATGTTCAGCACTTCTTCTTCTTTTGTCGAATATACATATATATATATATATATAATGAGGTTAGGCAACATCAAATTTAATTTTTCCAAATTTCAACATACGAGAAATAATTATGCAAATTTCACCTTTAATGTGCATTTATAATAATAACAACCATTGGGTTGGGAGAATAAATAATTTTTCACAAGGTGAGAATTTGATTTTTCAACAATTTTTAAAATTAACCTGAAGACTGGTTGCTTATAGAGAACTTCTCAGCACCTTACCCTAGGGTTAATCTCGTCATTAAAATAATCCTCAAAATAAAGAAATTAATTTTTGTGAAAAATATGAAGTTGACATGTTGAAAATCATCATAATTATCATAGGCTACACTCTGAATAATTTCACTACTTATGTGACAATATCATAATAGATCATGGAAAATTCAATAATTTTTTTTTTAAATTAATGAATTTTTGTTTTGGAAATAATAATAATTCATTTTGTCAATGTTGAAACTGACCCTAGGCGACAGTACTTTTGAAGATACTTTATCTATGACTCAACCCTAGAAGATCCACCCAAAGAAAATCACCTTAAGGACATCAGACATAGACTGCTTCTCAATCTTTCACTTTCTTCAAGAGCAAGGACAACAAATAGCACCCACCAGTTGCAATCTTTTGAGGCAAGTTTATGACCACATGTAGACATTCCTGCCTGCCTTCCTTCCTCCCTTATGACATTTCACTTATCCCACTAAATGGCAGAAACTTGAAACAATGAAATAGGCACATACTTCATTTGTACACCATTCAAATGCAAAAAAAAAGACTCAAAATGTTCACATAGGCACATGTAAACACCATCATGTCAGGAGTTTTTGTTTGCTTGCCTGGTTAAGTTTCAGTTTCATTGGATTAGTGTAAAAAAGTTATTATGTTTGGGGTTAATTTAAAACCAGTTCAATGGGAGTGAGGTTTCAAACATTTCATGTTCAGGGATAATTCTCTTGTGATGTGTCTTTAATCATTTTTATGATCTCTGTGTTACATCATATGTGAGAGGTTGTTGTTTAGTTGATGGTTGCGGACAACAACATCATAGCACATGACAACCATAACCAAATTATAAATTAATCACATGCATGTGCAACATAATCATCTATCAGAATTTTTAAATTTTTATTTCCCAACAATGGCATGGGTTAAAGTGGGTTGAACTAAAAGAACCCCCCAACTCCATCTGCTTGTAAAGCACTTGGAGAAATTACTTGGAGGTCACCTTATATCATGGGTGCATGTGGAAATCATATTCATCATCATTAATGCATTTCATAATGTTGGATTCAACTTTGTGGAATTGGTTATTTGCAATTATTGATCATGCTTGGCCAATGGGAAATGATATCATATCTCATCACTTTGAAACTTGAATTTTTTTAATTATTATGTCATGTGTTACTACATGGAAGCACTTACATCTATCATTGTCACAAGCCGTAAACACGTCATAGCATTGTTGTAGAAAACCCACACACACCATCAAAATCTAATGCACTCCACTTGGGAAAATACATGCCTCACACCAAACTTGCAAAAACAAACTATAAACTTGAAAGAGTTGGAAACAAAAAAAACTTCATAAAATCACAAAACAAAACATGGAAAAACAAGAGATGGTGAAAAAGATGAATTTTTTGCACCACGGCTTCACATATTATCCCAAAATTGAAATATCTTGAACCTATTCAAAACATTTAATTATTTTCTTTATTTTATAGTTTATATTTTAACAAGACACAAAGCATTAAAATAATCCTAATAACTATTGTGCATTATCACATTGAAGCACTAACATTTATTGTTATCACAAATCATAAATACATTTTAGCATGATAATAAACACACACACACACACACACACACACACACAATCACCCCCCTATATGAAAATAATGTCCCTTTAACCCAAATAACACATTTTGTGTAGATTTTTTAAAATTACATTATGGGATCACTACAACAAGACACCTTGGTTTTGGAGCAGTGAATCCAATAAGCATGGTGAAAATGTGACGATGTTGTTAATTACCTAATTGTGATCCGTGTAATTCTTTAGCCAAGTATAATTACATTTAAAGTTTCCTAACAAAAATCTTGTTGCTTAAATTTGACTACGAATAGTTAACCCTATTTGTGCAAACATTGAAGGCACAATCAATCCATGTTGGTAACTTTCTCTAACAATGGCATTTAACATCCCATGTGCCAACCCTTGGAGCACTAACCACATACCAACATTGTGGCAACGTTTTTTGGAAAACACATGCATTTTAATCCTCCAAGAACCATTACAAGGCTTGGATCTATTATTCCATCAACATATGGAAGATGACATGGCACATAGTTGCACACACAATCCTTTCAAACCATGCCATCTCATCCTTCCAAAAACATTTTTTTTGAAAACAATGTTTTATTTATTATTGAAATGACATGTCTTGTTGTAATATCCAACATCATGGATGTTGTTTTTTGCAAGTAAACATTTCATCGCTTCAATTATATTGTTGAACTTGGGACCAATACCTTCCTCCATGAATAGTAACATATTTCAATGTGTTTCTATGTTGAACAATATCAAGGTTCTCAAAAGTCATTAGCACGACCTTTTTTAACAACCTTGCTCTTTCACCGCATGCACACATATGAACATTTGGATCATCCATGTTCAAAACCACCACAACCTCTCGATGTATTGATGCAAGCAAATTGCATAGGTTCCTTGTGGGCATTGTCACAATAAACATGCCTATTGTGTAGGGTGAAGCATAATCTTCACTTCTCCATCAACCAATACTTGGAATAGATGGAACCTTTTGGCTCATTGTAAGAATCGATCTCTTTTTTTTAGTAATCACCTTAGCAAACATGTCCCCAATGTAGGGATATTCCAACATTACAATGATGTCATGCATGTCTTTTGGTCATATGGGACCTTCATTAGATTCAAGGTCCTTTACTATGTCCATTATTAGTGAAATAATGACATGAGTTACCATAGCTAAATTACAAAAAAATGCAAAGGCATGCCATCCCAACACGATTTCTCATTAATCTCACCATGCCACCTAACTCCTATACCATCATGTTGGCAAATGCATGGGTTTTGATTCAACCATATGCATCTTGAGTAACAAGACTAGCATGATGCACCACTTGGAAATCATATTCTTGTAAAATGAACACCCATTGTGCAAGTTTCCTTATAACTTATTTGATTTTATCAATCATTTTATTGGTTGATGGTTACTGGTTAGGATGAAAGGGTTGTCATACAAATAACACCTAAAATGTGTGACAACCCATATTATTGTAAAATGTTCATTTTTATAAGTACTATATTTGGATTCAACGTTATTGTTGGAGCAACTAACATATGCAACCACAACTTTTTTCCGTTCATCTCACATGGGTAAATACTACTCCATGACTTCACATGTTCCAATTTATATGTAAATCAAATGGCCACCCTTTTATGGGTTGCTTTAAGATTGGTGTTAAGGTTAATTGAGCTTTGAGCTTTTAATAGGTTTGTTCATATTCATCTTCCCATTGCCAAGTTTGATCCACCTTTGTTAGCTTAGTGAATGGTTTAGCACTTACATTGAATCCCTTGACAAATTATTAGTAGTAGTTTGCCAATTCCATAAAAGGCCAAATTTATTTAAGATCCATAGGGCATGGAATGCGTGTGATATCATCCACCTTTGTTTGTTGAACCCCTAGTCTTTTAAGATATGTCATATGACCCAAATATTTAGTTTAATCATAAAATAACTTGCATTTTCCTAGATGGAACTTTAGTCCATGTGTTTATAAACACTTAAACATTTTTTGAAAATGTTATTCTTGTTCCTTCATGGAAACACTAAAGACAATGATATCATTTATCCCTAACTTCACAAATTGTGGATGATAATTTAAACACAATTGGTTGGAAACTTGGTTATGCAGCTATTGTTGTTGAAAATTAAAAGGTGTAACAAATAGTTGTAAATGCCCCCAACAAGGTGTTCGTGGTGGTACTTGGTGCCACTATTGTGCATGGCACTTTCCTTGATGGCATTCATGATACCAACCTTGGTACATTTGGTTGGATTGGGGCAATGGAAAAACTAATAATAATTTTGTCCTATGTAAATGACTATTACAAAACAACTTGGCATTGGCCTCTTTTCTTTGTGGATTAAACTTCACATTTATTCCTCATGGTTCTTGAATTGATGATTGGGTGATAAACATGTCAACGTCCATTAGTAGTGATTGTGTCAACCCTATTCCACACATGAATCCCATTTTAACTAAAGCCAACATGGTGGAGGAACTAAAATTTGACAAAGGATCTTCAAATTTTGGTGCAACATGAAGACTAGCCATGGCAATTAATTACTATTCCAATTAAACAATCATATCCACCATTCTTTATTTTGTATGACCTTCACAACCTTGATTTGGGATTGGACCTTGTCATGGACCTTGTCCTTGATTACCCCTACCCTTGGAAATTGCATTTCCACAACCTTTGTTTAAATGTTGTTGCCTTGGGGTTTATTTATGTGTAATTTCGGATGTAGGTCATAACAATGGTCCATGTTGTGACCATGCATACCACAACAATTGCACTACAACTAAATAGGTGGAATTTGATTTTGCCCCTTGCCCCTTTGTGAACAATCGTTTTTTCAAGGATCTTTCCACAATATTAAAATTTAGACTTTTCTTTTAGTTGACTCATAAATGAAGCCATAAGTGGTGATGCTTGAGGATTTTTTGATGGTGCTTTGACCTTTTACACAACATTCTTGCTTGCTTACCCATGCTATTGGGACATGTTGACTTTGAGGCAATTAGTTCTTTGGATTATCCTTGACAAACCCAACAATCACCACATTTCACTTTTCCAACATGTTTACTTCAATGATCTTTACTAGGAGGAAAACATCTACCAATGTTAATTGAACTAGTTGCCACAACATGGCATCTTACACCTTTAAAAAAAAAATGGCAATCCAAAATTCCATACCAAAATTGAATTCCTTACACTTTTGTGATTATTTGAATTGTTTTGATCAATTTCTTCTTTCAAATATAGGTATTTTGAATGTTTTCACAGGGTTTATCTAAGGCTTTTAGAAATTTCATAATTTTTTCATGTGTACCCCTTGGTAATTTGCAAAATAGGAAAAAAATAAAAAATAGGATTGAAAACAAGTTGTAGCCCTTATGTGTTGGTTAAAGATCATATTTATGTATTAGTTGAAGGGCCAATATTGCCAATTTTAGTTGAAGAACTATTACTTATAATAGTTGTTGGTGTGCATGGAGCCATAATGTTTGAGGTGATGGAAATGTGTTTGGTGATTAATATAATCACCATTCCTTGATGTGCATTTCATGGGCTCATTGGAATTCAAGGTAATTGTCCATTGGTAACTTTTCAATGTGTTGAAACATCCCCTTCCATGCCATGAAAGGTGTAAACATCTAAGGATTGCACATTTGATGCATTTCACATTAGGTGTGAAGCTTTAAAATGAAGTTGTTGAACTAAATGTTCCCAACTGTATCAAAAAACTGATGTGACCCCTTGGTGGTTCTACACATTTCATCCATATCCCATATTAGTGGGGTAGCAAATGTTACATGTAGTGTAATCAATCTTCAAAATTTGACCAAAATTCCTTTTAAAATGTCATGTTATAAATAGTTAAAGTCACACCCCTTGCCTTTTGAATTGTTGTTTATGTTTGAAGGAACAAACTTATCTAAAGTTCATGGCACCTTTGTGATGCCTATTGAACAAGTAACCTTGGTCACCTCAAACCAATTTTAAATCTTATTGTCCAAATTTTAATTCTAAAGGATGTTAAACATGTGGGTTTAACCACCAAAAACAATTTAATCTCACCATCACAACAATTAATGTAATACCTTGGTGATCAAATCCAAAAATGTTTGCCACAACACCAAATTGATTATAACCTAAACCCTTTCCACAAATTTCCAACCTTGTTTTTGCACTTTTAGGGATTTGTGGTTTAATGGAAAAAATACACATGTTGGGTTTGTTTGGTTAACCCAATTGTGCTATTGGGTATGCACACTCATTATGGGATTACAAGGTATACACGTGAGATCTAAAACTTGAGCCTTGCACACTTGTTGTGGAATTACAAGCCCCAATGAAGCCCCACATTCCCCACACTTATACCTTTGAAAATGCGTCAACAAGCAAGGTGGGAAATAGGCCTTCCCCAATTACAACACAAAGTAGGAATGAACTTTTCCATTCATCATAAATTCCCACTTTTGTAATTTTCACTAAGACATTATAACAAAAAACTTTTAAAAAATAATCAAAAGCCAAATGGCAAGACATTTTAATTATTGTCCAACAATCAAGGCCAAATTTGTGTGGGATTTGTTTGGTTTTAAGGTTTAACAAGTTTAATGTCTATTCACTGTCAAATGTTCATTAACTAATCATTTGTATGGTTATTACCTTTGTTTGGCTACTAATTATAGGATGAAAATTTTGGATGAAATTTTGGACCCTAAACCTAAACCCTAAACCCTAAACCCTTTACATGGATGAAAAATGAAAAAAAATGACAAAATGGAAAAATAAATTATATATATATATATATAAAGGCAAAGTTTTTTTTATCATG
>Ga0209208_10002105_pt1 | contig 28434 bp, 15 predicted proteins | sample S1TSphfallax_3_FD_187694 | JGI IMG/M metagenome (GOLD analysis project Ga0209208, IMG submission 187694) | Host-associated microbial communities from peat moss isolated from Minnesota, USA - S1T2_Fd - Sphagnum fallax MG (SPAdes) (version 2) | ecosystem: Host-associated > Plants > Peat moss >...
TTATGGTCAAAAATGTTTTATAGTTCATTATTTTTTCAAGCCACGAGGGGGTGTTAGGGGCTATTGGGAAGCACAACATGAAGGATGTTGGGGGACATTGGAAAGGCCCGATTTTTCCAATTTTTGGGTGACAAGGGACACCGAAAAAGACATTAAAAATGATAGGGGTGTTAGGTAGGTTATAAAGGGACATCAGGGGTGTCAAAAAGGCTATTGTTTCCAATAGGCAAACATTAAATTTCATATTTTAGAATGAATGAAAGTGGATATGGTTTCATGGTATTAGTGATCATGGATTGTCAAGTCTGGTCACTAATTGTCTTTCTTTCAAAATCATTTACTGGCTAAAATATATTAATATTTTGACCTTCTGTCAATTGATCATCATCACTAGTAATGTGAAGCCCAAGTAATAACTAAATTTCCATTTGTCACATCCATTTGAAATTCAGAAAAAAAAAATAAATAAATAAGGCTTTTGAGGTTATACAACCAAATGTTTTCATGTGTGGGAAAAGCTTGTACTCAAGACACTTAATATCCAAGTTCTTTGAACTCAATGTTAACCATGGAGGACAATTTCAATTTTGACAAGAGGCTCATAGATCACATCACATGACAATGTGGAGGCATGTATGCAAATATCTGAAGGTGTATGACTATGGATGGGCAGAAAGGTGTAATAAGAACTTGTCAGTCTGTGACACTATTAGGGATGGGCAAAGCACATGCCAAAGGGGTGAATTCAATGGTCCATCTTAACACTATCCAAGTCACTAATCATGGGATTTTGATCTTGTGTTTGAAGTGGCCCAAACTCATCATACGAAACAATGTCCTTGTGATAATGAAAGTTGAGGAACTTGGGTGCCAGAATCAAAGCTTGTATTGCATGATGGCCCAAGTTCTGAAGGGTAGATCTCATCTCATGCAATGAATGGCACATGTTGTATGTGGTCCTTTCACAAGGAAAGGATCCACCCCCTCCCAAACTCAAAACTTGTACAATTGAGGTGGGGTGTTCATTTTTGGCGAGCTTTGTTTGTTTTGTTAGAAAAAAGCCAAAACATCAAAAGGGTGGTGGAAATGCCCCCATGAAAATATGGTCAATCATGTTCATAATTTTGGAGGCCCATTTCCAAGTTATGAGACCATTTTCTATCCATAGATGGCTTGCAAATGTGTCCCAAATGTGTTGTGAGACTCCATCAATATAGGTTGGCTACCAGCTGTGACAATCAAACCACAATAGATTCTAATTATTGGACTAGTAGCCACCAAGATGTACCAACTAGAAATGTGGTAAAGAGTTCATGGACTTTCCATCATTCATGCCCTTTTGCATCTTGGAAATGTGTAAAATACATAAAGTCCATCACATGGAATTTACATCAATCTTGTTTTTGTTTTTTCTTAACAAATAATTGCAATTCAGATATTACAGTATGTATGTAGTACCTTTTCAGGTTCAGCACTTGGGTGCCGAATATATTTATTTTAAAATTTCTGAATCCATGTCAGTAGTAAAATAATAATTTAAGAGATTCGGGCAAAAAATACAGGGAGCTTCTTTGGCAGGTTTTGAAAACTCTGAATCTTTAACAAAATGAGATCTTTCCCAACATTTTTTTTGTTGCTTCCTTTTGCAAAATTGGGAAGACACAATGTTCCACCAAATTATAGGATAGACAAATGTGGTCAATTATTGACACTTGTTCTGCAATGGTATACTGGGTTGAAAAAAAAAGCTCTTGGGTGGAAATTTCACAAATTTCTGTATTTATTTTCTTTTCTTTTTAAAAAAATTCTAGCATTTCAAACAAATAATTTCTAAACAAATCAACAATTCCACAAATAAATTACCTCTGAACCTGAAAAAGTATTTATGGTACCTCATTTACATTATACATTATACATTTTTAATTTCATGATGTTAGAATGAAAACATAATTAAATCAAACTTGAAGAAGAACAAAATTAAACCGCGATGCAAATAAGCAGAATATCAGATCAAATGCACGTTTGCCCTTCACTTACTTTCTATGACTTTTAAAGTCCAAGCACTCAATCTTTGAAGCTAGTTCTAAGCTATCATGTATTTTATGTAGGTGTGTTTGAAATTGATCTAGTTTCCAACAAAAGGCCGTAGCTATGCCTTATAATGTTGAGATGTTGTAGACCCAAGTGACTTATCGGTAGTTCTCACCTAAAGGCATGGGGCCCAGGCAACAAATCTCGATGACCATACCATCTATACTCTTTGTTGGTCCAAAATTCAAACCATCCATGAGGGCAAGAATGATGAATTATGTGAACCAACAACACCCACAGAGTGCACCATCCATTGGAATGGAAAACCCAATATCATAGTTGTGGACAAACCGACCACAACCGAGTTACCATGGTTCCACCTTGATAACCTATTTATTTGGTAGAACTTCATACTTCCTCCTTCCCCTACGTACCTGGGTAAGTACTATAGTAAAAAAGGTCGTGAATGAAAGTAGTGACAACATAGGTAGGTAAGGACTAAAGTAGGCGAGGGTTTAGGGTTTAGGGCCATTGATGGATGATATAAGATAGATGCATATGGATGGTTAGTACATAGCTAACCACAGTGGTTAGCTAGCAATGGGTGTACAAGTGCTATACATTGACATGTTGATCATAAATTGCTGCACGTACTAGGCATGTGACAAAACTGCTGGGTATGGTGTGCAGTGTGCAGTGGGTACAATAACATTATGTAGTGTGGATTGCCTGTTGAGCAATGAAGATGGCCAAATGATGACCTCCACATTTTACTTATATGTCTTTTTTAGTTTTTTGAATCCTTTACAATTAATTAACTAATTGATTGATTGATTGATTCCACTCTCTACACTAATCTAAGCCCAAAACCCTAAATTTGTTGGCCTTGCCTACTACCAAGAAGGCAAGGATATTGTGTTTAGATTCATTATAGAGTATAGTAGCTTGAGGGATTTTTATAGGCCCCTAGGTAATAATAATAGGTCTATATATTTTTATATGAGGATGTTTGAAAGATGATATTTTGACTTGTGTTGAAACTTGAGATTAGTTACAGAGTTATAATATCTTGAAGGATTTTGGTTTCTTTGAGAGAATTTTTTTTAAGAATTTTTTTTGCATGGTGAAACATTTGAGTTTCCAGAATCCTTCTTCTTTAGCCTTAAGATACTTTTTTCCATGTAAATGGCAAGGCCACAGTGTGACACATCCCTTTGTTTGACAGAACAAAGTGTTTAAATTTTTTTTTAAACAATTTGTGTTTGGCCCACAGCTCATCACTTGTGTAGTGTGTGGGTAAATCTGGTTACAAGAGATTTTACAGAGTTGGTATCTATGTAGGTACTTTGTCTAAATTCTGTCTGTGAAGTGTCAGTGATGAGAAATTAGTGTCCAGTCAGAGTTTGTGTCTCTCCCACAAGTGCTGTTGAATGCACTTGGCGCACAGGTCGGAGTCAGAAAACTCTTTTAATGTGTTTCTTGGGGGTAGGGCTCAATTCAATACATCTACCTAGCTTCAATAGCTATAGCTCTATACCCATTAAAGGAAATGCCAACGTACAATTTATGATTCTTTACCCCTTCATAGATCTGCAGCATTAATGACTTCTAATCCTGCATAAACCCTAAACCTTAATTTCATATGATCCCTTGACGATGGGTTTTATCAAAGAACAGAGTATTAACTAAATTTTGAGGCACATTTCCATAATATGGTTTAGTGGCCAAAACCTAAAACCAAATCAAGGGAAATTCATTGACCCCTCACATCTTCCTTTCATCAGGTTTTTTGGTTGTTTAGCATGAAGGAAATTCCAAGGCACTATTTCATACTTTAACCCTTTTTGAATCTGCTGATTAATGACTTCTGTCTGATCCAAAAAATCCTAAACCTTCATTTCAAAGGATCTCTTGAGAAAACGTTTCAGAAAAGAAGAGAGTTTACTACCAAGGGCCATAATTTGTGACCAAAACCTAAAACAAAGTCAGGATGTTCCCATTGAGCAATATCTAATCAAAGGGGATAGCACCATCTCCCACTACTGCCCAGTCCAGTGTGTTTTCAATCTACATGCAAACCAGAGAGAACCATGCAGTATTTTCAAGTTGAAGACAAACTATTTGAAGGAACTAGAGATCATAGTTAGCATGACCAAGGTTTGGAAGGAACAAAAGAATTTAACTCCATTCTTCTCCGAGCTCCAAAAAAGTGGTCAAATTCTATAAGACCAATTTGCATTTAGAGAGCTAAGGGGTACAAAAGCAAAGAAATTGAAACAAAGATAGTTGAGGGGATACATAAGCAAAGATATACCTAGAAGGTAGTCAAATAAAGTTGCATCAAGACCTGCAAAATATCATGGCAAGAGACCCACAAGAAGTGACTCTTGGAGAATTGAGAGCATGAAAAGAGAGGAGGCTTAGTGACATGCAAAGGAGGTCAAGGGTGAAGTGGTTGTAGAAAGGTCATGTTGTCACAAAGGAGTTTTTGTTGTCATAATAAAAAAACATGAACTTCACTCTTCAATCACTAAACTAAAAACAAAGGATGGGGCATCAATTGCAACACCGCAGGAGCTAAGAGATTGTTGCAAAAGGTTTTAATCGAAGTTATACAAGAGACAACCCAATGACTCCAACATGGATGAAATTAGAAGATTATCTTTGAAGAACTTGACAAATAGGATACATGATATAAAAAAAAGGATGTTAGCCAATCCCATGAATGAAAAGGAACTACATATAACATTAGAAGCCTTAGCAAAGGATAAGGTCCTCAATCTTGATGGTGTGGTTTTTGAGTTCTTTTTGAGCTCGTGGGATATCATTGGTAGAAAATACACATAAATGGTGCAATAATCATTCCAATGAAGGTGTTTTCCATTGAAGGTCATATGAGGCTTAATCATTTGATTGTTTAAAAGAAGGGATAGAAAGTTATTGTCAAATTGGCACCCCATCATTCTACTAAACATATTGTACAAAATATATGCAAAAACACTACAATTAAAGTTGCAACCAATGTTTATGGAGGTAATTAACCATGGCTAATCTACCTTCTTCCCATTAAGATTTATATTGAACAACATTTCCTTATTCACAAGACAATTCAATGGGCAAAGAAATCAAAACAACCAATGATCATTCTAAAACTCAATTTCCAAAGCTTATGACAAAGTCAATTGGTATTTTATGTTAAATTGCATAGAGAGAATAAACATTCCTAGTGTGTTTGTGATCAAGATAAGAATTTTGTCCTCTAGTGCAAAGGCAATGTTAATAGAAAGCTTTTTCAAAACTTTGATATTGATCATGGGTGTTTGGTAGGGGTGCCCATGGTCCTTTGCCTATTTTTTATTCTTAGGGAATTCCTCAATGCAACAATAAAAAAGGACCAATAGAAAATGAGGTCACAAGGTGTCAAACTCTCAAGGTCCAAAAGCCAACAACCAATTGTGCAATATGTTAATGACTTGACACAAATTTTACAATTAACACCATTCAAGTTATCACAAGAAGATTGGTTTGGGTTAAATTGAAATTGTTTTGTTAATCATCTACCCTCAAACTTAATTATTTCAAGTCCATGGCTTTTTGGTTTGGAGGCAAAGGACTAACAAATCTAAAATGGACCCAAGTAGTCTAATGGATATGGGCACCAATGTATATGATTTCCAAGCTTCTAGGGATCCCCTTCAATTTGTCTTTAAATTCCTAATGCAAACAATTTCTTATTAAATAAGATCAAACACAAATTGAGATATTGATTATCGATTAAGCTTTTGCTAGTTGGGAAAATGATGGTGGTCAATAACATCTTCTTGTTGACCCTTTGGTACTTTGTTAGCATTTGGGTTGAAACCAATGAAAATACATTTATGGGTTTTTAATGGAAAGGCAGGGAGGATGGATTAAACTCTAGGATTGTTTTAATGGAAAGGAATGAAATTTTTTTTTTTGTACTCTTCAACTTTAGGTCGAAAGTTGCCTAGAAATACCAAACCTAAGGTTAATATTGTTTAAGAAAGATGGGCTAGCTTGCTCCATCCGAACTTTAAATTGCACTAGATAAACACATGGCATGGCCCAAACATTGAAGCAAGAAAGAGGTTGGATTTATTTGGTTAATGTGGAACAAAATTGTGATAATCCATAATTAAAAGGCCAAAGCAAATAAGTCAATCAACCAAAGATGTGTTCCTTGTGGTGAAGCAAAAAAAATCAATCCCATAGAAATTTTAGGACAATTTATATGCTCAAAGAACATGGGAGTTCACTCACATGAAATTTTGAATTGTTTACACTATGAACCCATGTTCCACATGCATGCACTCCCAATGGAAGCATGACATTTTCATTGCAAAGGTATTTATAAAGTTCTTCAAAATGACTAGATTATGGTCTCTACTAAAGGACATTACATTGTGCATTATTTGGGCCAAAAAAGAAGAAGTTTTCAATGGCAATTGGTGGCCTATCCAAAAAATTCAAAATCTCATCTAAAAAAGGTTGCTTGATTATGGAAAGGCTACATGGGAAAGATGTTTAAGGAGGATTAAAAATTCCATAAGGTTGAAAAAACGCATTTTGAACATTTCAATTAGGTGTTGAGTAGGGATAAAATGATATGTTCCAAATTTGGTAGCTATTTGAATGGTTATTGATGGCCTTCATAGAAATTTCATCAATTGAGTGTATGGGTTGTGTGTTGTTAGTATGACATCCATGATTAACTTAAAATGGCATAAGCAATGAGTTCAATTCAACTATATAATCAAAAAGATTTGTTGTAAAAATCATGTTTTGGTGTAGTGTTTATTCCACTGCAATTCATGGTGAGTAAAGCTTGAAGTTGCAAATTTTAGCACAATAAAGACCCATGTGAGGTAGAATCAAATGTAGGTTTGATTATGGTAAAAGCCCAAGGCCAAGGATTTGTCACATGTGTAAAGAACTTGTAGGATTTTATTTATTTATTGCCATCATACCCACCAAGTATCACAATTATATTTTTTGAAAAAATTAACACTCGTAACATTTTTTTGAAACTCATGGCCATGTGTAGGAAAAATTATTCATGAATGTAAAGCACCTTGCAACTACACTAGAAAGATCTTGACAAGTATTTAAATTTAGTTGTAAAGAATTCTATCAAACAATAAATTTAGCATATAAATTCTTTTTACAAAGATGACATTTTTGGGGGTTTAGGGTTGCCTACCTACATGTTTTTTTTCACCTTGTTTTTCTATCACATGAACTTTTAGAAAGACCCAAATGATTTTACTTTGCATCTTAAAATTTCAAAGGATATTAGCTTTTGAGGGCTCGTTTTTTTAAAAACACATCATGTAAAGGGGTTCATTGGATTAAACAAAGGTAGCTTTTGAAGTTGGTGTATCAAGAAATGAGAACTCCATGAAAATTTGACAAATGTTTTAAATATATGTCAATAGATAAACACCATTGTGTGTAATTTTGAAACATTCTCTTGTGGAATGAAAACTTAACAAATGTAATTGGTGATATGTTAAAAAACGAAATGTATACCTCTAGTATGGACATTTGTTAAGTTCTTCAATTGATCAACTAAAATGTAATTGGTGTAGAAATATCATCTAACCAACCAACCTCATGTTATAAGAATTATTCCTTAATCCAACCTAAAATGGAAAGCTTCCACAAACATGATTTGGGATCCAAAATATTTACCCTTTGTTGTCTTACTAAAACATTGCCAATGAGCACATCCTATCATGATGTCATGAATCCAAGTGTGGTTTTACAATCTATTAATTAAAAATCCTTTTGTTACCAAAACCAAACCACTTTAATGTTTCAAAACTATTTTGGACATGAAATATGATCCATTAAAAAGGTTGAAAATCGTCAAATTTTATTTTTCTTGTCGTGTCTTTTCATGATAATGTTTTGAGTCCTTCTTTGTAATTATTAATCAATGTTGGCTAGTTTTGGCTTTTACACAAAATCTTCAATTTTAGTTTAAACATATTTTTAATGTAAGGGAACCCTTGGTTCCATTCTTTTTTTTTTCCATTGGGTTCACAATTTTTTTAGTATTACAAACTTTTAGTTCAAGAACCAAAATGGGGCTAGTTTTAACCATTTCTTAGCCTAATCTTCTTAAATATTTAGAACCAATTTCAAGTTTTCAAAAATATAAAAATTGTTATATGAATTGGGTAAAAGTAACTTTGTAAACACTACCAAGGAATATGAGGTAAATCCATCATCTCTTGAGTCACATAAGGACAACCTCTTTGTGAATGCCATGATAACATTTTATACCTACTAATTCAATTCCACACAAATGAAGGTGAATCAACATAATAAGACTTTTGATTCATGAATCATTTGTGATCAAGATTATGTGACTATTTCCTTATCAATAAATATAAATATAGCAAAGTAAATACTAGAAAAATCAATTATATATGTAAGAGGTTTATCATTACATGATCCACCAAAATTGTAACACCCTAATGTGTTTTCGCCTTGTAGTGAAACACCACCAAGCCTTTGTGATGCACAAGCTACCCACCACCACACCTACCATACCCACTTTTGTTTCTTCATTGGGCTTGTTAGAGAAAAAAACAAAAGAAGACACCTAGAGAAATCAAAACCTTAAAATACCATAAGTTTGTGACAAAACAAAAAACACCCAAATGAACAAAAAGATTGAGGGATGAAAAGTTTGTGACAAAAAATTAAAACAAAAATTAAGAAATGGACAAAAACTAAAGTTTGGAAGTTGTAAAATTGTTCTTAAAGTTTGATGGGGAAATAAAATGTTTCCCTTTAAGTCATTATCAAAGATGATGCTTCAAAACAAACAAAACATAAAAGACAATTGTCTCACAAAAGTTTGAAACAATGTAAAAGCTTAAATGTATGTGGACCTTCAAATTTTCCATTGAGCCCATCATAGCAATTCAACTTGATTTTTTTGCACATCAACATCGCCAATTAGTTCAAAGCCAAGTTTTGCATCAAACTCTTCTTCACTAAAATGGTTATTTTTCCTTGTTGTAAAATTGGTGGTAAAGTTACCTTGGTAACAAGTTTGTAATAGGGATCAAAACCGAGCATAAACCTTGAACCACCCAACATTGGTGTTAATCTTTAAATGACCCCCTACCCCAACAATTTACATCCTTTGAATTTTTATGATTAATTCAACGGCCTTTTATAGTTATAGCTAACATATTTTACACATTTAGGAAACACAATGAAATTATCCATAAAATCATGTTTAATCAAACCCCTATTTCATGACCTATTGGCCACTTATTTGTTTCCTTTGTGCCTTATTTGATGTTATTTGCAAGGTCCCAAAAAATCATGACACAAAAAAATAATATAATATATGATTTACAAAATATATGCAAATGGTTTTCAATTAAGGGCTGCCCAACTTAAATTTATGGGTGCAAACAGATAACATGAAGCACACACGCATGCTTTTTGACTACTTTTATGTTTACTTTTTGGGAAATATTCCTAAAATTTTTTAAAATTTTTTTTGAAAAAATATTTTAAAAAAGATGTAATTAGAAAGAAAAAACTATTTGATTAAGGTTTATGTTAAAATTTTGGAAAAAAATGTCATTTAAAAAAAAACCCAAATCCATTTACAAGTTTTTTTATTACTTAAAAGTAAACATTACAATGTTTAATGAATGTTTTTGTTATTTTTTTACGCATTGGATTAATTTCAAATTAATTCACCTGTTCCCATGATATATTAAAAATACAACTATATAAACAAATTTTACAATTTCAACATCAAATTAAATTACAACTTTAAAACATGAAAAAATCAACCAAACATTACACTTGTTATGGTACATGTTATTGTGATTACACCCTTATGTTATATGGGTTTTCTAAATTTTTAAGTTGTAAGGTTATAAGATTAAAAATTTAGAGTTTCAACGTTAAGGTTTAAGGTTTAAGGTTGACATTATAAGCTTTAATTTTGAGGTTTTTGGGTTGAATTGTTAAGGTTCTGGAGTTAGCGTTTTAGGATTTAACTTTCAAGTGTAAACTAATTAATAACAACCACTCACACCAAGGATTGAACTCCTTAATGGAAGAATTTTTTTAAAATTATGTTTTATGAATCAATTTTTTGTTTAATTTAATTTGTATGACCCTTGAAAAACATCTTCTCAATTTGATTTTGTATATCAAACATGACCATGTACATGATGTTTTTATGTGGAATTGGTTTTAATTTGTATTGTGTGATGATGTATTGTTCATTAAATCATACAATTATAGATTAGATTCATTGGACTAAACCCCATGAAAGAGTTATCTTAGATAGCTAGTTGCAAGAGTTATTAAGTTGTATTAGTTTGTTGATGGCACATTGATTCAAGATCCAAAAACCTTGAAAGAATGAGGCACAAAAAATTTAATTTAATGGTAGAAAAAAATTACTTGATGAACAACATTATGATTATGGATCACAATCTTGTATTTGTCTACATAGACATGATACCTGTATTTTAGGTCTTAACATGATGTGAACATCCTTTAGCATTTTAACATTCATAAAAATTAATGTTAATATTTTTTATATTGTGATGGATCTTGAGTTATATTTCAAAACAAGTAAGGATTTTTTTAGTAATTAGAATTATGATTATTTTAAACCAGACTAATCCTAACATAATTCCTATTTAATGAAACAATATATAAAAAAAAACTTGTAGGTTATATAAGTCATAAAAATCAATTGCACAAGTTAAGGTTCAATGTGGTTTTGTGGTGATACATTATTTTTGTGTGCATTTTGATTACCTCCTACTCCCACTATAGTATCTTAACAATGTTTTATCCAAATACATTATCATAAAAAGATCATAACATGTTCAACACTCCAAAACCAACCCTTTAAATAAGTTGGGGCAACCACCTTTCTCCTCATAGGAAAGTGGCAATTTCATTCACTTACCTTCTAAAAATCCTCTTAAAATCAATTGCAAATCAAGTTAATTCCTATTTCATCCACTACATTCAAGTCATTAATGCCCTTTAACTAATTAAATAATTTCCTAAAATAGTGTCTATGTTCCACCTACCTTCTAAAACAATGAAAATAGTGGTGTAGCTACTAACTATTATTAGGTCAAAACTTGTTAATGTGTACCAATATTCCATCACAACATGACCCTTATATGTACTCTTTTACTAATCATGTTTCACCATACACATGAACATAAAGTGGACATGATATTGATTATTCTAGAGATATGATAGTTCAAATTATTATATTTAAAAATATTTGACATTTTTAATTCAATATTGATGAAAATCAAAATATATGAGTTTTTTGAGGAGTGGTTTTTTAGTCATGGCTCTTGGGCAAACCCATCCTTGGGTGGTATTAATAAAAAAAAACCTCACCAAAATCCAAAAAAAGGTGGACATAATTTATTTTAATTTTTAATTTTTAATTTTTAAAAATGGTTCTTTTTTATTATTATTGATTTGCACCACATGCAGTTTGTGTTCCCCACCTACGTACAAGCTATGAAAAAATGGTAGACACCTACATAAGCTACAAAAGTAAGAAATTTGTGTTCTTAAAATGTTTTTGGCATGGGGCCTTGAAATTCCCAACCTCTTATCATTAAATATTAAGTTGCACCATTGTATTTCTTTTGGTTTATTGATTATAATACTAAGGTATGGCCCCAATCATTGATTGAAACAAAAAATGAGAATCACTACAAACTTTAGACATGGATGCAATGGCCCTTTAAGACCTCCAAGTCATCACCTTTGAAAATTGCTAAAAAAATTACCATTTTAAAAATCCATTATCTATTGATCAAATTAAAAATATTGTCTTAAGCTCTCCTAGAAATTAGAAGCAATTAAAAAGAGAAAAAACACATTCTTTTTGTGTTCCTCAATAAAGGAACTTGAAATGTTACTTTCTCAAAACTTTTTCCTTGATCATTCATTTGGAATATTAAAACTTTAATTTTTGTAAATCCAATTGAAGTTTCAAATCTGATATGACTTGGCTAATCTTTTGATATAAAATTCAAAGTGAAAAGTTTTTTTTAAATGAGTCCTATGTTGTCATGAAGTTTGTCGAGCCTAAGAAATTTGGTTCATGATGTCCTTAGAAAATACCACCATCAACATAAATTTTATCCAACTTCTTTGCAATTTTTATTCCAAATTTACTAGTACAAAATGAGGATTGTTTTAATCACTAAGTTTTATGATATATTTGATTTCAAATAGAAAATGAGCTTGAAGAAAATGCGTATTAAATCTAGTTGGTAAGTCTTAAAATGGTTTACATAATTTTGTTAAATTTAACAATTTCAAATGTATGTCATTCCACTCTCTCAACCACGACTTTATACCAAGTTTTTCTTCTTAAAAATATGATGCCAAAACATGGAGGGATTTTAAGTAGGCCTGACAAAATATGTTTTTTGACAATAACATTACGGAAACATAATATAACAAGGTTTCATAATTTTGAAACTATATTTTGGTTGTAGGTTGGGTTTTTGGGGAAGAAGGTAATAAATTTTTTTGCACTCCTTGAAGTTCAAATTTAAGGGATTGTGCTACCCATGCACTAATTATGGCTTGGACAAATATGTCACACAATTTGCAACAAAGGATGGAAAAACACCTTAGTGACAAGAAGAAGGCTTCTTTTCAAAGGTTTAGGTCATGTCTGTGATAGTTATAAAAAATGTCTTTGTTTTTCTTAATGTTGTCTTCCCAAGTTGAAAGTTCTAACACAATCTTTCCCTTGCTATTCATAAACAATTCAAAATGTGAAGAAAATCCTAAATCTCCATAAAATAAATTATTGGATTAGTTAATGCAAATGGTTTTTACTAATACTACATTCTAGTATTTCAAAATTATTAGTAGTAGGTGGGAGCAATTGAAAAGTCATTTTGTTCAATGTTTTAAAAAAATTAGTTGATTTTAAACTTTTTCTAGTTTATGGAGTGTTGTTGAAGAATATTAGGCATCTTGATAGGTTGACTTGCCCAACTGCTTTCCATCAAAAAGGTATTGCCATAATTTTAGGATGTGGTAAGTAGGAAAGTTAATGGGTTAAAGATATTTGGGGAAAAATTAGTGGATTAGAATCTTTTTTGGTTGCCATTTGGGTAGGAGGTAGGCAACATCACCTCACCTATTCAAAGAGCTAATTCAAGTGTGAGGGGATGGCTTTTTGTTGGTGTAAACCCATAGGAAGAATATTGAACACGTTTGTTTATTGTTTTGGTCTGGAGTAAATAACATTTAATCTTGAAGGTCTATAGTAATGCTACTAAATTACTCAAGTGTGTGTATGGTATGGAGTAGAAACTTGACTAAGGGGGTTGTAGTGGTGGTAGTAAAATACTATGATGTTCCGGTAGCTTTATAATATGTGGTTATGATGAAACAAACACAAAAGGCTGATTTCTTATGTTCTTTTTTATTGGAATGTGTGTTACATGGGGTCATATATGGGTTGTAGTTGTTTTTTTTAGTAAAAAAAATCATTACTAGAGTAGTTACAATGTTGAAATTATTTGCTAGGGATTAAAACAATAGTTTATCTAAAGCATATCTCCATCATAGTAACTTAAAACAAAATGTTGTTTTTTTTTTTGGTAGGTCTTCATCTATTTTTAATTAATTTATTGCAAAACTTACCCTTTAAGGATTTAGGTGCAAGTGTTTTTAAAAAATTTACAAACCTAATAACTTTGCAACTATTATAATATTATGGTGCCTTGTAACTCTTGGACAATAGTTACAAATCTAGTGAGGTTTATTGTGTTAGAATATTTATTAAGTAATCTAATTGCTATAATATTTTTTTTCAAAACTTCTATTTCCAAGTAGGATTGATTTTCTATCTTCCACTTAGGTATTCTATTTTACTAGGTCCTTGGGAATAACTAAGTTTCCAAATTCACATGTGGAGCATGAAACGTTTGGACCAAACCACTCTAAAAAAATTCTTTGGTCTATTGAATCCTTTGTACACACAAAGTTTGAATCTCTAAACACATTTTTCTTTGCACAAAATTTACATCTACTTTACATTATTTTTGCTTTATATACATAAGCATATGCCCTCTCCTTTTCTTAGTCACATAGATTCCTCTCTTTCTTTACTCCTAGATTGTGTTACAAACTTTGCCCCTTCTTTTTTTTTCTTTGACATCAAACCAAACACCTTCCTTAACAAGGTTTGTTTTCTCACAACAAACATGAACTTAAAATTACATTGAAGTTTTTGTATAGCTCAAGAAATGCACACATGATGGAGTTTTTGGGATGAACACACCAACTCAAGACCAAACTAGTGTCAACCTGATTTTTTATGCAAAAATAAGTTTGGGTGCCCCCCATGTATAGTATTATCATGCCAACTTGGGCATTCCAACCTTTGTTAGAATTTAGTCACTTAGTACATGATTTTGTCACTATCAACATTATTCATGAAACATTCATTCACTTGCATGGTAAAAAGTAATAAACTAACTATTAAAACCTACATGCAATTCTATATATAACACATAAAAAAATAAAATGCACAAGATTCACCTTGACTTTGCAAAACTTGATTGCTCAAAATCCTATTTAATCCCAACCTACACATAAGTTCTTTCAACCAACTAATTCACCATAAGATCATCATATCATTAATTTAATAAGGTTGAACTTCTTCCACTTATGTTTAAAATTTTAAAAACATTTTATTTGCACATGTATTTGTTTCACAAAACATTCCCCACAATTGTATCACAAACTTAGCACACATAATCATACTTCACCACATGACATACATTTGATTTTTTTTTCTTCCATGCACATGCATGAATTCAAAAAGACAAGAAATTTCCTATTATTATTATTTTTTTAAAATGATAGTAAATCATACTACATGTGAAAATTACTTGAAGTATCCATAAGGAGCACTTGTCCCAACGATTGTTGCATTACACAATACCTCTCAACACCATTTCATTGTTCCGTTAGAAAAATTCCTGACCAAAACATTCATGATACATTTTTTTATTATGAAAATGAATATTTGTCACACCATGCATCCACCTTTCACTCCAAGCATATAATGATAATTTGACAATGAAACCCAAAGTGCATGAACTTAAAGCTTTTCACCTTTGCCATAATAAACTTGGGTCTTCACATAAATTTGTTGTTAAAAATATCACATCACACCTTGATCTTGAACCCATTAAGTGTTCTTTTTTTTATGATCAACATTATATTACCAACCTATGTATTGCACCATCCAGATCTAGTGACTATAAATGTTTTACGAACATTACACATTTTTAAAACATGGAAAAAAAAAGTTCAAATAGTGACTAAGAGCTTGAAAGTTTATTATAACTAAATTAGTGTCAATGCAATCTTTGAGTTGTCCACAAAATGTAAAAAACAATAAAAATACAAATTGGATGACTTCTCAATATTCAAGCATAACAAAGCATATTTAGTGTACATGATAATCCTTACCATAAAAAAAACAAAGATGTTAGTTTGGCACATAATTGTAAAAAATATGCATGTGCAAATCCCAAATTTTTAAGATGTGTTTTTATGGGTTTGACTTCAACATGGGGTTGAATTGAACCAAAGAAATATTATATTTCAAGCTTATGATGAATAGATAAAAGGGGTATTGTAACCTTCAAAAGGTGCAATCATGTCACTAATGGGAACCAAAACAAGTGTTCAACTAGTGCTTGATTTTTGCATGTTTTTACATGTGCCCTTGGGGCTATTTAAAAGCTAGCAAGGGGTTACTTTAGCTACTTATAATTTACATAAAGCTACCTAGGGCTACATAGGCCTTACTATAAGCTTGTAAGAATATTTAAATATTACAATATACATTTTATAATCATTATATGTGAGACATTTGTTGTTGCACCTCACCCATATATGATTGTTAGACTTTCACATCATCTTCTTCTATTTTAGTAGGAAAACCCCAACCTTTATGGATGAAAAATGGTCAATAGAATAAAATTTTGTTGTTTATGTATGATAATTAGCTCATTTTATACATGGAATAAATAGTTATATTCTATCATTGTAGTCATTTAAAATGTTATTGAAGACCTCTAGTTATTGTTTTTTTTGGTTGCATAAGACAAGATTTCTTTTAATATTTGAGTCAAATTTAAGAATTTGAATTCAATTCAAATTAAATGCAATGTCATTCAACATTTTCATTTGAATGAAATATAATTTCCATAAAATCAATTCATTTTTTAAATTTTTTGATTGTCATAATATTGCATAGCAACATGGAGCCCAAATCAATAACTTCATCATTCTATCATATATCGTCAACCAAACCCATTATATTTTTTGAAACTTTAAGTTTGAACAACATCATTGAATATTTGGGTGTTTAAAACCTTTTTGGTGTCATGAACATAAGTTGGTTGGGATGGAACATAATTATATTTCAAATTGGTCTATAGGCTACATGTGGCATTTTCAACTTTTTTGGAAAAACCATGATCAAGAATTAGATTGGTGCGTTATTAATTAACAATGTAAATACTCGAGATAATGAGAATGTTACATTTAGTGAAAATACATTATGGTGAACAAAAAAAATTGTCACAAATATTACTTTTCAAAATTGTATTTGAACTTTTATGAAGTCAATATGAATTTTTTTTCATAAATTATATTCATAAGAAGGTGATTCAAAATCAAAAGAATAAAATTGTTGAAATAAATTAAAATTTTATTGATATTAAAGGATTAAAATACATATTTGTGAAAATATATTTCAAAAGTATTCAAATGACTGTCAATTTTGATGAAACACCTAGTCATATATTGAATATAAGTTGATTATACCATTTCAATTCCATATGAAATGTTCCATTCATGTGATTTCATAGAATATATATATGAGAATTTTCATTCCAACGAGCATAAATGTGTGAAAAATAAAAATCTTGATGAAAAATTATTCTCTTTTGAGAGGTGAAAAGAATTGTATTTAAGGTTTTGTGTCAAAAATCCATTTTATGTGTTTTTCAAAACACTAATGAATGAATGAAAAAACTACTCCAAAAAAATATAAAATGTATTAAAAAAAAGGTACATCTTCTTGCAAGTTGGCCCCCCCTTAATCCAATTTCACCCACTGCTAAAAACACCATTATCATAGTTATAAAAAAATTAAAAGTTATATAATTGGTGGATGTTAACTTAAATTCAAATAGGAATGATGATTATCAAAGTTGGAAACATAATAAAACCATGATTATTAAGATGGATGAAACAGATACAAAAATGACAAGTATTATATCCATTCACAAGAAAACTTCCCCAAAGTGTAAAGGAAAATTCGTTAGATATAGAAGGTGAAGAAAATCTCTTTTGAAAGAAGGAATGGGAAAGAGGGTTGAAGGATTTTGATGCACTTTATGAAGCATCAACATAACACCATCTAGGGAAGGCAATAATGTAATGTTCACTACACAAGTCTCAACATGCTTATAAACTATGGATAACTTTCAATTGTTACATTCACACTTTTGATCATTCTTGGATCCTATGGGTGTAAAAGATAAGCATGTGTGAGAGGTGAAAAAGAGTTCACCTAAATGACACCCAACTTGTTAGAACATCCATATTATTGAAGAGTTTTAAGGCCACTATCCCTTAACAAGAGATCAAAAGATTTCCCATCATTGTGGGGTAGGGGCAAAAAGAAAAAGATGTCATGTTAATGGGTTGAAAACTTGCCTTTTTGCTTTTGATTTTAGAAACCTATTGTGACCATTTTCCATATTTGGGAAGCCCGAAAAGGGTGCAAATGAGATACAATGAGCCAACGTGATTACTTTAAAAATGGACCATATGTCCATTTTCCCAAAAAAAAACTTTTTCATATGAATGAATTTTGGAACAATTTTTTAAAACTTGTTATAATAAATGCGTATAGTTGTCTAAGTAAATGAAATATTTTTTTTGATCATTTTTGAATAAATATGAATTTTGGAAAGTGTCCTAATTCCATGTTTGGTTTTTAAAAATGATAATAATTTCAAATCATAACTAGTTTATATTTTTTTACATTTTTATGTTTACTTGTATGATAAATACAAATTTTCTTAAAACATCATGTTCATTTTACCCAATTTATGTGTGGCAAAGGACTTTTGAAAATCCAATTTGTAGAAATTCATGTTGTCCATTTGACGAAAAAATTAACCATAGGGTAAATGGATGGTTAGGTGGTTCAAAGTTAACACTCTGATAGTCAAAATTTACATTTGCTCATTTGTTTTGATTAATGATAGTTAGCAAACTTGGGCTTCACATTACTAATGGTGATCATTAATTGACATAAGGTCAAAATTTGAACTCAAGTTTTGTTGTAACTTGTTGATGAAGCTTAGGTCATCCTTGAACCAAAATGACCCATTGATCTGAATTTTTATTAAAGATGTCTTGATTAGTGGATATTTGCTAGGTTGACAACCAAGCATGGGATGTCCTTTTGAGACCTTGGCCTAGCAACAATTGAAGTGGTTTAAAGGTTTAAAAAACTTTGAATGTTAAATGAGTCAAGTTTTCACTAATTGTAAAAGAGACCAAAGTTGAAAGGGGAAATATATTTTATTGATTCAAAAAGAAAAAAAAAGTAATATGGGAAAAAAGTTCACCCAATTGATATTCTAAGGAGATGATGATTAAAAGGGGTAAAATAAAATGTTAAGCCCCAAGTCATGTGTGAAGGTGATATTAAAATATTGATAAATACCACTTCCCACTATATTCATGAATTTGATATTTAGAATGAGTTTATTAAGTCTAACTAATTTCATAAACACAACATTGATAAAAAAAAGTGTAGACTTGTCAACTTTGATGGATATTTCATTTTCACTATTGAATTGAATGTGTTTCTAATTTTGTTTAAAAGTTGTCCACTAAAATATTACAAAAAGTTTAAGTTGAAATTTCATTTTATTTATGTTTTAAATCAGATTAATAAGTAAAATAAAGTAAATGCGATTTATAATATTTCTATTATTATATTACTTTTATCAAATTTAATTTATTTTAAGAATTATAATTCCAACATAGTTTCATATTAGATTATTTGTAATTTTGATTTCCAATACAAACCAAAAGCTACTATCATGTTAAATTTAGTGTTACCATTTGTTTGAATAATGAACATTATGAAATTAATCAATATAAAATCCATTAAGGAATGTATGGATATAAATTATGATTTAATGGTTTAAAATAAACTTAGATTAATGGTTTTTTTGTGTGAAATTTCACACTATTGCAAAAAAACATTTGGAAAAAAAAATTTGTTGCAAATATTCCTTGTTATTATAGACTATTAAAGGGTTTTATTTTTTTGATAGGTTCTAGGAAGAGTTTGTCATTTATTGTTAAACCAAACTTGGGATGGTCGTTGGTGATGTTATAACAATTTTTTGGAAAAGAAAATTCAAATTTAAGACATCTAGGACAATTTGAAATCATGATGTGTGAATCAAAATATTTAATTATAATTTAATATTCATGTTTCAAAACATAAGTAATATAGTATTTAATGTGCCATTAAACCTAAAATTATAGTTGTTGAATGAAAAGATAAAACACACATGCACTTGAGTGTGAATCATGTATTTTTAAATAACATGTACAAAGTAATGTCAAGGTTTTCAAGACCAAGTGGTGTGATACATAATGATAGTGAGAGACATGTGATTATGGTTAACATGCAATTGATTTAACAAAAATATGAAATCTTCAATTAATGTGAATTTTGAAATAAAAAACCAAACTTTGAACATGTTTCAACTACATAAAAAATGGAATAGAAAATTGACTAAATTTCATGGTTTTTAAAGTCTTACCCATTTCAATTTGCACCTAATTTTGCAAGCATTGGTGTATTGCCCACAAATTATATTATTTCTTTGTTTATTTCCCTTTTTTATTACCTCCTTTTTGTTTCATTTTTCCTTCTTTTAAGACTTTTATGGGAAAAAAATCATTCATCCCTCTAAGTATTTAATTAAAATAATGACACACATTAAAAGAATGTTGCAACCCTTCTAATATATTCATGGGATGTGGAAAGTACACATGCTTTAATAGAATCATAATATTTTCAAAAAAACTTAATTACGTTTAATTGTGTATTACAAAAAAAAGCTTCAACACATGTTTGTAGAATAATTAATGAATTTTGAATACTTCATCATAAGAATAAAATATTTTTGATTATTCCAAATGATTTTTTTTTCAAAAAAAAATTTATTTGAAAAGAAAAAGTTGAAAATTACAACATTTTCAAAGATATTATAATTAGTGTCAAAAATGTCAAGGTACTATGTTTATAAATAAAATATACATATAAATATCACATCCATGTATAATAAATAGGTAATACATAAGATGGATTTTTCCCCTGGTAAATCATATTTTCATAAAGAACAAGGATCATTAAATTGAGTATACAAATCATTCGATTTCATCAAGTTGTGTTTGTTTTGTGGCAACATTTTCATCTTCAATCCTTTTTTTGGAATGTTAATAATAATTTTAAGTGTTTCCATAAGTTGCAAGGATATTTTAAATCCTCATAATAGGAAATTGGTAATACTTGTATTGTAATTTTATTAAGATTTATCATCAAGCAATGGCATTTCTAATGAGGACACTCTTGGTCATTTGCCCATAAACTTAATGTTTCAAATTGAATTTTTAATCAATGAGTCTCCAAAAGTAATAATGAAAAGATCACAAATTTAATCCATGATGGATACATATAATGATCATTTTCATTTAGTAGAAGATTCATGCAAAGGTTTAAGTTTTGTATATTTATGGTAGGAAAATTTGGATTACCAACCATGCCATTATCCCAATAGATTGTCAATAACCATTGATTTTGTCACAAGACATGCACAAACTTATTTATTTTATTTATTTGTATTATTTATGCACTATTGAAACAATGATCAAATGGGATTTTGCATGTATAATGTTTAGTACACACTCATAAATCCTCATTTTTTTGTTGAAGATAAGAAATTTGATTTACAAAACAAGAAAATGTAAATGTGAAACCAAAGATAATATTATTTACAAGAATGGTAAGTATTCCAATCATTATTTAATCACTTTTCTTTTGTATTAAATTGCATGTTCAAGTTGTTTTATCTTTTGCTTCATCTTGTTTAAATCATTTGACAAATACATAGATTTTAAATGTTTGGGTTTTTTTCCCTTTTGAAAATAAATAGTCATGACATTCAAAACATGCTTCTAGAGGTATAAATGGTTTATTATCATGTGGCTTGTGCTATAGTGATGATCATGTGATACATAAATCTTAATCAAATGATCAAAACACATATCAAAATAGTTTTTTATCCAAAAAGAAAAATACACAAGAAGAACATTGAGGAGAATATTATATCTTTCCTTTTTTGGTTCACTAAATCTTTTGATTTTTTTTTTCATGGAATACACAAATAATGAGATGAACATCATTTGTTATGCACCTTAAGTGAGTGCAAATCACAATGAAGGAGAAAAAAATTGTGCATGCCCAAACATAGAAAACTCATGTTAAAAAATGCCTCATCAAAAGTCACAATTTATGTGAGAAAAAAGTAATTTAAATTTCTTTTAATATTTTAATTCTATTGTAAACCATTCTTGTTTTGTGTTCAAAACACATAATTTTCATTGGATCATTAAACCAAACTCACATGCTTTCACATTTCTTCCCTCTTGCCCTTTGTGCATATAATCCCACATAATATTTTATATAATTATAAAAACTACACAAGTTCATAGAATTCATCATCTATGAAACAAAAGATTGAATACCATGCATAGTATTGAGATGACTTTGTCATGGTTGTTTCAAGGGCCAATCCTACAAACCCATTGAATAAAATAAGCTATTAATTAATTCAGATATTCCAAATTTAGAAGTTCAAGTTTGCTTTATTAATGTTTTTGTGTTGTGTTGTGGATGTGATTTGTGATCCATGTTTCTTATTTTGGTTACCCTTTTCAATTTTACAAATGGATCGTTGTGACTATACCAAAAGCTTGCATAAATATGTTACAGTAGTGGTTGTAGTCATGTTAATAGGAACCAAACGCAATTGTAAACACTGCTTAATTTTGTGTTTTTTACACCAAAGAATTTTAATTTGAAAATAAGCTTAAAAAATTTCACATTATCAAATTTAATATTTTACTCTAAAAATGTCCAAAATATGAAATTATTTCATTAACATTTGAACCTTTGCCCCAATAGATCAAATGTTTTGTGTTAAACATTGTTAAATAAATATGAATTTTTCAAAATGTGTAAATTTTGCTAGATTCTGTATTTCATCTTAAAAACTTATTATAATCTTGAATCATACCAAATATGCTAACTACTTTAGGTTTTTGTTTCTTATATCATAAACTATAACTTTGTTTTGTGGGTCATGCACATCACACCCCATTCACATGTGGTAAAGGACTTTTGAAATTTAATTTTTTTAAAAAAATACTTTTAATTTCTAAAAAAATTAAAATTCGATATCTTTTTAATTGTGAGTGTTTTTTAAATTTGGGTAATATGTTACTATCATATAATTTTTTTTACCATCAAAATTATGTTATTACAATAGTCTTTTACCTAGTCCTTTGTAAAATTAACCACAATTTGACATAACACCTATTCAAGTTTGAACGTCTTTTTAAAAAACCAAAAATTGAAATTGATTTAATGAATTTTTAATTTGAATTCCTCGACATTCATATTAATCATTTAGCAAAACTTGGAATGATTAACATAACTTTAAAATGTCAAGAAAAAAATATATGTTAAAAAGTTCATAGTTTTCACCACTATCTGACATGATTTTTGGCTCCTATTTATGTACTCGCACCTAGGAGTGGCTTCTATTAGCATGATTGCACCCTAATATGTGCTACTATTACATAGCCTAAATAACAAAATTCAAGAATTTTATTACAAAGTAGCAACAACACAAAGGGAAACATTAGCAACATAATGTTACATGTCCAAATTTCATAACCTTGAAATTTGATGATTAGGATATCACCTTGAATATCATTGATTTTTAAATATTTTACATGATATTTAGGTTTGATATTTAAGTTTTTTGAATATCTACCCAACACATGTGTGTACCTATTTATATTGTGTGGGTACTTTGGTTTTGTGAAATAATCATTGGTTATTTGTTTTTAAATGTTTTCAAATCAAAACCATTACTTAAAAAAAAACAAAAAAAAATCAAGATCGAAGAATTGTCAATTTTAGTTAATCAAAAGACCTTCAACAAACCAACATTTTATCTGAAAAAACCCATGGTTTTGTAAGATGACTATGATTATATATCAAAATTGGTTTTATGATTTTTTTGAAAACCATGGTTATGAACTATAAGTGCCACCTTAATCACTAAATGAGGGTTTAATGGTGCAATTTCATTGTACCTATGAACTATGACAATTCACCTTCATTACTTGGCTATTAAAGAGGCTAGAAAATCACAACATTTTCATGATGAAGAAAGCATGTGTCACCATTCTCTTTTGCCTTAAGATCCTTTTCATTGTAAATGGCAAGGCCATAATGTGACACACCCCTTATTTATATTATATGTTTAATTTCTTTATATAGGTGGTGGACATATATAGAGATTTTGTGAGCTCCAAAAATGCTCTGAAATACATACTATATACAACTTAACATTATTGTCCATTTAGCTTTTGATATGGAAATGAGACAAACAATATACAAGAAACGCCATGACATTGGTAATAATGATATGCATAGGCCAACAAACTACCTAATCTAGTGCTTATAACACTTAAAAAGGTTTGATTGTCTTGGAATGTAGGCTAGTGGTGTTGTTTGTGGTTTTAAGTACCCATACCCTACTTACCCATCATGAGCATATGCTTCTTCTACTATGTTACTACTCAATTGTCCAAACCAAAACTTCAATTCATCATCACTTTCATCACAAGCCATTGTGCAATCATGCACCACACCTTTGATTACTTGCATATCCATTCATTTTCTTTCATTCAAACAAAAACTTCAATTCATCATCACTTTATCACAACTTGAAGCCATCATGAAATCATGCACCACACTTTTGATTACTTGCATTATTATATGTAGTTTAGCATGTGTAGATCATATCAAGTATATATGTGTGTTGCAATTTTTCATTTCATTTCTAACACATTTACTAATTCCAAGTACATTTTATATGTAGGGGGAGTGGACATTGGACACAAAAACAATTGCTTTGTAGCAACAAAGGTAAATTCCAAGAAACCCTAATTGGTCATTACCAAAACCATAACAAAATGGGAGACTAGATGAACAAAAAATTGTCTCGTGCCCAAAGACTTGAAGCTATAGAGGCATGACAAGCTACAATAATCACAAAGGTTATTGTTACAAAAGCACTATACTTCTAAGGGATTTTTTTCACTCCAACATTGGATTGTAAAAATTTTCATTCATTTATTTGACCTAAGCATGTATATTGACATTTATATAATTGAATGCGTTTGGTTCATTCATTCATATGGTGCGATTTCTTGTGCATGTGTCCTTGTAGGCATGCACATGATCAAGAAAAGAATCAAATTGATCGTGCAAAACAACTTGCTTTAAGAAGAGTAGGGAAGTCAAGCTCCCCAACCCTTTTGGATACAACAATGTTTATTGAGATTCATAAGGAAGTTCCAAAGTGGAGAAAATGTTCCACCATTGCCAACAACCTTAATAATGAATTATGTAGTGTTGCCCATGAGTTGAATGATAAAGAGAAACAACTTGTCCTTAAGAGGTTTTTGGACAAAGATCATGTCAAATGCTTACTTTCAAAACTTGTTAAAGATGCTAGAGATGTTGAACAAAAGTTGAACCTAGTCTTGATGGTCTAAAAGCTACATATGCATAGCTTGTAGCACAGAAATCAAAGGACAACAAGGCCTACATGAATGCATTAGTAGCAGTTGTTGCATTAAATCAAGTTGGCCCTCCTCAGCACTACATTTATCAAATAATTGGATCTAGTAGGTACCTATTGCATAAGGTCATAACACAAAAAATCCATGTGGATATGTATGGGGAGAACATTGGGGGGGGGGGCTTCTACACAAGTAGTGTTTTGATCCCTTCAATGAAGTTGATCGTTAATTGGCCCTAGATTTCTAAAACACATCCACAACCATCTCGCCAATACAAAAAGATGTGAAGCAACAATGTATTGTAGTGAAGACATGGGAAGTACATCTTATTCATTATTTGCAAGAGATTTAGGTATATAATAATCATTTTGTTCAATGCCATGGAACTCCATTTTTTGGATCATTTTTACAAGTGGAAGGTGCAATAGTTGTTTTCTGTCCAATTTTTTAGTTTTAATGTAGAAAGAATGTAGTCAAGACATGATGGTTACTTCTACATAGGTTTAGAATCGTGATATTTGTTTTGAATTTGGAGCACCCATTTGTGAGGTACATATGCCTTCACATGCCAAACTTTTTATTCCTTTTGCATGTAGGTGAACATTATAGTTAAAAAATTGGTTGTCAATAGAGGTAATTAGGTCTTAGTTTCAATACTTGTGGAAAATGGCACCCAACTTGTCCCAAAAGTGGAATACTTGATGGCCATGATTTGGTATTTGGTGTTGTGGCCATGGTTTCTTCTTTGACAAGTGTGATTACATTGTGTAATATGTTTCTTTAAGTACTTGTCATGAATGTTGATCACTGGTCCAAATGTTGATTAGTACTTGATAATTTACATTGAGTATTTGGGTTTAATCCTTAATTGTTTGTTATCAAATATGTTTGTCACTTGTCACTTTTCTTTTTTACTTGTTCATGGTGGTCACTACTAGTCATTGTTGCTTTCCAATTACTTGTGCTTAGACTTTGGTTACTTGTTTCAGGAATGTTATTACTTGTGTGCATGTTTTCTTACTTGTTATGAATTTTGACTACTAAGAATTATTATTATATTTGCCAAATTGTGCATTGGGTACTTGGGCTATGTCTTTAGTTGCAAATTTTCATATATTTGTCATTTTCACAATTTTGTGTTACTTGTTTATTGTCACAACCCTAGATATGTTATATTACAACTATTGGTGATTATTGTATTATCAATTATTGTTAGATATTCTATCTTATAATATTATAAACTATTGCTAGTTATTATATTGTAGGGTATTTAAGATTATTTTTCATAGGTTATTTTTACCTTAGGTCATTATATTATATTTTAGATTATTTTAGATTATTATACTTAGGATAAAGTAATTTATAATAACATAAAGTAGAATGACCTTGAACAACTTAAAGTATAACTTAAAGTAACATAGATTAATTTTAAATAAAATAACCTAAGGTATAGCCTAAAGTTAGTTGAATAATTTAATTTAGAAAAACATAAAAGCTTATAATAAATTAGTTAAAATGCCTTTAAGGTAAAATAATGTATAATAGTTTAGGGTACAATAATTTATAATAGCGTATAATAAGGTAAATTATAAGTTAAAATAAGTAAAGTAGGTTAAAATAATATAGGGTATATCATAAAGTAGCATAGATAAAATATTTTTAAAAACATAAAAATAAACCTATTTACTATAATAAATTATAATAATGAATTATGTTAACTAGTAATGAAACATGATGTTTACATAGTGATATTATAGTGAAATAATTTTCACCAGGGTGAAATTAGTAAAATGCAATGAAGTTATTTCACTTTTAAGGTCCCATAGTGATTTAGGTTAGTAAATTGCACCCCACTTTTGTAGTAGTGATTTGATGCCCTTTTTGGCTCTTAGTTACATGTTTTGACCTATTATATTTTTGAAGTTCAAATAAGGCCCTCCAAGTATGAATATAGATTCATTTAGTTTCCACACAAGTGCATGTATAATATGAGTGAATAAATGAAATGCCTTTTAAATATGAGCATGGGCTTGTGTACATATATAAAGTCATGATTGAAATAAGGAAGTCAAGTACATTCTTCATGGTAAGGAGGATTAAAAACAAATATTGAAGCTTCAACAAAAATATATCAACCTTTTCAAACATATTAAAATTCTTTCATTGTGATGTCCCTTTCACTTTGTCGATGTGACACACATTTCAATTGCCATTCTTCCTCGTCTCCATATAACCCTAGATAAAAAATAGCAAACAATTCACAAACCCTTTATATGTAGATATGAGGAATTGACTCCCTCACGATTGCCCCTCACAAGGTTCATAAGAGACAAAATTTGTTTAAGTATGTTCATGACTTGTGTATGAGAGGGGTGAAAGCACACTAAGCCCACCCAAAATTGTAATCACACGTATAATCTTTTTGCAATTAGTTTTTTTGGTAATGTATGGACATCACATCTTGAATTTTTTTTCTTGTTTAAGTATATTTGATTAGCTTTAAACTTCATCTAATAAATTATTTTGAAAAATTCAACAAACATTGAAGAATTTGAACATATGGAGTATATTCATGACAAAATAATACTCATCATAGAGTTTAAAAATTTGAATATATATTTCAAAACTAGGGTTGTGCATGGAATTCTAGGTTGATTTAATTTTTATGGTGTATGATATTGATACACATCAATTAAATCTAGGAAAATTACAAAATTTAAAGTTTTTGGATGAAATTCCATTCAAAAAATGTGTTAGTTTCCATTTGTTTAATAATGAATTCATAATAATATCTTTTTTTAGGAAAAGAAACTACTACCATATCAAAGAGGAGGAGATTTTATAAATGATCACTACATTATTTTTTTCAATTTTCTTTTGTTTGGTAATGTTTTGTGAATCATAAATATGAAGCCCTATGGCCATTGAAAAATTGTAAGAATATATTATGTGTACATTGATTTGATCCAATCCTCCTCCTCCAACTATTGAATCAAAATTAATTTTGACTCTAAATGAATTTTGAGTTCAAAAATGTTCTGCAAATTCTAAATTTTTTTACTAGTGTTAAATAGGATAACCAAAGGATGCCTTCAAGATTTTAACTTATTGCGTATTATAATGTTATACATCACCTTTTTTGAACAAAAGTGGTTCACCCTTAGTGTGTTTTCATTTAGAAATAGAAAGCCCACGTGGGTAGGTCTTTATGTGATTTTTTTCAACCATTGGTGCATTGTTTTAGTCATTGCATATTTGGATCCATGACCTAATGTATGCCCTTTTAAAATGCATACACTTGTCCCACATTGATTGTGGTGA
>Ga0209208_10002107_pt1 | contig 28417 bp, 9 predicted proteins | sample S1TSphfallax_3_FD_187694 | JGI IMG/M metagenome (GOLD analysis project Ga0209208, IMG submission 187694) | Host-associated microbial communities from peat moss isolated from Minnesota, USA - S1T2_Fd - Sphagnum fallax MG (SPAdes) (version 2) | ecosystem: Host-associated > Plants > Peat moss >...
CGCCTGATAGTCGCCATGTGTTTTTTGTGAATAATTATTTTAAAAAAAATTGAAATACATTTTTGAATGTATATGTCAAGGTATATATCTATAGTGGAAAGCCTAATATTTCTTTGTTTTTTTGTATTTGTGGGATGGTAGATAAGCAAGGAATTAAACATTGGAGGTATTTCTCGATCTACTATGAGTAGGTTCAGGAAAAGACACCATTTGAATGTTGATGTGCCAAAGCAGGGGTTTGTGTTTACGACATGTATTGTTTGTGAATCCTTAAAGGATTTGATATCCAAATTGGGAAATAATAGTAATGAAGTTCTAGAATATGAAGCAAAGCTAAGAAAACATATCTTACACCAAAAATCATGTAGAAACTTATTCCATACTTGGAGGACAAAACTGGTGTGATTGAAGGATGAGTTTTTATGCATTATTCATGACAAGATAGACCATTCAAAAATTGTGTTTCCAAGGTTGCAAGTGTGCAACAAAATGATATTTGGCCTTGGACAATTGCCCATTACCTTTATGGGAATGATAATGCATGGTCATGGGGATGAAAGATATGCACAATAGTTTAATGAGTTGTGGACAAATGATCCCAATTTCACAATTGGGTCCTTGTTGTGGTTGTTGTGAACTTTGGAGGCAGCCTTAGTTTTGGAATTGAAATTATTGTTTGAACACCCTTGCAGAATTCATTCATGAAGAATAATAATTAATAATCTATTTTGTTCCACCTAATCCTTAATCTCTAGTGACCACTAGGGGTCGATTGTCCTACATGGTATGTAAAACCCCAAAAATAATGGATGTGCTATAACATGAATAATAAAATTGCATGCATAGATTTTTTTGTTATTAATATGTTGTGCCTTCTTTGTATTTCAAAAAATTGAATTTTTATTTTTGTTTATTGGGAGCATTTACTTGTGACTTTTTAATTTGATAATCTATTATGTATTATCACTTGTTAAGCACTATTTTAATTATATATGGAATTCAAAACATAATAGATTTGTTCTTGTATGATTAACATGGATGGATCAAGTTGCCATTGTTAAAAATTTAACATGTTGCCAATATATTAGATTCAAAACATTGAGTTCCTTTTTTGCACTTTAAATGGGAGTTGTGTCATTTGGTTCTCATAACTTACAATTTTTTATGTTTCACCTAGTGGCAACTAGGCATTCAATTATATTTTAAAAAGTTTTATGGTGTAGATGTATTTGAAAAGTATTAATAAAATTTGTGTGATAGTGTGATGTAGTTTTGCCAATTTGGCCTCTTTCCTTGTTTGAAATTCAAAGGGTTTAATTTTTTGATGTCAAATGGGAACACTAACATTTCGGCTCAATCACTCATGAAAATTCATAGCCTTGTCTTAGAGTTGATATGAATGTTTTTAACATAATGTGTATATGGATATTTTTGGAATTGTTGGTTAAAAAGTTTTTTTTATTTGGAATTAATGTAATATTGAAAAAAATTATAATGACATTCACATTAAAAATGATCATTAATTTGTTAAGTCTAGTGGCCACTAGGTGGAGTTCATTCCATCCACCAAGTTGTATAAAATCCTAATTAAAAATTTAGTCCTATAATTTTCATATGGCGGGCACCAAGTAAAATATGAATGTGATATTAATATTAATGAAAATTTAGTATGGGCGATTAGTTAATTCATGGCATTAGTGAGATTAGTATATATGAATTAATATTGATATATATAATTTTGAAAACTCACATAATATTATATTGGTGTTAAATTGGTATGAATTTTTTTGAGACAAAATGTTTTTGTGGATGTTATCTTTGTGAATGATTGTTGTTTTTATTTGAATATAAGGTTACATTTTAAAATTTTGGTAGCCACCAGATAGAATTTATACCATCCACAAAATAGGGAAAAGTCTTAAATTAACAATTTAGTCTTAAATTAATTAAATATGTGTTAAATGTAGTGTCCAACCCTTCAAGGCCTAGGCTCCACTTAGCACTAGAGTAGTTACCCTATGCACATGGATGTCAAACATTGGGCACCATTGAAATATGATGAACTTTGAACCAAAATCTTTAATTACTTGACAACAAATTACCAATTTAGTCGAATTCCTCCATCTACTACTTTCTATTGTAGGACTAAAAGTTCATAATCTCTCACAATTATCCCGAATCCCTACATTTAGTGACCAAGGGTTTGTTTAGTTGTAGATTCTTCACATATCATGATTCACAATCATTCAAACAACATTGTACCAATAACAAATATTAAGCAGTTACCCGACCTACAAAAAGATCCATATTACAATCTATCTAATGTGGGGCCATGAATATAACATCCAAATTTTGAACTGCATTTCATACAAGAAATTGAGTCTGTAGGTAAGGATCACACATTAGAATTTGACAGAATGTTGGGTTATATAGTAAAAGGTACCATACCTAATTTGTTCGTCATGCAGGATGTAATGAACCTTTTTTTCTAGTGTCCAATAGAGAAGTCCAGAGAACAAATGCAAATATTAAGTGAACATGTCCTAGTTATAGTACCTACATTTATTCTACATCAGTCTAAAACTATCGTTGCTGTGCAAAGTTGCAAACCCAATGTCCCCTAACTTTAAGATTCTCAATGCAAGTAAAGTATTGGCGATTTAGAGATGTAGCTATATCACCTCTTGTTGGCTATTTTGCTCTAGAGTAGGATTGCCTCTTGCTGACGACTCTCCTTCAAGTGCAGGAGCTATGGTGGCGAGAAGCTCACCAAAGTTGGGAGTGTTGTTGGTGAACTGGAGGTAGAAGTGGCCGCACAGATGGCTACGTAAGGGTTTAGGGTGTATGGATGGTGGCGATGTGCCACATCGAGACAGGAGGATCTGGCGATCTTGGCCAGATTTTACCCCTGTTTTTTTTCAGTGGCCCTGTCGCAGGGCAGTTTTTTGTGTAACCTTTTGGCTATTTGTTCGCCAAAAACAAAATCACTGGTACTTACTACTTAGCCTGTTTCACTTTTCAAAAAATATCGCTTATCCTACATGCTAGCTACAATGAGTTCACAACGTACTGTAAGAGCATTGAGTTGCAGATAATCCACCATAGATATTTGCACGAGCACCGGACTGTGAGGCAGCATCTGCGCCGTTGCAGATGGACCGAGTACTGTACCATTACACATGGCCATACTTGTTAATGCACGCAGTACAGGAGTACTGCTGCAATTTCCCTTCCCCCGCCCCCCGGCAGTTTGCCATTTTGCCCTCTCTTTCCACCTTGTCATGTTTAGCACCCCTAACCTTGCATGTTATGAGTACCACTGGTCGCATGTCAAACGTCTTGTAGCATGTTACGTAGCCCCTTAACAATTGTATCACGCCCAGAAGGTGCATGAAATGTACCCAACACATGTCTAGATATGTCAAGGTGAAAAAAAATCGGGCAAAAGGTAGATGGGGAAAAAGAATTGCAACAGTGCTCTTGTATTGACTGCATTAACAACTATGGGCACATGTAATATTAGGAGATGGAGCACTACTAGAGCTTAATAATGGAGTGCTGGAGTTGCCACCTGATGATGAGCCAAAGTGGTACTTTCTAAATTGAGGGTGGGTTTTTGTTTAATCAAGAAAAAAATAAATTACAAATGAGTAAGTTGACAAAATCATATAATTAAACTACTCTTAGTTCTTGCTCAGTGGATCTTCGAAGGCACCAAAATTTCAGTCTTCCTTCTGTTTTTTATTTTGTCAATTGGGTGATGTAACCATAATGGCAACAATCCATATGAAGATTTAGCCAAATTTAGTTACAAGCTACATATGAAAGTGGAAATTTTAAAACAGCCTTACATATTATTGGCTACATACTTCAACCATGTATAGAAATCTGGATTTTTTTTTGAAAAGGTCAAATTCTGGCTATTGAAAACATCAAAAAGCACTTGATTTTTGCACTTTGATTTTTAATATAGCTCTTTGGCTATACGTAGCCAGCAAAAAGAAAGGCTGCTTCCTTCATGTCGTTCTATAGTATATGAACCACTTCTTTGTAATAAACTTTGGACAACGTTCTGTTTATGATCCTGAATTTGAATTTTGGTGCTTAACACTTGAGTGCCTATACAGCCATCCACTGCTGTAGAGTTAGTAGAGTTAAATTACACCTAAATGTATATTATCTCTCGCCATGAACCCAAGATAATTAATTGCTAGAATTAAAACTTTAGTTAAGACACAATCACCAGTTAACTTAATCAATTGTCACCTCTTTGGCTGTCCTCCCCTCCCAAACCACAAACAAAATCCAAAAACATTTAGACCCCCCTTCCCCCCATCCCCCTTCCCAAAGCAAAAAATGGAATTGGTGCTCTTCGGTGCATGCTGCAGTGCATCATTGGCTGAGCAGAATTTCTATCCCTACATCTGTTTGTCACCATTTTTCACCTCGGCTAATAATCATTTATGAACATGGGATACTTATTCGCATGCAAGTTATTTCCCCATCCCACTTATGTTTACATGAAGGATCATGTAAACATAAGGGCTGGAATCACTGTGACTAGCCAATCAAAAGTGATCATAAATGTTTTTCTTTGTACAATTTTATTAAACAAGGGTATGAAAGAAAAACAGTCATGAAATTTTATTAAACAAGGGTATGAAATACTGAGCCTCAGGATTAGATGCACGAGGCTCGAGAACATTTATAGCTACAGTACGCATAGCAGCAGCAGTGATTGGTTGAAAGCGTTCAGGAAAAGAAAGGAGAGGGCAAACTCAGTTCAGCACCAAATTTGCTGCTAAACTGAGTTTCATGCCCCGTTGAAGCCCAGTGTACTTTAATTATTCTGGTTTTTGAAATCTCATCCCCTATGTGACCGAACAGGGGGTTCCGGTGCTGTCTTTGCCTGACTTTACGGATAACTTTATTATATCACAAGGTCAATGATCCTAAAACCATTTTTGCAATATGATGTTTCATTTCAAAGTTCATGTGGAATTTTGCTGTGTCCACCTTAGAGGTAGATGTAGAGATTGCATTTTAATTCTGAACCATTTTTAAAGTATTAGTACATCATTGAAGGCGATCTTTTTCCTTGAAGGAGTTTTCAAAGTGGAAAAAAAAAAAAGTTTGGCAACCGGCCCTTAAAATATTACAAAATGCTTGCCTTCACTTCTCAATAAAATTCATGAAACTTAAGGAATGTTCATAATATAGTCTTCATGTTAATTTGGATGATAATCCAAGACAACACTACAATAAAATGTGATTTTTTTCACACAATAAGATGTATCTCATGATAAATGTGAGATAAACTTTGTGGTTTCATAAATTACAATGTATAAATATGATGTTTATTGTGCAATATACATCACAATAAAACTGTAGTTTGACATTAAGTTGTTGCACATATTACAGAAATATCTTAATTTAATGTTAAATAACAATTTTTAATATAATATATGCCACCTTGTATACAGTTGACACTCAATGTGCGTAGGGAGGTAAGTGGCTTGCTACAAAGATTATTTGAGTTGTAAGCTAAAGCACTCATCTTTACATTATGACCTATCTTTATTGGGATTGAGTCATCCACCTTCAAGAAAATAACAATATGTGCTCCAAAAGCTTAGGTACTCTGGATTCTATGATTTAAAATTGGAGCCATGGGTCACAATCTAGAACGTGGGTACCAGGTATAGCCAATATATCTTTTGCTGCCAATGGAGGTGCTCTCAAAGGGGTTGCAAATTGGCCCACTTTCCATGATGCACATGGAAGTACTAAATATTGTATTCTAGCACACATTGTATTTTTTGGCCCACGAGGTTCATGTTTACAGAAGTCTCAAGCATTGAAATCCACAGACCATAATGTCAGGAAGCCCGGGCTGTACCCTGGGTCTGTTGGATGAAGTATCCCTGAGTGCTGCAGAATCGGGGTTCTCAGGTTCCGGCTCCAACACTTAGAACCCTAAGAGCCCAGATCCAGGTTCCACAACGCACCCTTGTTTTTAACTTGCGACATGCAACTGTCAAATTAAAACTAACCCCAAATGGAAAAATATCATTTTTCACAGTAAAGTGACCAAAACCCTAATCCTTTGTTTAGGCAGAAACTTGTCATAGTGCCATTTCAACACAAAAAGTCTAAATCAATTTTGTTCTGTTTCAAAAGATGTTCATTTCACACAGGAGCTCACACAATTTATGGAATGAAAAAAGAAAAATCAGAGAAAATGATAGCTGTTGTGTCACTCCCTGGTAGAACAAGTGACAATTCTGGTTGTTGTGGAAATATAGCCCCTCCACTTGTTACATTTTCACACAAAAATTCCAAATCAATTTTTTAAAAAATCTAGTAGAAGCTCATACTCAACAGGAGCTCACAAAATTCAGGGAATTGAAAAAAAAATGGTAATTGCTGTCTTACTTTTCTCTACTTCTGGAATTGGGAGGAGAGTGTTGTGGGAATATACACTCCCCTCCACTTGCCATAGTGCCATTTCCTCACAGAAAGTTCAAATCAATTTTATTTTGTTCCAATAGATGCTCGTATTCACACATAGGCTCACACAAGTCATGGAATTGAAAATAAAATAAAAATGGTTACTACTGTCCTACTCTTCTTTACCTCTGGAACTTGGGTGTAGAGTTGTTGAGTGGGAAAATATACCCCCTTCCACTTGTCATAGTACCATTTCCACACAGAAAGTCTAAATCAAATTTTTTTTCAATAGATGCTCATAGTCACACATGAGCTCACAAAATTCATGAAATTGAAAAAAAAAATCAGAAAAAATGATACTTCTTGTCCAATTCTTTTCTACCTCTGGAGAGAGAACAATAAGAAACCAAGCACGGCCTCCACCCTTGAAAAAAGGAGAGAGACAAAGTCCATAATTAAACCCATGCAAGTCACTTGATTTTTAAAGAATTACCCCCAAAAGAGGCTGGGTCCACCATTAAAGTTACCCCAAAAAGTTCCAGGGCTACAAAGAAACCCATGTCTTCACGTCTGCAAGGAGACCTCCGGGTCCCAAGTTTTTTGACTGATAAAAATTCATAAGTCAGCAGGTGGTTCTTTGTCATTGGGTGGTTTCTAGACCCCTTAGGGGTAGGGGTTTGGTTTCACCCTGACATGTGCGAGGGCCAAGAGGACCATAGACACACACCCCTCCCCCAAAATTGAACTATGCTGGGTATTAGAAAATCATCAGACAATATTTGCAACGCCTATATAGTTCTGTTGCAGGGTTTGACTAATAACCTGAAATGTTAAAACTAAGTTGAAAATCAAACATTTATTTTTCACAACAACATGAAATAAGCTAATGATGTTAACTGGATCCTATTTGCCTATGATGGTGGGTTTGAATCTCACAAGGAGCTATATAACATAACAATTTTTTTTGTATGTGTGAAACATCATAACATGAATTGCATAATTTTATGCAAAAACCATGCAAGGCACAAAACAACAAACCCACGAAGCTTGGTGGGGAATATAGCATGCTCCATGTCTACACCATTCACATCCAAATGATATGGCAAAAGAAGAGGGAATTAGATTAGCTCCAAAGTTAGGTCCTTCAAGAAAGCTTATATGAAACACTCCAAACACTACAAGAAATGTGGTTTTTCTCACACAAAACTGTAACTTATGATGCATGTGTGAGATACAATTTTTGGTTTCGTCCATTACAATGTATAATATGTGTTGTTTATTATGATATACATTAAAATGCATTAAAATGACAATTTGACATTAGGTGTTGGGACATGCTATTTGCAAAATTTCAATGTTCAAAATTTGATGCAAATTTCTATTTTGTATGGTTGAAGGACTCAAAAGATTTGTGTGGGTAGGTAGTTTTGTTTTCGTCTTTTTTCTTTATCAACTATGCACCAATCAACATGAAAATTGATGAAGATTTTGATATTAATACATAGAAGAAAAAAAGACTCAAATTTTATGAAATTATTGTTCATGTATATGATGTAAATTTCTTTGGTTATGTATTTGGTTTAAAAGTTTTTTTTGGGTCCACAATCATGATTTTAAAAGGTCACTATTAGAATTCATGATTTTTTATTATTGGGTTTTAAGTTTAAAAAAACCCAAAATGATAGGTGTGAAAAAAACCACCTTGTCAATTCGAACAAATTGATTTGGACGTGTCAATGTGACTTGGTAGTCAAGTTGGACCTCGTTGTTTTGACTAATAGGATGACTAATTATTTGATTGGTAGACAATGGAGCATTTGATTGGGTTGAATTTATACCTAAATTAGAATTTTTTTTGAATTATTATTTTAGAAATTAATAGGTAAGTAGGTAGTCAATAGGTCTAAGTAGGTAGGTGTTAGCCTAGAGATTTGCTTAGGTTACATCACTTCACCAAACTAGTAGTTTAGTTTAGCCTACCTACCTTAGCCTTCTAAACATGCACATAGATTGCAAGTATAAGGAATTAAATCCCAAACATTTACAATGATAAATCAAGCCCTTACCAATGGAATACATCATCAAAGATGTTCAACTTTTATCAACTTTTTATTTCACACATTTATTTCAAATCACTAAACATAGTGGTTAAACTTAAATGACACCTAATGTTTAAAATTAAGTTAAACCAAATGGCTAAATCAAATGAATAAGCATAATGGCTTAATTTAGTGGATAAACCTTGGCTAAACCTAATGATTAAATCTATTGATTAAACTAATGGCTAAACTTTATGGCTAAAATTTAATTAAAAATAATGCCTAAACTTAAGTTAAATTTAATGGTTAAACATAGTGGTTAAACTTATGCTAAATTTAAGTTAAACTTATTTATGGCTAAACCTAATGGTTAAACATAAATGATTAACTTAAACTATATTTAATGGTTATACTTAAACCCTAAACCTAAATTATACATAGTGGTTAAACTTAGGTTAACCTAATGGCCAAATTTAGTGGTTAAATATAATGGTTACACTTAATGCTTGAACCTACTAGTTGGTTAAATTTAAGTTGAACTTAATGGTTACATTTTGGCTAATTTAGTGGTTAAACATAGTGATTACACCTAATGCTTAAACCTAATGGCTAAAATTTGGATGAACCCAATGGTTACATTTAATGACTAAACCTAGTGGCTAAATTTAGGTAGGTAAGTGGGTGAGTAGGCAAGTAAGTATTATGTAGGTAGGTGGGTATGCAAATAATAAGTAAATGGGTGGCTGGATAATAGGTAAGTAAATAATTAATTAAGTAATAGGTGGGTGAATTGGTAGGAGGTAGATACATAGGATAGCAAACCATGTCACGTTTAACTAAAAAACATTGGTCATTTTGATTAAATGTTCTATTCAACTAAAGACCATTCATCATTTTGATTATGGTTGTACAATTTGACTACATGTAGTTCTTATTAAATAAACCATTATAATCAAGTTGATTAGTCAAAAAAAATGTGTCATACAACCCCTTGCCTTTTAATCACAATATACATCTCCATTAATAAAAAATGACAAATTAATAAATTAAAACCTTTAAAAAATCATTATTTGTAGTAGTGGGCATTCCTTCACAAAAATTATTCATTTTAATGTGAAAATAGCATGGATACACAATATACATGATATAAAATCAAGATGTGATAAATATAAATATATATTTTAGCATAAAATCATATATTAAGTCAAATTAAGTTTTTAAAGACCTAGAGACTAGTGCAAGTGGCTCTTTTTATTATGTTTGAACTTTTAATTATTTTTAATTACTCTTGGAAAAGATGTCGTGAGCAATTTTATATTGGTAGCCACTTGGTTTTCAAATGTAGCCAAAATGTTTCCATAATAGGGAGATTATTTGCCATTCTTTCCAATTCACATTTTGTTTTTATTGAATGAAACAAAAAAAACCATCACTTTCATGGCCATATAGTAATATCATCCCCTTTTCTTATGAATTCCATTTGTATCCCAATGGCATACAAGGCATGTTATTGTTTTGAAAACCACCTTCAACCTCAACACTAATCTATTGTTGGTAAAATAAAACTTTGTCTTTATTTTTAACCACCCACATTTGCATACTTTGTCCATCATTTCCATGTTTTTTGTATATCCCCTTTACTAGCTTCCCTACTAATTCACAAAGGTCATTTTTTCATTTAAGAACAAATTTTGTTATAGTTCACTTTTGTTTTCCATCATCTCTTTTGTTCACATGTTGTGCTTGTTCATCATTTGATAAATGGAAAGGCCCAATTTAAGAAGCTCTAACACAAAGTTTTTCATTTACTTTGATATCTAGGTTGACATCACAAGAACACATTTTGAGTTTTGCAATTTGCCTTTATGATTATGTATTAATTAGAAAGGACATTTGTGATTAATAACTATTAAGTTGTTAAACCCATGTCGTTTCCCCATTTAGTCACAAAAGACATATAGTTGCAAAACCTAATCACCTTATCAATTAGGATTTTGTAATTTTTTTATAATATTGAAATTCCATTTCATCATTGATTTTGATTTAATGTGTAAAATGCATGCCATGTCAATTTAGTTGTTTTACTCAATTAACAATTACAAAACACACTTTAATAAATGGATGACATGTGTCAAAAATTTATAAACACATGTACAGTTATGAGTGATTACACATTAACAAAAGTCAATTTAACTTAGCCTAACTAGGCTCAGTGGCCTAAGTTAAAAACTAAATTAAGCCTTTTAACCTAGGTAATCTAGACTAGGCTACTTAATTTAGGTTAAGTGACCTAAATATCATAAGTTGCAAGAATAAGGACTTGAATCCCTCACATCCACATTGGGGTTTAAGTCCTCATCCATTGCACTACCACATTTTTTATGCCAAGTCTATTAAATGGAAAATTATAACACTAGTAGAAATCTTAAAATATATGACTAAGTTTATAATTAATATTTTAATCATAAAGGACCAAAATGATTAATAACCCTAAAGTCATTATAGACAAGTTGTTTAAGATCATAATCATTTAGGACATGATGCGGCAAATATCACATTAGTTATATAAGACATATGTGAAGTAAATAATGATAGTTTAATCATTATGAAATTATTTATTATAATTAAAAATTGGACACAAAAACTTGGGGACCATTATTTATAAAATATATTATATATTATATAAATAATAAGATATATTTTTATTTCAATGTTGACCACAATTCATGTCATTTATGAAGTTTGATCCTTGAACCCCAAGGATGGAGTTCAATTCCTTTACCACGAAATCGCCCCATTTGTATAAATAATATAATGTTTATTATATTTAGACCGTACTTCATTTTAAAAATACATAAAACTTCAAATTTGATAATTCATATGATAATTTGTCCAAATGAAAAAATTGATAACTTATTCATAAATTTTCTTTCAACAATGTACGCAATTCTATAATTTATTTTTTAAAAATGTAAATTCAATTGAAAAGAAAATTATATGATTTTTGTTGATGAATAACATTTCAATGACCATACAATTTGGAAAAATGAAATTCAAACACATGATTTGTAAATGAAAAAACCTTTTATGGTTAATATGTATGAATAAAAAATATATATATATATTTCATATTTGGTTTAGGAATTTTAAATTACACAATTTTTCTTCTAATATATCATGGTTTTACAAATAACTTTTAATCTAGATGTATGAATCTATATAATTTATCCCATAAAATATTTATTAATGAATCACAAATCAAATATATCTATATATATATATATATTTAAAAGTTTTATTCATATTAAATATGAAGTATAAATTTGATCTTAATATTTTTTAATTTTTAATAATAATTAATTAACATCAAAATATGAAGAAATTTTCTGAAATTAAAATTTATATTCATTTTTACGCATGTAGAATATATTTATTTATTTTTATACACTTATTATATAAAATTTTATATAAAGTTTTTATAAAATTTTAAGGTACAAATAAATTATATATTTTCCACATCTTACACTTCTATTTTATTTTTAAATCAAAATATTTTTAAAAATATAATATATCATACATTACCATTAAAATTTATTTCAATGTATAATATTTAATTTAGTCACATTGAATATTTAAAATGGATTATATATCATGTATATTTAAGAAAAATGTAATAAAGGTTTTTATATTACCTATATATATAATAATAATCAAAATTAGGTCCTTACATGTTTTAGTTTATTATGTCCATTTGTATTCATATTAAATTATTAATAGTCCTTTTTGAATCATTGTAAAATAATTGTATGACCACATTGTTTTTGTAATGACACATCATTTTGTCCACATCATTTTCATAGTTATTCTTGAATTATATTTGAAATGACTTTCATTTAGTCACATTTTCAAATGATATTTCAGACATCCATGTCATTTTGTCATCAATCACGGATGTTATATGGATGAAAACTTACAATGAAAAAATGATGTTATCTTCCTATTAACACGTTGTCATTGACTAATCAAATGCACCACTAATATTATATGATTACAATTTTTTTCACATAGGATTTGAAGTAATATCCTATGACTATAATCAATTATGTAAGCATTTAGGACATCTAGTCATTGATTTCTTGGTTGCAAAGGACAAAATTCCTTTTAATGTAAGAATCAAATTTTCTAACCTCAAATTAAATTAGGCCACCCTAGGTTGACATAGGTCAACTTATGTACTACCTACAACCTAGCCTAGGTTAACCTAAGCCTCCCTATGTTGACTTAGGATGAGTTAAGTCAACCTAGACTATCTACAATCCTAGCTTAGGTTAACATAAGCCTTCCCATGTTAAAAGAAACTTAACCTAGTCTATCATAGCTAAGATTACTTTGTTTTTAGACTAGACTTAAATTAAACTAGGATAAACCTAACTAAGTTAGACCTAAATTAAACTAGGTTAGATTTAGGTTAATCTAGGCTATACCTAGATTAAACTAGACTAATCTAGGCTAGACATAGATTAAATTAATCTAAACATGGCTAAACAAACATAAATAAGGCAAAACACAATTATTTTAAAGCTAAACATGGTTTGAAATTGTTAATGTATAGCTAAATTAATATAATTAATGTTTAAAATAATGATTCTTGCTAAACATGGTTAAATTAACATAAATGGAAATAAACATAATTTTATATGGAACATGGTTAAACAATGATAAATTAAACTCAATTTGAATATTTTACATTTGGTTAAATTTGGAAAAATTAAGATAAAGTTCACTATTGAAGTAATACATGGTTAAATTGTGATAAAATTCTGAATTAAACTAGGTTATTTAAACTAAACTTGGCTAATAAAATGACTGGTCCTATGTGACTGTAGTTCATTTTTTGGGTCATTTTTGTTAATTTCATGAGTCATAAGGTTTATTACTAAGTGCTAAGAATAATTTTAGTCATTTTTTTAATCGTGTTGAACATTGTAATTGCATAGGACAAGTAAAAAAAAACATGTTTTAGCATTATGAACATTTTTGACCAATCAATAAACATAATTTTTTTGAAATTAATGTCATGAATAATTAAATTGACTACTAGTTGTTAAAGACATTCTTAGTCATTTCTTTAATCATGTTGAACATTATAATTGCATAGGATAAGTCACAAAATGCATGTTTTGCATTACGAACACTTTTGACTAATCAATAACTGCAAGTTAATTGAAATTAGTGTTATGAATCATTAGATTGATTATTAGTTGCTAAAGAAATTTTTAGTCATTTCCTTAATCATGTTATACATTACAATAGGTCATAATAGACATGTTTTGGCATTATGAACATTTTTGACCAATCAATAAATGTAATTTCATTGAAATTAATGTTATGAGGCATGAGGTTGACTATTAGTTTTAACACCTTGTTGACACACGACATGCCACACCATCATCATTAGAAATTGAATCATTGTTAGTTGCTATTAATCGCAAAAATAAATGGTATTTTTGAATTGCTAATCTTAAATCATTCAAATATATTAATATAAATTCAATAATAATAATAATAAAATTACCCAAAAATTGAACAAGTTATCATATTGACTATTGTTGCAAAATTATGATGCCATGTGGCATCTTGATATCCTTTGCAATTACATAGTAATTTTTGTGACCAAGTAGTTATAAACATAGTCAAAAATATAATAATAATTTTTGAAACTAGTCATAAAACCCAAGATGAGTTGTTGTGCATTATGCATAAAAAAGGTTGAAATTAACCCACTTTTTAAACATCCATGCACAACAAGGTAAACTTTGTTCCAATGTTGGAATGTGGCATACATATTTTGACAATGGTTGGTGTGAAGAGTAAAATTGTTTTAATGTGAAAAAACAACTTTCCTTTGCACATCATCTTACCTTTTCATGGAAACTCTAGGCCTTTTTTGCCCATAGTTGCTTCTATTTTTCCCCTTCAACTTCCCCAATTTGATATATTTGGCATGGGTCCATGCATGTTATCAATGTGTCCATATATACTCATAATGATATGTAAATTATGGTGTCATCAAAGTCACATTTTAGAGTTAACCACACATTATAGATAATAACATGTTACAAATAACATACATGCAAGAATTCTTCAATAACATAATGAACATACTTTTAAAAATGGAGCACGTTGTTACAAACTTCAATTTGCTAAAACTTGAAAGAGATGACAATGCATTGCCACTTTATCCTCCCCCAAGCACTTGTCTTTCTTGGAGTCCTAACTCACAACAATTGTACCTTGTCCCACCTTGCAATTATTTTACAATATTATTTGAGGTCAATGATGCATTGTCATTCTTTCAAAGGCTAACCAACACCCATCATGCTTGGAGTTGGGCTTCATATCACTTTTAACTTGTCCCACTTGCATCAATTTTCCATCCTTCTTACTCCCAAAACTTGTGCCACTCTCTTTCATTTGACCCTATTTTTTGACACGCAAACCTTATTATGAAAATCAAACATATTTCTAGTCCATTGATCAATGATCATAATACTTGCATTGAGTCATCAAAATTGTTGTGATGATGTATGAATACATAAAATATGCTAGTATGCAAAGTACAAAAATGTAACAACTAGGTTAGGTTTCTTGGAACCTAATTTATCCAAGCCATTTTTTCAAAAAATTAGAAAGCCCAAGTGTAGATAAATTTGAATGATAACCCCCAAAAAAAATCAGCAAAAATGGATCCTTATAGCCTTTAAATGTACTAATGAACATTATAAGATTCAATATTAGTGAATATCCAAAAACCCTAGCAATTTATGTGAATGATCTAAAAAGATTATTCTTTATGCTTTTATAGGTGTATGCACAAAATTTCATTGAAAAATTCCTATTGCAAGAAATATTTTTCAATCCTTTTGTGTTAATGTGCAATATGTTATTGACAACTGTAAATTATACCCACAATGATCATTCTTTTAGCTAACACATAAAGCTTCTAGTGAATAATCATTCACAAGTTTTCAATCCTTGTTATAAGCTTTGGGTTTGAACATTGTGGGTATTAATAGCCATTTTTGTTCAATGTAGGACCAAAAACCTTCGTAGCCTTTTCTTTAGTGTAATCTTTACGCACCTTGACCTATTTTGGGTTCAACCTCTTAAAACAAAAACCATATTTTTCCATGAACTTTTTCTTAGTAAAATTGCGGGTCCCATTGCCAACAAACAATTCTAAAATGTCTCCAATGTATGAAGGAGTTGCAAATCTTGCCTTTGAACCATTACTTGTTTTTGAATTTGTTGTTTGTTTTGAACCATTACTATAATAGGCTCCTTCTTGTTTTACTTTTCTATTCACATCATTCAATTGTTGAAAGTACTATTTGACGACATGAGAATTGACATGCTTGCATAAAATTCTCATTGAGTCATGTAAGAATAAAAATAAAACCAAATTATTGTGATTACATTTGAAGGATGGAAAGTAATGATAATTTCATGAGAAACGACAAGTGAGAAGGATTGTTAGACTATTAAAAAATACCATTAAACCATTGAAGTAGACCACTAGGTTGTTTAATTAGTTATGTATAATGATGCACACAAATGCTAGTTGGTTAACATACCCTCCTTTTTTGGATCCCCCCTTCCATTTTGCCCCTAAAATTAAACATATGGATTGTTGTGATGTACCATTCTTGTCCACCTTAATATGTCTTTACCCTATTTTAGATTCATGCAATAATGAATTAGAGCTTTATCAAGGCAAAAACACATTAGGGTGTAACACTTTTCAACATATGTGGAATCCATACTGGTGTTAAAAATGACCAAAATGACATTGTAAATACATTATAAATAAGATAATTATATTACACAAGTCATATGGCAAGGTTAAACAAGTAATTTTTAAACAAGTAAAGACTTTATCAATGGTAGGTAATTGTATCAAAATTTTATACTTGAAAAATTAGAACTTGAATTGTTAATTTGAATAAATAAAAGACTTCATCAAAAAATTCATATTTCATCATATATTTCAAATTATGATCATCCAAATCTTTCAAAATTTTCTTCTTTTATTTCAATGGCAAAGAAAATCATTCAATTAGATTTGTTAATAAGTACATGGAATCCATAGGGAATCCATAATAAAAACACAATCAAAGGAGCTACCTAAGTGAGTGGATATTCATTAAAACTACATTTTTGTATGTTTGAAAAATCACAAGTGAAGCATAATAGTTTGGATTGTCATAATTTTTTTTGAAATATATTCCATCAGTTGCAAAGTTTACATGCTTAAAGCTTGACACAAATCAATTTAATTTTTGCATGTTCAAAGTATTCAAACTTCAATAATGGATAGACTTTGTTTTTTTCAAACATCATTTTTTTACTAAATGTGCACCATTCCTTCTAAATCTTAGAGAGGATTTTTGTAGAAGGGCAAAAAGACTTAAACTAATGAAAAATATTTTTATAATCAATTTGAGCACATTTGGCTCAAAATGGTTTTTGAACTTGAAAATTATGAATTTTGAAAATGTAATTTTAATAAAAGTTGTTCATGTCTATGTGATAAAAGGCATGGATGCATAATATACATGATATAAAATCATTTGTAATCAAAATGTATTTATATTTAAAATGTAGTGTTAAAAGGGGTATTCGAAATATAAATTTTAAAGTTATAAATCAACATAAAAAGACACGTGTCATGTTTAGTCCTTAGAAAAGGACTTTTACCTTAGCACCTTTAGTTCCCTTGATCATGTTTTCAACCCATAACCATATAATATGGATTGTGATGCAATTTTTAACATTTCGAAAGTCCAATATGTAATTGCAATTCAAAATCCATTCATGAAATTCATATGATGTGATCATTTCATATATAATATCATTTTGTTGAGTTTTTAAAAATATCTTATTGATTTTTTTCGTTCCATGGTCAATAATCAAGTTGTAATAGGATTATGTAATCATTTGTAATGTACTTTCACCCATCAATTAGGTCCTTTTCACCTTTTGTGACAACATTGTGTTCCTAAGTTCACCAATCTTGTTGTTTTCAACCATTGGAAAACTTCATACCTTAACAACACCCATGTCAATTCACACAAATAATTCAATTTTGATTTTTACCTTTGAAAGGAATATGTGTTCATAAACCCGAAACCCTATTTAAAAAATTTAATCCCCATTCCACATAACATCAACAAATTATGAATTTTGTAGCAAAGATCCAAACATTTTGCAAGTAGTTCCATATATAGCACACATTGAATGAAGTTATTATTCACCATTGTTCTTAAGCCCTATAACATTTCACAACATGTGAGCTGACGTTTTGTAGACCTAAAAAAACATAAAGAAAAGTTTCTAGCACATTACAAAAGAATGTAACATTTTAAACATCCATTGCCATAGATAATTTGAAGAAAAAACATGACATTGTTGATTAAAATAAGACAACATCATCTAAGTTAAACTTGCATTAAGTTTCATCAACAATTGCTCAAATGAAAATGAATTTCTCTATTAACATTTAGCCCTTGGACATGATTTTTTCAATGAAGAATTTTGTGCTATCCATGAATGTCCTAGCAACACATTGTCCAATATAAAAGCGTACTTCCATAAGCTTGAACATCTTGTAGGTTTTCTGAACACTCCATTGCATTTGTTGAAAAAAATTGCAATAATTTGACAAGCATTTTGAAGAGTTTGATGTGATATGACTAGCACTTTCCTAGGACAATTGTAAGCATTATTGGTGTGCAATAAACCAACTAATCATTGCTTAAAGCTTGTAGGATGATGGAAATTGTGCTTGAAGTTTGTATGGTGATGGAAATGGTACATAGGTGAGGACTATTAAACTGCTGTTAGGGTTTAGGATCAATGTAGGATGGATTTCCCAATTGTTGCAATTGGCACCAACATGTTACATGGTGGCATGCCAAAATTGACACGCTCCCAAGTCACGGGGTGAAACCCACTTGAGGGTTTCACAAAGTCAAGTTGCGGAAGTTGAGACTTGGAAGCACGCTCCCGGCTTCCAACTCTAAAAAGGGGTAGAGGGTCGAGTTGGGAGCCCAGGGATTAGACTAGGAAGAAGGTTTAGTTAATCAAGCTCGAATCTGCATCAAAACAAACCACCCATGTGGTTAGTTCACATTCCGGGACACCCTTGGGTGTTGGGACAAGCCACGGGCACTTGGACATACAAGACTCACCACGGCCCGGACTCGGGAGTAAGCCACCACCTTACTCCCTATAGTATTCTCTGCGCCACATTTCGGGAACTACATCCAAATGGCTCTTTTTCCCGGGACTCCCAAGTTGGAGTCCCGAAATTGTCCTGAAACTGTCCTGGGTGGAGTCCCGGGACTTTGGGAGCGCATAACTCCTGACTGCCAGGTCTGATCGTGACGAGGTCTGAACTAAACTTGTAGCCCTCGTCGAGATCTTTCCAACGACGTATCGCACTCTCAGTTCGGAGGTCGGGAAGAGGTCGATTCCCGACTTTTAGTGGTCGGGAGTCAAACTGCCAGTTTGACTCCCGGCCTTTCTTTTGCCCATAACTTGGGCGCCAGATGTCCAAATGGCCAATGCGAGGCCATTTTCGATATCTACGCTTCAAGACCTTTCCAATGACACCAAGAACACCTCAATGCGATGTGTTTTGGGCCTTGATGTCGAACCCTAAACATTCGGGAGTCCCGGAGGACTCCAAATCCTCACTTTGCCAAGTGTTGGGCTTCACCCCCACACTTGGCCAAAGTAGGGTTGCGACAAAAATGGTTCATCCCATGAGATGACATGCGATGGTAACACACATTATCGAATATATGTGTTATGTGGGACATACTCGATAATGTGCATATGTGACAATTAAGCGAACAAAGATCACGAATGGTGCAGATAGTGAAGTGAGATCACAGAAGTATGACTTACAAAAAGACCACACTTGAAATTAGGACTTGTAATTATCATGGTTGGCCGTGGGATATAGGTTTAGTTAGTAGGCCTCATTGGCATCTTTTCATTGTACTTTCTATTATTCGATTGGGATCTTGAACTATTAGCCTTTATTTGATGTGATGTTATGACTGTGATTAATTTCAATGATCCTTTAGTGTGGATTCAAGCATGTGAGCATCAGGTTATTTGTTTAGGTGGGTGATGCTTATGGTTATGGAGAATATGGCAATTGCTTAGCACCAAGATACTCTTCAACATGCCATGATTCATGGAGGAGGTAATTGACCTTGCGTTCATAGGTTCGAACTAGGGGATTATGTTTACTTGTAGTAGTCAACACCCACCACATTGGACGTGACTATAGCTCATGTGATTTTGCGTGTTCGAAAGGTCTTACCTTCCAAAGTATTGTTGCTGGAGGGATGAAATGGTTAGACATGGAAAGACCATGTGTGTAATTGTGCGCCATGTGATCTTCCTAATGTGGATGGCTAGATTGACTGATCTTTGGCCACTATACTTGTTGGTTTATGGTGTATGTTGTATGGGCAATCCATACAAATTACTAGTATGTTGGTTTGTGACCAATGTTCAAAAGGATGGCACATGGCATGTTTAATATTGCCTTTGGACTAGGTAATGGTTGGCAATTGGTTTTGCCTTCAGTGCACCCAGTAAATGTGGTTTCCACAGTTACATAGTAGGACTAGTCTAAGATTTTTCCCCAAGCTGTCTCACCTTTGGTTGATGATTTGAAAGATTCCATAAAGGTGACTAAAGATGGGGCTCACATTTGCAGTTGGCCTAATGATCCTTTTGTCTTGGAATTGAAGGACTCACCTTGGTGGATTGTTGGCATAGATCTATAATGTTATTTGCTTTTAGTGGACCTTAGCCTTAGATAGGGGGATGGTTTGGATGTGGTGTACGAAGTAAAGTATTTTTATGTTCTGTGTTGTGAGTATGGTGACAACAATAGTTGTAAGCGTTGACCTTGGAGCACACGATAGTTGTCAAGAGTTTTATAAGAATTATAGATTTTTATCCTAATTATTGTAGGTAATTTGGGGTAAGTAAGTTTGGAACCAGTTCCACTATGAACGAAATTCTAGTGTTTTGGTGCTCAAGATAAGTAAGGATGGTGTGTGATGAGAATCCAATTTTTTGGATTTTGAAGCACATTGTAACTTTGTTGTGTTTTCTATGTTCTTGTTATGCAAGGAGTTTCTTGAGGTTTTTGTTGGTACTTGGATTCTTGTGTTTTGTAGATGAGTAGAACTTTGGGTTTGGATGTGATGTTCCAATTAGGATAGCTTTATGTTATGTGTAGTGAGTATGGTGACAATGATAGTTGTGGGTGCAGACATTGGGGCGCACAACATTAATGAAAAATTACACTTGGTTTTGTTGGAATGGCCCACCACTTGTGGATTAGATATTGTTCAAAACAATATCAAACAAAACAACCACAAAATGCCAAGCCATTTGTTCATACAAAGATGATTTAGGTTGTACGGGAAAGCACTGCTCTTTTCATCATGACTATCTTTATTGGGTTTGTGTCTGGACTGATTCCAGGTTCAGGATAATGAAAAATTGTGCTCAATTGCTTCCATATTTTTGATGCTACAATCTAAAGTTGGAGCCCCATGGCCGATAATCTAGAAGGTGAGGTCTGTGTAAAGGCCATGATACTTCTGCCAGTGGAGATGCTCTGTTATAAGGTTTTGCAATTTGGCCAATTGTCCATGACCCATTATGGAAAGGCCTACAGATTGCTTGCCCGGACACAAACAACTTGAGTTGGATTTCTGGTTCCATTAATACATATATGATCAGACAAAAACTGTGAATTAGATCTACAATTTTTGTTTTCCCTCTCTGTATTCAACATTTACCTGAATAGGGTTGTTTGTATGCTTGAAGATTTGTTGTCAGGCCAACACAATTGCTAGATTTGTTGGTCAGAATTTGTTTTCGTAGTTATCTTGTGTGAACCAAAAGCCAAAGTGTAATAGCTATTTACAGACAGGCTTCTAACTTCCCAATGTGATTATCATTTCGCCCCACCCCACACATTACTTGTGTTCTTTGTTCTTGCATGCTGGCAAAACATATTATATGTGGTGGACCATCTAGCAATCTTGCACTAACTGACAGTGGTCGTTTTCTAGGGCTTCTTTATATGTGTCATGTTCAGATTTATTGCACTGCTTTGTCTTTTTTGAGTAGTGAGGTTCATGTCTAGAAAAGTCTAAAGCATTGAAATCCACACACAGAAAACAATTGTCATCATAATATGGCAGAACCACCTCACCACTCCTTAAGGTTTCTGCCTACAAGTTGATCTTTTTTTTTGCGCTAAAAAGTGCCAAATGGCCACACTGCCTCAAATTTCTGGCAAAAATCCCCTTTAATCTAAAGAATAAATCGCCAATCTTCCCCCTATTTTGGGGAGCTTCTGACCAGCAGTCTGTCTAATTTTTATGATCCTTTACAAAAGTCTCGCCAGTTAAGGCGAAATATGTCTGAATCTGTCTCGTGTTACTTGCCAGTGTTGTGATGGTACAAAATGAAAAGAATCTGGCTGTACAAGTGTCTACACCAGAGTGATCCACAGGACTGAGTACAGCAGAGATAATGGCATAAAAAGAGGCAACTGGAAGTCTAGAACAGCTCCAAAGTTGAAAGACTTACATAAACAGGCCAAATGTTAGGAGTCCAGGGAAGCAAGGAGTCTGCTTGGATCTATTTTTTTGTGCTACTCATTGGGCATGACTTCAACAAGCTCAGTGTTTCAGAAGGTAGTGACAGTCCTATGGGTCCTGTTCCATGGTGTTCAACACATTCACAATACTAGTGAATAATATTCGAGTTTTTCAGTAAAGTCAGGAAAACACGGCACCAGAACCCTGAGTTTGGTCCAAAACCGAGTGAGATTTTAAAAAACACCTGCAAAAAAGTAGCCTTGGGGCCGGGGGGGGGTGGGCACTTTTGGTGCCAAACTGAGTTTCATCCTTTTTTGACCCCCTATTTCCTTTTTTCTGAGGGCCTCCGCCGCTGGTAAATATATTTTCACTGCTCCTGCATGTACAACTACTATAACTACCTCGAACCTTGTGCATTAAATGCTGAGTTTCAGTTTTCATACCCAGATTTAATAAAACTTCCTTACTTTGCATACCTCACTCAAAGAGGGGATAGGGGGTGAAAAGAGGCCCAAAGACAGGGTGAAGACAGGATGACTTTAAGGAAAACTCTATTAACTATCAGCCTTTCCTGTATTTAGGAAGTAACTGCTTAAGACAATTCACTGTCACCCATAACAATTATGAAAAAAGTTTGGGAGGGTTTCATCATTATGAAAAGAACAAAAACCTACAAAAGTAAAGGAATAAGACTTTTGTTCCTTTGGCCCCTTTGTGACCCACTTTGGGTTTTCTAGCTTTTGGTTTGGACTTGGGTCCTCCCTTTTTGTTCTTCCTTTCCCCCTTTGCTGGGTGTTATGTTTAATGGAGCTTGCCAGGGTTTCATAATAAGACCCCAAATGTAAACAAGAGAAAGACAAATGTGTGGTGTATAAGCTTAGGGTTTCTCTTTTATTGCCTGCATGGCAATATGACTACTCTTTGGTATTGTAACTTGATGTAATTACACAATTACTTAAGTAATTGTATAAAGGGGTAAGTTGAGTGGTAGGGTTTCATAATTTGGTCATGGTGCATTGACTTTCACATATTAATTTATGTGAAAGTCATGTGCACCACGTGATTTTGTTTCCTTGTGATTAATTGTGGAATCACATGGGGGACCATGTGATTTTGTTTCCTTGTGATTAATTGTGGAATCATATGGGGAACCATGTGGTGGATAAGCCTTAGGAAGTTTTTTGACTAGTTTCCTTTTGGTTGGTATATAAATGGGTGTTTGTGACCTCAAAAAACACCTTCATTTGTACAAAGTTATTGTATGAATGCAAAGTTTGTTAGAATTGAAGTTTTGGTTTTTGAAAGGCTTTTGGTTTGGAATGGTTTTGGTGTTGTTTGTGTTTAGTTCATGGTAGGAGAATGGTGAAGCTTGCATAGACAATTGAAGGGTGAAAGAATAATTTTACAACCAAGAACATAGATTTCATAACTATATAATAATCATACATAGTTTCAGTTCTAAACCCGTTTGTGTTGTACATCTTTTTGGTTCCGTTGCCGGGACACGAGTCTATGTTTTTTGTGTTGTGGAACTTGATTCTATTGTTGAAAGTTTGGTAGGAAGAAGAAAGGAAAAGTAAAGAAAAAAAAAAATTATTTTTTGTTTTAAAACGAGAGATGCAAGGTGACTTGTTTATCCCTGAATCATGGACAAATTTGACAACATGGGTGGAAGAGATTTGACTTGTGGCAATGGAGATCACGAGAGGCAAACCAAGTCGAGTTTGGTGCACGATTGGGCGTGTAAAGCAGCATCATGAAGACCATAAACACAAGTCATTATGTTTGACCCCAAGCTTGTTTTTGGATATTACTTGTAATCCTAGGCATGAATTACAGTTGGATTTGTGGGAATCTAAGAAGATTCGCAAAGGAAAGTTACAGGCAAGAAAGGAAAAGAAGATGGCATGTGTTAAGCAATATGAGAAAATGTAAATAGAAGTTTATAAAGGATAATGAGTGTTCTTGAGTAAGCTCATGTTCGTTAGACCTTGTTGAAACCTTCAGACTTTTTATATAAAAAATGTTGTAGGTTGTTGAAAGAAATTAAAAAAAAAATGTTTTATTTTTAGGATTAATGTTTTAGTGAAAACATTAATGTCAATGTTAGGAGAGGTTTCTGATTCCTTTGGTACACAGTTTCCTGAAGATAGGCAACAGACCCCATCATTGACATTAGGAGTTGCTAGGCCAAGATCACTTGTTGAAAGACCTTTGGAAGAGCCTGGGACTATATGTGAACTAGGTGTGGTAGTATCACAACTATGTAAACGATGGGAGGAATCTGGACCTCAACCTGACCTAGAACCTGCAAGGCAACGCCAAAAGACAATCACACAAGAACAACATTTACTCATATCGCTTAACACATGCCATTTTCTTTTCCTTTTTTGAGTGCAACTTTCCTTTGCGAATCTTCTCAGATTCCCACAAATCCAACTCTAGTTCATGCCTAAAATTACAAGTAATATCCAAAAGCAAGCTTGGGGTCAGACCTCTTCATTTGAACTAGTTTTATTAACCAAGTCATGGAACCACCTTAGTGACTCCAAAATGTGGTCATAAAATAATCTATGATGTACCTTTTGTTAGCCATAATTTAAAAGGGGTCTAAAATCTAGATTAGTGTTGTGCAAGTGTATGGTTTATAAAATACCATTGTGGTAAGTCTTTCAAAAAAATAATAGAAAATTAGAAGTGTTAAACAAAATCTCATCTTCAATTATCTATTTATGAAGCAAGGTTGTTTGTTTGTTCCGATGAGATTCACCAAACCAAGATGCTTCAAATCGTGTTCTTGACCTTTTTGGAAAGCTCTCAAGGAGGAGGGGTGCATCGGCTTGGTTTCATGCCGTTTGGACTTGCAATGTAGAAGTTCTTGAATATTGAATGATTTTTTCTTGAAAATTAAATTAAATTATAGCTGAAAACCTTGGAGGAATTGGGATGTGCCTTTGGTGTTTTGGAAAGATCTTGATGAGCAGGTCCAAATTTTTTAAGGTGTAGCACTAAGGACAAAAAGGATCTGGTCCTTAATAGAATTATTTTTTGTCTTATATTTTCATCCCCATTAATATTAATGAGTCAAAATGTGTCAAATATTTTGTAAGTACCACATTTTAGATCATTACAACTCCAAATTTCATCAATTTCAATCATTTGTGTCTTTATATGATCAAATAGGATTATATAAAAGAGTACAAAAAAGGTAATAATGTGACATTATTTTGGTACTCCTTAAAAAATTTGGACCCGAGTAGGAGTTAATGGAACTTATTTGGTAAGATTTGGATTTAGAATGTGGGAGATATTGATTTAAAAGTGATTTTTATCACTAGAACTTCAAATAAATTCCAAAAAACCAGGTTTTGGAAGGAAAAGTCAGTTGAAAACGTGGTAACATTTGAAGACTTACCATTCAATTCAAGCATGATTTCCTTTCATATTTGGCTCTTAAAAAAATTGATACATACATTGCAAAACAATGTTCACATGTTGAGTTTCCCTATTTTGTAATGGGTTCACACTTCGGGCCAATGGCACAGACCACACTAGTCAGTATGGTATGAGTATAACCTAATTTCTAATTGCTTGATAATGCTATCAATATGAATAGGGACAAGAGCAATACCAGAATACCAATATTGGCATTGTGTGAAAAATTGATTACAGCTTGAGATGTTCTCCACTTTAAGCTCCAATTCCCATAACAAAGGCTAATAAAATCCCGGGCAGGGTAGGAAGAAGTTTATACTAAGATCTTCCTTTAAATACAAATGCGAAAATTAGGTCAAATATTTATGCACTGTTGGTAAAGTCATTAGGACTTGTTCTACCTTCTTTCCCTTTGACTCTTGAATGAGAGAAATTTTCCTGAAGATCCAGTGATCACATTCGGCTCCACTTTGGCTTGATCGATATAGATTTGCCACATGTCTGAAGTTGACTAGACACCGACATGAATAAGCAAGTCATTCCTAATAATTGAAGCTCTTGGTGTGCAGCAAAGAGTTGTTTGTTTTGATTTGCAAGTGTATGTGTTTGTCAATCATCCCTGCATTGGATGAATGTGTAAACATAGTGGCCAGAAGAATCCAAAGAAGAACTTGGACACACACAAGAAAAAAAAAGAAAAAACAGAAATTACCTAGACCTTAAAACCTACCTGCGCAGTATATGAAGTGGGTATTTGAAAACAGACCCTAATGCATTATAGCTGGGTATCACCAAAAAACTAGAGTAGTTGATAATTGGGGGTATTATTTTGACAGGGGAATTGATAGTTGAGTTTGAAAATTGGAATTTTTTTATTGTTGATACCTTGTTTGGTGTACCAAAATAATAATAAACAATGCACTGCCCTGTCAGTTCTGAAATAGGTAAGAATCCACCAATATCAGGGTTATTATTATTTTTTCCTCAAATTTGTGATGTAGCCAGATTGATGATCATCCACAAGAATATGTAGCCAATTTTGGCTATAGGCCTGGTGTGAAAGTATATAAATTTAAGAATCCTTTTATATTTTTGCTACTTGATGGAACTTGTTGTAGATATCTGGCAATTCCAAATATACTTATTTTGAAATATGGTGAATTAGGTTCATTTTTTCATCAAATTTCTTCCTGGCTGTTGCAATCATATTTTTCAAGCTGAAAACTTCCAAAAAATTGCCGCCAAAAAAATAACACTAGCCAACATTGTTATTAACATATAATATATAAACATATACACATACCCCAAAAAACACACTAGCCCGCACTGGTATTAACTATTAACATTATCCCACTCATACATTGTTAGGAAATTAGTCTATGAAATGAAAATTGTTTGGTGAGAATCAAATAACATACTAAAGAATACACTTTAAATGAGTGATGTTACTTCAAGTATTCTAAAAATTTGTTGAAGTCATTTGTCCTTCCACCAATGTTCACTAGTCGGAATTGATGGAGATGTGCTTTCGCTAGTGGTCAAAGAAGGCCATCAGCTGCTATTGAAAAGAGAATGATTCATTTTCAAAGTTTCATTGCGCTTGGAATCAACTCCACAAGTGCCATATTGACCGTTGAAAGTATTGCCCATGAAATTGAAATGTAAGACCTATTTCCTTGTCTTCCAGTACCTTTTGTAAGGTTGTGACAACCAAGAAACGTAGTTGTACGAACTTGATGAATATCAGATAAGGATGACTAAAAGATAAGAAGGCTACAAAAGTCTTTGAAATAATTGATGCACAATTTGATTTAAAAAAAATTCCCAAATTACACAAGCCAGATTTCAGTTAAATCATGATATAGTAAAGTTATGGGCAAAGTCAGGAAAAGAGGGCACTGGAACCCCCTGTTTGGTCACATAGGGGATGGGATTTTGAAAAACAGGGAAACAACAGTGCATTGGGCTTCAAGGGGGCATGAAACTCGGTTTAGAAGCAAATTTGGTGCTAAACTGAGTTTGCCTTGTCCTTTCTTTTCCTTAACGACTTCAACCAATCACTGCTGCTGATATGTGTACTGTAGCTATAAATGTTCTCACGCCTCGTGCATTTAATCCTGAGTCTCTGTATTTCATACCCTTATTTAATAAAATTTCTTGACTTTGCAGACAACAGCCAGGAGGGGATGAAGCATCAAATGAGGGGTGCAACTCAGGCCCAACAGGATGATAACTCTAGTATCTATTAACCTTCAAGCGCTCAAGTGGCCCAAAATGGGTCGATGTACATTTTTCACTGTCTTTTTCATCCAAAACAAAGGTTCTAAATAAGACATATTATGTCACATGCCTAGGTTCCTTAATGAATTTGCTATTAAGGGGGCTTTGCCCTGACTTATTTCGTTGTCATGTGTGATACAAAGAAAGAAGAAATCTGTATGATGTCTATGTTTCTATCCATGGCCTTGTGTGTCAGCCAATAAGATGCTGCCCAAGAAAAATGAACAACTAAAAAAATCTCCAAATATGGGCACCAAACCAAAACACAAAAAGTTGGTCCACACTGCCCTACCCACAAAACTATTACAAAAGTGACCTCAAAGTAAGCATATGACTCTCACATATCCATTTAGCGCCAATTTTGCAGCCAATACAACACATGAATGATCTCCATGCACCATGAAAAAAACTATCAAAAAATAGTGATCGATCTTCCCGCACATCTAGCTAGCAAGCAAATTACTACATCAAAGAGTCGGCACATCCAAAGCACTGTTTGGCAAGTGT
>Ga0209208_10002108_pt1 | contig 28417 bp, 21 predicted proteins | sample S1TSphfallax_3_FD_187694 | JGI IMG/M metagenome (GOLD analysis project Ga0209208, IMG submission 187694) | Host-associated microbial communities from peat moss isolated from Minnesota, USA - S1T2_Fd - Sphagnum fallax MG (SPAdes) (version 2) | ecosystem: Host-associated > Plants > Peat moss >...
CCGAGATTTCGGACGTGGCCCAACAGCAAACCAAACTCACAACGAATCCTCTCACATAGACAACCCCATCATGCCCACACAATAGATCTGCAAGCACAGACCCCTCCTGCCTCTCATTCTGCATAAAAACAACGCTCTGCTGACCACAACTCGGATGCAAACGAATCCCCACAGAAGCACGTTCAACTATCAGATCTCTCCTACCTCTCATGCATCTAAGGCTCGGACCCCTTAGAGTTCTCATCAGCCCTCAGCATCACCTTGCTTGCAAATTGCATCAGGAGATTACACAGCCACTCAGCAAGATGTTAGCACAGCGGAAGGAAATCAACAACTAGCTAAGCAGCTCTGGCACACCAGAGAGAACAACACCAAAAACTAACATTCTTGAATGCCCGGCCCAGATCAGCAAAAACTTCCTCATCAGAAGCGCCCCTGCCTCAACATTCTGGCCATTACGTGCTTGGCTTCCCGCTCAAGCTTTCCCATGCACCGTTACAGGTTGCATGTCCCCAAAATCATAAATCGCAGTCCCCATTTCGGCAGGTTTAATTTCTTAAACCCTGAAAGCAAAAGATCAGATTTAGAAACCCAAGAGCCGTCGCCAGGTCCCCGTTCAACCACCCCGTTACCGATCACAAAGGAACCAGTGGATAATGATGGGGGTGTACCAACGATTAATGCTTGACAAACAATTTTTAAAACAAATCAAAGAACCATGATTCTCCAAAAATCAAAGAACCAATCAAAAAAGCTACCCTAAACCAAAGTTCTTTCATTTTTGACTTTTTTACAAAAACCTAAAACCAAAGGTTATAAGTTAAAGCAAAATCAAAGAACTGCCCAACTTTGTTATGTTTACCTAGGCCCAACATTGAAAATAATGAGGCTGCATCATTTCTTAGACCTTGATCCAAATCATACATGGGTCAGTTACTATAATATGAAATAAAATGGGATATTGATGTTCAAAAATGCACTGGCAATGGAAAACTTTCATTTTTGAATATTGAATTTTTTATTTCATTTTTTTGCAAAGTTTTCACCCATAAGAAAACATTGAGGTGGAATATACTTGTGCCTAGGGGTGAAAAAAAAAACCTATATGGCCAATCAGATTGTTAGAATGGGAGCCTTGAATTATTTTGAGGAGTTAGCTTCATTAAACATGCACTTAATGGTTTAAATAACATCATAGACTTGTCATAATTAGGTGCAAAGAAAATACTTCTGGCCAATGAGCCTGTTCAAATTGTTGTCTTGACTTGTTAAGGGTTGCCTTGGTAAACTAGTAGTACTTACAAGTTGAATGCAAATGACATGCAAATTACAAGGAGTTTTTGACCCAAAAAAATTAGAGCTTCTACACATCATTCTCTGATTTTACTCAAAGATTTTACTCCTAATATTAAGAGACAAGGTTTTGGCACATTATAACTTGTGTTGGTCCTAATTTTTAGGTTGTAGGCCAAACTTCGTTGTGTTGACAAACTTCACAAAATATTTGTAACTGATTGGATTCATCAACAATTGTTCAAATCAATGCCCAAATTCAAGTTACAGATCTAGAACTGTGCTTTGGTCACTTTTATTAGATATTCCTGCAAACTAAAGAGTACTAAACATCATGGAAAATGCGAAAATATTTTAATGGTGGATATCTTCCATGTTGTTCACTACTTTTCTGATATCACATATTCCTTAACCCATGCTAAAAGCTTGTATTGGTGATGGGTTGATTCTGTTCAAGGGGAAAAAAATCCCCGCCACACTTTTCTGATAAAACACAAGGGAAAAATAAACATGCACATTGAAATTCTTGCACCAATACAAGTTTTTGTAACTTTTAGGTAAGTTCTTGAACTTAACCTACATTTACTTTTAGCATTGCACCTCTGACCTATGGTGCTGCTACATGCTCTTCAATAATAAAAAATTCCTCATGAATAGTCACAAGAAGTCTTTGGTTGTTCACACACACACACTTGATGAAGATACATGGATAGGCTTCTCCTTTATGAAACCAATGAGGTGCACCAATGTGGTCGGCATCATATTTTGTGTGACTTAAACTTTGGGGTAAGAAGAAGCATTCTACATCATAGTTGAGACTTGACATGTGCTGCATGTTGCAAAAGTGAATGTTGCATCAAAAGTAAAAGGGGTGGCAATGCGATGGGAGGAGAAGGAAGTGCCAATAGTGCCAATATTGTCATGACTTTCTACAATGATATATATAGGTGATTTTTATGTTAAAAAAATTTCAAACAAGTAATTTTTCTTTCATCCCACTTGTATTTGTTTATTCATGCAAGGGTTCTCTTCAAGCAAAAGCTTGCTTGGCATGTTGTTGATGTTGGGTTCTAGTAAAACTTTGAATGTAGACCATATGGTTGTCATATGGGTATAAATGATTTAGATTAGGATGTTGGTTTCATTAGAGGAATAGAAGAATTACAAGGCTTTGGATTCCTTCAACTGTTGATTGTGATGTTGAATGTGTTAGTGAAGGTGGGGTTGGATTTAAATCAACTAACGAATTAATGGTGATGGAGAAATGGATGAAAAGGTCATGTAAGCTTTATCACAAGCATGATAACATATTGTTCACTTTTAATTCAATTGAAAGTTCTAGCTAATTTTTAACATAATGTCAACAAATAGTCTTTAAACTTGATGACTCCATTTTCTTTTATGAACTCTTCAATTTCAATGGATGTGATGTATCAGTTGCCATCAGGTCCAATAAAAGAAGCTCGGACAAAATAATGTTCATCACCAAAAAGGTCTTGTCATGTGTATATCAAAGATTGCAACATGATCACCATAAATAGACACATAATTTCAAAGCAATTTTCAACACATTGAATCTTCACAAAACATGAAAAGAGGCTACCAATCTAACAATTTATGTTCAATAGTCTTGTAAGAAAAGAAAAGAAGTCCACAATTATTTCCATTATTGATTGTAATTTTATTCTTGGAACCCCTTGTAAATAAATTGACCATACTCCAAAACAAATTTCCTTGAGTTTAGAAAAAATATGCCCATCAATCTCCACTAAAGACATATGGTTAACTAGTAGGTTAAATTTATTTCAACAATGTGGTCAGGTTGTGTTTCCAAACCTACAACATCTCACCAATGATGTAAACCTTAACGTGGTCAACAAGACCATGGAACACCATTTTTTGCCTTTATGAAACCCTATATCATTTATTATGATAGTTAAATCATTGATGTAACACATTGGGTAAGACTTTGCAATAGCTCATATGTTCACAAATTTTTTTATCCAAAATTTGATGGGCATATTTGTTTCATTGAAGCTTGATTTCAATTAAATGATAATGTGATCTCAGTGCTTGAATTATCTATGTGTTTATATTTGGATTATAATGGTTCCAAATCTAGTTATTAATACACATGTTCATGTTAATGTTTGAAAGCATTTCACCTATCCATTATTAGCTTTCATTTAATAAAATAAACATATATATGTTAATGTTTGATTAGTAAGCATAATTTTGCAAAACAATAATAAACCCATGCCTCACAAACTTCACATATGCATTTTATTTTGTATGCCTTATCCATCAAATATGGCTGCAAGTTCATGCCAACTCAACACTAATGTCAACTGTTGTTTGTTTCACATAACATCAAAATTGGAGTGTAGACAAGTCAATGTTTGAACATTTAAGCTTTTGAAGAAATTTAAATCCTTGGACATAGCTTTTTTGCCTTTGGAGTTGAAAGAGGTATTGTTGGTTCACCCATCACTATGAAGATGGCTCAAAATGGACAAAAATTGAGGAAAATATGGGGTTTGGAAATGATGTTCAATTTGGAACAATAAGTGTTCAATTTGGCAAGGTGAGCATTTGGGTCTTAAGATCTTAAACCATAGATCAATTGCTTCTAGAAATGAAAGAGGGATTGTAAAACTCAAGTTGGAACACCCATATCATTTTAGGTCACTCAAAATGATAAAAAATATGGCGTTTAAAATTTGTGGGGTGGGGAGGCTTAATGTAATTTTTTTCAAACCTTTTGTTGTTTACATGTTCATTTTCTTTGTGCTTCTTCTTCATTGTTCAATTGTTTCCAAAATTCAAAAGAATATTTAAAACCTTGACTTGGTGCTTCCATGAAGATTATTAAAAATGACAGGAAATGAAGAAAATTTTAACTAGTTTTGATTATTGATTTGTGTTCAATGATGGGCATGTTTACCTTATTATTAAATTACAATAAAAAGTTGAGGAATATGAGATTGTCACCAAAAAAAAGAAAGGTAGTAAATTAATTGCAATACTCCTTCCATCTCCATTAAAACATGACTAACATAATGGTGACATCATGTTTACACTCTAATTAAGTACACAAACAGTGATGCAAATGCTAACATATATATCATCCAAGTTGAATGCAAGTTATAATATAAACCCAACCTCTATTTTAATTTATGGATTCAATGTGGATCAAATCCTTTTGGATTCCCTCATGAACCACCATGGTGTTGTGAGGACATCATAAATGCATAATTGAATATGCTCAACCTAAAAGTATTCCCATACTATCCCATCAAGTTTGTATAATGAATACCCCAACATTCCTATCTCCAAAAGCTAAAAGTCTTGACAAGTGGTTAAACAACCAAATTGTTACAACAAATAGCCCATGAAGTTCATACAATAATTATCACTAGAAGTTTCCATAGATACATGTATTCACCTTGAGCCCTAATAGAATGCCCAACAACCCACACAATCTTCACAAGATGAACTTATTCCTAAACACAATCATTTCAAAAATTGTTATGCCTTTGAAGACCAGCTTGATAATCCATTGTGCTTTCTTCATTTCCACACCTCATCCTTACTCTATGTTTACATGAATTTTCTTAATCTTTTGTCATCAAATTTGGCACAATGGAGATTTCAAAAAATGCACAAAAAACCAAAAAAACAATTTAGAGCACTCATTTCCAAAAACTATTCAAAAGCATGCAACACCTACCTTCAAAACATAGACAACAAACCAACACCCAAAACATCCCCCCAAAAAAACCTCCCTAAAGCCAAAAATATTTTCTAATAGTTGTCTTGCAACCACCTCCTTTTTATTGAACCTTCCATCACAAATTCCCATTGGTAGTTGAGTTTCCTCACTAGCATCTCATCAATTAACATGAAAACCCAAAGCCATCAGCTTCAACCATCACCAATATCTAGCTAGCACCTCAAGTCTTGCTAGATAGATTTTATTGTGTAAACTCCCCACATAACTCACAACCATTTGAAAACATTCATACTTTTTACAAGTACTAAGTTACCACAGACTTACCCACAAGCAAACAAAACAAACAAATCAAATAGACATTTTAAAAATATTGATTTCTTCAATTCTTCTCAAACTAATCCATCAACCATCATTTGTTTTGGCACTTTCTCCACTTTTCATCAACAAAAGAAAATCCATCCAATTAGGTCTTCATTCAAAAAATTGTCCATTCACACATGACCTAATCTCATGTCACAATATAACCATTTACTTCAATTACAAGCAATGATTATTTTTGTGACAAATGTTTGCTATTCCATGAAAATTTTTGAATTTTTTTGAGAAAAGTTGTTTTCTTGGCAAAAGTTCACTTTTTTTGTGAAATCAAAAAAAGGGAAAAGAAAAGAAAGGGAAAAATTGCTTCGAAGCTTATGTACTCAAGCTTATTGGAGGCCATTGAGTGAATTACGAAATTCTTTTAGGAACCAATTGTTCTTTAGTGGGTTTGCAGTTAGCTCATGATTGAAAGCACAATGATGTTGATTTTCTAGGCACTAGGGTAAGGACAGAGAAAAGGGTTTGAGTTTGTTATCAAGAGTAGACTTTTATGGACAGTCGAATTTGGTTTCAGAAACCAAGGGCTGTGATGCATTTGGGAAGAGAATACCCGCCTTCCACATAAGGTTTAGAGATAACACTCCTCATTTAACATGTAAGGTGCCATCCTTTGTTGAGGCAGAAATTTCCACATACACTAGCGGAAGATTCTACCTGTTCTTTATGTCAACAAGAATGTCAATATGTGAACCTTTTGAGCATAAAATGCACAAAATGTAACCAATTCAGGACCAGAGGGGAGCTTTTAAAACACTTAAAAGTGGATACAGTTGTGCATTTGTGCACATGACAAAGTTCTTGTGACATAAAGAACAGGTAGAATCCTTTTAGTGTATGTGGAGGATCACTCATCTCAGTAAAATTTCTGGATACATTGGTGCATTTCAAAAAGTACTGCAATAAGACACCAAAAATGGTTATGAACTTTGGGCTTTCCACTACGAGCAGTTTTGTTTTGCGGTGGCTTGGTGGTTGTTTGCATCTGTGTAGAGCAAAGGCAACTTGTTCCACTAGGGCCTATTCTTGAGCATAACTGGTGTTCCCACCTTGGATCCACATCACTACAGAGTTCCTCACCATTGGTTTATGCCACAAGTGGAACTGCAGGACCAAAAGTGGAACTCACAGTTAACCACCTGTAGTACTGAGGGGAAATTTTCTTAAGTACTAAAATAAGACATCAAAACTTGTTATGAACTTTGAGTTTTCCACTACATGCAAATATTTTGCTGGTGGCTGGGTCGGTTTTTGCAGCCATGCAACCTTTATGGGTTAAGACAAAAGGTCTAGGTATCTCTTGTTCATCATTTGCTATTACATGGTGAGGTCATCAAAGTTGTAACTTCGTTTAAAGTTATTGTATCCTATTTGAGATATATAACAACACGACGAAACTAACAGCAGGAGCTTCCAATCACATACGACAATGGCACGCCAAAATGAACATTAAAAGTGAAGTACTTCTTCGGCCCCAGGATCCACAAGCATGTGCCTGGATGTGAGGCATACTTACTAAAGGAAACAATAAGTAAGTAGTTGCTCATAGCTGGTGACTAGTATTAAAAAGTTTGACAAATTAATGTCATGTGATGGGCTAACATCAAAGTTGCCTTTCGTGTAAGGGGTTCAAAAATTGTTGCCATACTAACGTTGGTGGAAATTAGAATTGATAGGTTACACCAAAAACCAAATCATAATGACTTAAATGGGACCCAAGTCATGAACACCCAAAAAAATGTAATATGAAAGATATTTCCTATTGTGGCTGCTGTTTCAAATGTATTTTTGCCTATCATTTGAGGATTTTTATCATTTTATGTTTTTCATTTGTTTCACTCAAACAACTTTTAATGGGCTAAAAGAAAACCCAGCACATGAACGCCGTCCCTTCTTCTGGGAATAGGTTATATACACTCAGAGAAACCTAGTTTGATTCTAGTCACATAATATGCATGCAGGAGAGAATGGTCTCACCTGGGAGTATTTTCAGTCGGAGTCATTATGTAATATTAATGTACTGAAACCCTCCAGATCTTCATTCCGAGGTAAGTAAAGTATAGGGCTTCAAGGCCAGTGCCGCCAGGGCTTCCCATAATTTAAGGGTCATATAGTATCTAGGGCTGTGTTGCAATGGGTTAGGCCCAAAACTATGCGAGGCCCAGTGGAGCAAGCCTTTCCCCATGCCAAGTAGGAAAGGTTCTTTGTTTGAATAGTGGAAGGATTGCATGCAATTGGCAGAAGGTCCCTTCAGTTTACAAAAGCATCTTCTGTGTTAGGGAGGTGCTTTCAAATACAAAGAAAAAAAACTTGAAGTGGTTTACAGGACCCATGACACTCTTTCATCCTAGGCCCCTCCAGCTCACTTTTAAAAATCCACTATGAGTGTCATACATTTTAAAGTGGCACTTTCTATGCTTTTACTTTCTCTCGGTCCCAAATTTTTTAATTAAAATATTTTTTGGGATGCCCATCTCCCATTTATGGAGAAAATATATAAATAAACATCCACCATGTACATTTGAGGTCAGTCAAATTTAGCATATAAATTTGATTTACTGAGGTCATAGCATGAACATAAACCCAACTTCCAGGCATAATTTTGTTTTCAAAATCTGATGAGGTATGATGAAGAGATATATATTGTGATAGTCTACAAAAGAAAAAACCAAAGCACATTTGTTAGCATATAATAATTGTAAGGATGAACATGATCTAGGAAAGGAAAATAAAGATCTACAAATTTCATGAACATTTGTGGCATTTCTCATGTCATCAAAATAGCATAAATATAACCCAAAAGAAAATGAAGGGCGACCCAAAATTTATTTAGTGAAGGGTTTTGGTTTTACATTACTGTGCAGTGAAATCAAGGGCCATTGAAAGGGCTTGGTTTTCACAATCATTTCACAATTCACAAGCCTTTTTATTTTAGTTAAAAATAAATATTTACCTCTTTGCATGACCAAAATAAGGTAAAGCTGACAATTGTTTCCCACACCAACACACTTTGGAGACCTTTGGAATAAAGTGTTTGTTCATCATGCATATGCAATGAAGTTGTGGGCGAGATATTTGCTTGCATACTTCCAAATGAACAATGTACATAATCCAATAAACAATTCATCCATGCAATCAAAAGGGATGGTGAGGACTTGTTTTTTTGGGGACCCTTTGGCCCTACAAATATGCCTTGGGGCCTACTGGTTGGCCGACCAAGGGTAACAAGTATCGAACTGACCTGCTGTAGGCATCAGCCATAGGGGCGTCCATTCTAATATGGAAAATGTTTCATCAATTGGCATTGTTGGATTCTCAATCCCTTGGCAAGGTTGAGGGAACAAGTGCAGGAGTTGTTTCCTAGTTATCAATGTATTGCAACCACTCTAGCTGCACATCAAGTTCCATCCCACATGTTTAAGGTACATGCAAGAAGCCAAATACAAAAAAAGTTAAAGGTGGATTCATGCAAAGGTGGTAAAAGGAATAAACTAAGAGAATAATTTAAACCTAACTCCCATTCAAAAAAGAAAAAACTAAAAATTGAGTTGACAAGTGGCATGTAATTGGGGTTAAGGCCGCTTACATGCTTGGGAATTGCTTATCCCTAGGAATAACTAAGCTTCAAATTTTTGAGATTTGACTTCAAGTTAGGGTGGAATGAGGTTAGTTTAACCCCTTGATTTCAAAGGATTAAAAAACACCCCTTACATTCCCAAGAAATTTTTACATTGTTGTTCACTATCATGACTAATATGTTCTTCACATTTCTTGAATTCTATGTCTTTCTCATTTGTTGCATTTTGAGCAACTGCCTTGCACTCCATAGCACCACGGTTTTCGTGAATTGCATGACGGGCATGTGGAATTTGAATATGATGAATAAGTTGCATAAACCCGAGGAGACCCAAGGAGGAGACCTGTTGATTGTGTTTGTAAGGGTGGACTAAAAAGAGGCAGAAAAGGCTGTATGAAAACCATTATAGGTGTTCTCAATGGTTGGTGTACACTGGTGGGTGCTGAGTCACATAATCCGCAATTGGGGGCTCAAGGGCATGTGACAACACATATTTTACTTGTTAGCGTATTCTTGCACGGTCGCCCCCCCCCATCATGTGTGTAGAATCGTTACTCATTACGGTTTTAGAGTTTAGCAAAGCAACCCAGTTGCTCTCTTTTAAGCTCCCACACTTCATTGTGAGAGAAACAGACAAGGAGAAAAAAGAAAATGAAAGTAAAGAGGGAAAAGATTCTTCTTTTCTCTTTCTTTTGTTTGCTTAGCATGAGACCCCAGCCAACCGACCATCCCTTCAGCTTTTGTAATATTATATGTAAGGTTTGAAAAAAACACATCCCATTTCACTCACTGAAGGAAAATTTGCTTCAGACGCAGTTTTAATCTGATTTTCATGGAGTGAAAAATCCCCTAGCTGAGTCCTAGTTGCAAGTAACCTTGACACCTTCAGTCCATGACATCACATGACTGGAGATGCATGTAACCTTGTGATAATTAATTTATTTTGATAATAAAGCACATTTAGCTATCATAGACTAAATTATTTTACTTGCCTCAAGTACCACCTGGCTTGAACCAAGCTAAAAATCACAATGCCATGGTGTAGGACCCATTCAGAAAATTCTCAACAAAGTAATTAGCTTGAAAACCATGTGAAAAATCTCCAATTATTGTTTTGGAAGAAATTACAATGAAATGGCAAGCCAAAGATTTCTTTTTAAAAACCCATGTTGAATTTTTTGATCAAAGTTTTCGAAGAATGATGAAATACCAGGCCAAACAAATTTTCTTAAACAACCCACATTGTGGAACTTTTTTCTATCAAAGGTTTGGGAAGAATGAGGAAATGCCAAGCCAAAGACATTTTCTTAATTAACCAATGTAGAATTTTTTAATGCAAGTTTTGGAATTGCTTACTCCTGGAATTACATTTCTATTAATTATATTTTCACAAGTTTGTAAGGAATTTTACTGTGGAGTAAGGAGTTTGAGAATTGAGAAGCTCAGAATTGATAAATTCAGTTGCAGTTCTCCCATCAATGATTTGAGTCATTGTATTGCAATCAGTGAATTCTCATCTTATCATGCACTCACGTGTATCTTTCTCTTCATGTAGCCCAGGAAGACTTGTGAAAGTTGTGAGATTTTTCAGGTAGAATTTTTTTGTTTGAAGAGTCCAATACGCCAAGCTTGATCACAAGCTGGGTCAAGCTTTGGTGTAGAATTCAAAAGCACTAGTTCTAGTCTGAGCATCATCGATTTCTTTCAGGTTACTTTGTTCAATTTCACCCACCTTCAATTTGACTCATGAATGTTCAAGGCTCTTGAGAGCTTCTATTAGAATTTCTAGACTCCATTCAGTCAATTGTGTGAGAGAGAGAGATCTATATGCAGCTGCTCAATCATAAATTTGCAGCTCAATTGTTTTCCTGAGAGCAAACTTGTGAGGAATCAAATGGTAGACTTGTAGCAGTAACTTGTCCACTAGTTTCTACACTAGTACTACTCCTCCATTCACTAAGACCATTGATATACTGAGCAGCCTGGTTGCTTGCAGAAATTGTGCTGTATTTCAACTCTAGAAAGATGAGTCAGACTAACAGGAGCCAGATGATGCAAAATGTTTACAACCATCTACCTGCATATGGCTATCCCCAGGCCAGTGTGCCGGTAAACAAAATTTATCCACTCCCCAACTTCACAATTTATTTTCTTTGCAACAATTTAATGGAGTGAGGATATTTCTGTTGAACATGCTACAGTTGCTAGTGTTGCTGAAAGCAGAGCTGAATTCTTGTGCAGCAGGAAGAACTTATAGTCCACCAGCTCTAATTCTCTTCACAGAGTTCTGTCACAGATCTGTCACTGCAGCTATTCATACTGAGCTATGTATTGTTCTTCTGGTTCTTCTCTTAGACTGTGGTTTTCTTCTTCTTCTGTTCTCCAGTCCTTTTCTTTGGGAGTTAACTGAAGAAGAGTCCCAAAGAAAAGCTTGAGTATGTGTTGTTAAGTGGATTCTATGAAGGATATGTTCAGGCTGCAAGCGGCCCTCAACACTGTCCTCCATGTCTTGCCTCTCTTTGCCTTAGGCTTAAATGCTTGCAGCTTGTACCAATCCCAAGCAGAAATGACAGGAAGACCACTTTCCTGACAAGTTTGGTGCAGCTCGATTGACGATTTTTTTTATCAGCTTCCTTTAGGGTTAGCAGACATCACTACTGAGTCTTCCTCCGTCTTCCTGTTGCTTCTGGAAATGAAAAATAAATTCAATGTATTGTATGCAGATTTTTGTGTAGCTTAATTGCTCATCTGAAATTCTGAACAAAAACTCAGGTTCATGATGCAGATTTTTGTATAGTTGTTTGCCTGGAATTTGGAATATATCATTATATACTGATCTTATATACCCACAATGGACAGCTGATGATGAAGTTCGTGGTGAGTAATTATAGCAGCTAGTAACTGCCATGATTTCATGATGAAGGGGATGGTCTGGACTCTGAAGGTGATGGTCTGATGACACTTTGTGCATGACATTGAACACAAGGTTAAATCATCGTGCTCATTGATTCTTGTCATGTTTGGTTTGGTTTTGCTGCAATTGACACTATGTATACCTTCAACAAAGTGTGATAGTGGAGTTTTTGTGCTCGTTGTCATGTTTGGTTTGGTTTTGCTGCAATTGACACTATGTATACCTTCAACAAAGTGTGATAGTGGAGTTTTTGTGCTCATTGTTGTCATGTTTGGTTTGGCTTCACTGCAATTGACACAATGGATATCTTCAACAAAGTGTGTATGGTGGAGTAATTTTTCTTCTTGATGATACTGGTTTTCATTAATGACCTTGAGCAAGATTCAACAATTTCTAGAATTCTTAAAGAGGAAAACTGGTATTTTTCTTACAGCCTCATCTGGCTTCAATGTACAGGAGGATCATCTATGACACTTACCACCTACGTGACAGAAACCTTGCATAATTTCTGAGAGTTGAAATTTTCTAGGATGTCCATATGGTGCAGGAGAATTCGCAATGAGTTGGGTTCTGTTGGCGATGAATGGACCGTCTCACCAAGTTTTCACAATTTGTGCCACATTGGGATGTTTTTGCAGCGGATGGACTTGATGGTCATCATGTGCTGTGACAAATGTGAAGAAAAAGTGAAGGAAGAAATCCAAGAACTGGATGGTGAGCTAACTGCCTGCTCAAGAAACCCATGTTCTCAAATCTGCGAATAAATTTGGGATTCAGTACTTAGAACGACATAAGGAAGGTGTACAGTCGAGCATGCTAAAGATGAGACAAATCTCTATTTATCATTTTTCCCAAGTGCAGGTAGACTTCATGCAGTATCAAGCAGATCATGATCTAGTAGTCCTCCAACTCTTTTTGTTTTTCAATCCTCTTTTTTTCTTGGTTGTGCATGATAAATTTCACTAGGGGTGCAACACGTCTTCACGGATCAGACGAGGTCAAGTGTGGTCGTCTACGGCTATGCAGACTCAAGTGAAGTAGTGAGGAAGGCAAAGAAAGTTCACAGAAGAGCACAGCTGCTGCAATCTGTTACCACTGCACCTTCATGCTCCGATCAATACTACGGACATGATCATCATGCAGGATATAACAGCACGCCTTACGGACACGAGAGATCACGTACTAGTAGTGATCACAACTACCACGGAAGCTCCAGCTCCATAGACAATTACTCACACGGTTTGCCATGGTCCCCGCACGACTATCATCAGCCAAGTACTTATGCATCCACTACACGCGGTGGGCGCGGGTCTATGAGTGAGTACCAGAGCAGCACATACAGGCCAGGCCAGAGCTACCCATCTCGTTACGAGACGGATTCTTCCTACTCAGACTGTTATGATCACACCGCCTGCAGGATCACAAACCCAAATTACATGCAATTACATGCCAGAAGATACTACTAGATTTCCGGGATTTCCAGGTTTTGTACAGTTGCAGGAAGCTGGAGCTTTGATGAGTTTAGCATGGCAGTTAAAACAGCACCTGTTGATCTGATGTCTTCTTTCTTGGTTCTGTGAGTGGCAGCAGCAGCTCTTGAAGCTTTCACTGAGATCTGATGTGCTTTTTCCTTTCCTATGAAGTCTCTGATTAATTTGCTCTCTTTTTTTGGTTCCTCTAATGACTCTGCATCTGCCTAATTGTAGCTAAATTTTCATGGTAGCTTAATATATTGGTTTTGTTGGTTCAATTGGCCAACTGATGTCCTTTTTCGTTCCTATGACACTATGTAATTTCTTTGATGGTTTGTATCACTGTTGGGCAGGTACCCGGATTGCTGGGTAAGAACTGAGGATTCTGATTCCACTTCTCAAGCACCTAACTGGAACTGGGTCCTGGTTCTCAAACTGGATGCAACCAGACCCAAGTTGACTGGTTCAAGAACCAGGTGGGAACCGACCTCCTGGTTTTGACATCCAATGTAATTGGAACCAGAACCAGATTCGAGGTCTAATTCCAAAGCAATATGAAAACTGGAACCAGACTGAATTTTTTTTAAAAATCTGGTTTTGGTTCCAATTCTAGGGCACAAGTATTCAGGGCTAGGGAACTCAATGGTCTTCTTTGTGTTTCTTATTTGCTTCCTGTTGTCTTCCCAATCAACGCTTCAGCTTCAAAGTTTTTATGCTTCATCTTCACGGTTTTTGGTTTTTGTGTTTTATTTGCTCCCAAAGCTCAACCTCAAGGTAAGTTGTTCACTTAGCTCAATGTACTTTGGTTGTGTGCTAGTCCTTTTCATGGCCTTGGTTTGCTTTTGTTTACTAGTTCTCTTTGTTTACTATCTGCTACTCCTTTGTTGCACTATTCTTTCATTTTTAAGGTTTAGTGGATTCTCTAATGGAAGCAATGTTCCCAACATAGGCTCCACTGGAAATGGAGAAATGGAGTGTATAGGTTCGACTTCTATTTCTAAAGTTCATACAACATACAACAAGACCAACAAAAAAATTTGCAAACACAAATCTTGTAGAAATACGAGCTTTGTTGGCAAAGAATGGAAAATTCTAGAAAACTCAAAAGTTTCACTACAATTACTTGGGCACTTTATGAACCTATTAGCTTCTCTTCATCAAAAGTAAGTTCAAGGTCAAACTCAACCCCACTGGAATAACTAAAATGTGCCATTTGTTACCTCCTTTTCCAATTGTAGGACAAAAAAAGGGCATGATATGTTATAGATCTACAAATGGGATTTATGCACTTTGAAAACACTTGGAAAGCAATCATAAGCAACTTTGGAATAAGTGCTATGAGCAAGAAAAGAATAGGCCTAAAGTAGAAAGGTGAGCCACAAAACAAATGTTTAGACCCACCCCAACAACTATTTATGCATTCTTTGGTTTAAATTGTGCAATGTGTTCTTTACAACAAAAATGATCCTCATCAAATATAGTTTGAGGAGGATCTATCAATTTGATATGGCTTTCATGATTTAGAGGTTTTGCTTTTGATTGTGTGTGGGAAAGATTATGTTGCAATAGCATTGTTGTGACTACTTTTCCCAAGAATGATGGCTTAGTGGAATGGGGTCCAAGGAACTTGTAGGAACCAATTTGGACCAAAGAAACACAAGAGAAGCATGGATTTTTGTGGACATGCAAATGCTACTATGGTAAGATGTTTATAGGTTTTTTTTCCATCCAAGATTTTTGGCACTTAAAAATCCAGGGTTTCAATTGGTTCTTGAAACTAAAACAATATGTATGCGATAAATAATACTAGAGCTTTGGCTTTTCTCAAGACAATCAAACACTGGTTATTAGTGGGAGAGATTATTAAACAACCCTTGTGACAAAACTTTGCAAGCACATAATGCAAAGGAGAAGAAACAACATGTTTGTCTCTTTAATTTTTTTATTGCAATGTGAGATAGAATACACCTAGAATTGAACAAACAAGCAATAAAAATGCAAAACACCACACACTAGTGTATCTAGGTTTGAACAAAAGGCATAGAATGTTTTAGGTTAAAAAGGTTAAAAACAGCCATCCAACCCACGAAAAAAAAGCCACTGAAGTGGACTATGTTTTCTTTCAAACGCCATTTTGTCCAAGGTAACCAATCCATGAAAGGGCCGAATTAGGGGGGGGTTTTAAAGCATTTTTTCCCTTTTGCATCTGATATGTGACATAGGTGGATTGTGGGACCCAAGCAAGAGGGAAAAGTAATTGAAAGTAATAACACTTGTATTAAAGGGTCTTTACAAGGTGAATAAAGGTGAATACAACATAAAATACATACCTTGTCAAGTCACCTAGCCAACCAACTAACTATGAATGTCATGGTGCATCCTACAAGCATGTGACACAACAAGCTTTCCACTGTGAGGTTAGGTATCATTTGAATATTTATTGTACATAAGTTTTGAAGTGGATTAGGATCCTTATGAAGAAGGTAACTAATCCAAGGTGACAAAATATCTAAAACCCATCATGCTCAAATTTTATCATGTTTTGGCTTAAAAGCTAATGCTTGGTTTACAACTCGACCAATTTTCCCAACCTTTTGATTATTTTCCCCATTTTTTTGCCACAATATTTTGAATGTGATTTGGATTACCCCATCCCTCAATTGCAAGTATCTTTTAGTGTGTGTGCACACATCCCATCAACCCTATGGGTATCCACTTCTTATGTTGTGCTCATGGTAACGAACACATAGGAAACCATGATGCAATTTGCAACACCTTTGCTCCCATTACATGAGATGATGGCTTCAACATGGGACAAGAACAACTGCATGCGCTTCTTTCAACCACATTCAACTCCTTTTGTCAATGAGTCAACATTGTGCTCACCAAAAATGACATTCTCACCCTAGCCGATGTTGGCATTGTTGACCCACTAGTGTGAATGGATTTACTTTCCCAATCTTACACAACTCAAGTATTTACTGCCTTTGATGTGGTTCAAGCCAAAGAAAAGAATTATTGCAACTAACACCCCATTGATCAATTCCTCCTTTTAACAATTGAAATATTCGGATGTCTACACAAACAAATTAATGTGTTTTTACACAATTGTGCCAATGCCATTTAAAGCTTGAAAGGGCTAGAGGGCCTTCATCTTTTTGTCTTGGTTACTTTTCTTCGTCAAAAGTTTTTCCTCACATTGCAAAGGATACGAGCATTTCCCATCTTAAATCGAATGATAGTCATAGGCCTAATTATTTCCCAACTTCCACCCCTTCAAAATACACGTCCCATCACCATGGCCGACCTATTGCAGGCAATCAATTTTTGACTTAGAAAAATATGGCCAGTCTATAAGTGGTTAGTTTTTTGACATGGAGAAATTTTGACATCTAGTTTGAGCTAACTTGATGTCCTATAAATTCTCCCTTTTCATTTTTCTTAGTCTTTTATGCATTTTCCAAACTATGGTGTGTTTCTAAATAAAATTTTGCAAGGTTGCATTAACATTTAGTTTTATTGATTGTTAAAAAGTTTGTGGCATGATCATTTGCACAAACACCATATTTTAAGAGATTAGTTTTGAGATGAAATTCTCAACTTTATTTTCCATTGAAACAACAATTGAAATATGTCAATCTTTTGCTTAGGATGGTAAAAAGGACCAAGGAAAAGTTTGTATTTCTAACCACCCTTGACTCATTTATCACTTGCACATTGAGTTTGATCTTTGGATGTCTCAAGGGGTTGTGGATACTTTTGTGTTTATTGTTCATTTCTCAAATGATAATTGGGAGCCTTATCATTTAATCATTAGATTTTATGAAATTACAACTGCATCTAGCAATGCCATGCCTTTGCAAGTAAATGATTTGTTTACAAAACATGGGTTTAATTTTGTGTTATTGCATATAATCTTTCCACCATGATTTAAATCATTAAAATTTTTGTTGTGTTTTGAAGTTGTTGGCACCTTTTGTAGGAACTTGTTGGGGCTATGCAATTTTCAAGTGTTGCCAATATGCCATAAATGACTCAAAGTTCAATGTTAATTTAACCTCAATATCAATCAAAGAAACACATGCAATTTTGCAAAACATTATCACTTGGATGAGGATTAATGTTAAAGGATGGAAAAAATGGCATAAGGCATGTGAACTTGCAAGGGTGCATCCTTGCAGACTCAAGATTCCTATAATGATTCGCTTTGCCTCAAAAGTCATCATATTCCAAAAGATCTCAAATTCAAGCATGTAGTTGTGTTATATTATGCAAGATGACAATCATTAGCACTACAAGGTTGTGTGTTAAGTCCTCAAGTTTGGGTAGTAACACAAGTTGTTGCTAATACCTTAAGGCTTGTGGTTCAACAATGTGTGTTGAAACAAAGTCGAAGATATAAGTTGATGTTATTATATCATTTGTATGTCAAATGTAACTAAATTTTTTGGCACCTAACTCCAATGACACCTAGGACTTTGATGGAAACTTTCAAATCTTTCAACAACACATGCAAAAACAAATGTTATAAGTCTTAAACCCTTTCCTTTCAATTATGGTTTTTTCCCAAAAGGTCAAAGCTCACAACATGTTGGCCATGAAGTTAAACCCCCACTACAAGGGCTTGGGGTTAATTGATTAGTTTATTGGCAAGGAAAGAACATTATAGATTGTTTATGAACATGATCATTATGTATTGTTTCCAATCCTTATTTTTGCACACAATTTTTTAATTCCAAATGATGCAAGTGTTAAAACTCCTAGCTTTACATCTCAAAAAACAAAAACCACAAATTTGTATGCTCATGGAAATTGATGATGAGATGACACCATTAGTGATGAAATAGAATTGAATCATTTCAAAGTCAAGAAAGTCACAAAAAAAGAGCGCAAAAATTGACTAGCATGGTGTCTCACACAAGGGTGAAAACACACTAAGGTAGAGTACTTTCCAACACATGTGGAGTCCATATTAGTGTTAAAATAAATGTCCATTTTACATTATAGTAGAATACATGATATTGCACAAGTCATATGGCAAGGCTAAACAATTTGTTTTTATTTCTAGACTTTATCGATTGTAGATAATTGTATCAAAAATTTACATTTAAAAAATATAAATTTGAATTATTAATTCAAATGAATAAATGACTTTATAAAAAATCCATATTTCATTGTATATCTCAATTTATGGTTTTCAAAATCTTTCAAAATTTTCCTTTGTATCAATGGTTTCACACTACTTTCTATATTTAAAAAATCACTCAACTAAGCATTTTAATAAATATAACGAGTCCATAATTATATGATATGGACTATGATGCAAGGTTTGTGCATTTTAAAAGTCCAAATTGTCATGGTCACTTAAAATATATTCATGAAATTCATACAATATGATCATATCACATGTAATTTTATTTTTAAAATTTTTCTTCACATGTTACTCATTTATATTTTCTTCCATGGTCCATGATTGATAATATAAGAAGTTGTGACAAGATTATGTACTCCACTTTAGTGTGTTTTCACCCATGAGGTACTATTTTCATATGTTGTGTGTATAGTTTGAAACATTTTGGAGATTGTTGGCTCCCAAATTGAAACAAAAAAAGTTTTCAATATTATAGGTATTTGCACAAACCTTTGGCACTTTTGATTGGGCATAAAAAATCTTGAGATTTTTATATGCTTTTACAAAATCCAACCAGATGATGCTTGTGTTGGTGGTTTGGGGTCCATGAAACAACTTGTGAAAATTGAATAAGACCTAATGGAAGGAAATGAGGATGTGATTGCTAAAATTGGGCTTTTCAAGTTGAAGGAAAGTGGCAATAGGCTCTAGGTTTTTTTTTTAGTTTGTTGTATTATGTTTATTTTATTTTATTTTGGTTGGATTATGTTTGGTTTAAGTTGTGATTAGTTGTATTAGTTTATATTAGTTTAACCTTGTAATATAAAAAATTATGGGAATAAAAATTCAAGGTTTTTGTGTTTTTTTTGTACTGTCCATTTTGATGTTTTGGATATTGGAAATGGAACCAGAGGTTAGCCATAAGCAAACATTATGAAACTGAGAACCAGAATCTTGGCCTAACTTGAAAACAATAGAAGCATTGAAATCCGAACTGCACCTTAAACTTTTAAACTGGAAACAAAACCCAGTCCCGTTTTGGGAAGAAAAAAACCCAAACTGATTCCTTGAAAAATTTATGAACTGGAAGCAAAGGTTCATTCTAGAACCTAGGATCTACCCAACACTTGTTGGTATGACTCTGATAGTGCCTAATGGTAGCTTTTGATGGTAGCACATGAAAGTTTGAGTGTTGATTGGATTTGTTGGCATGTGTTCATCCGATGTCCTTCTTGGTTCCTATGACTCTCAATGTGCCTAATGCTAGCTTTGATGGTTGGTTATGTTGACATGAGAATTTCAGTGTTGATTGGTTTTGTTGAAAGTATCCATCTAACGACCTTTTTTGCTCTTGAATGGTCTTGTTTTCCCTGCGATGTAATGTCCTTTTTGGTTCCTCATACTCCTAATTTGCCCCATGTTAGCTTTTCATAGTAGCCGATCTTGGCTTTTGTGGAGGTGAGAACTTGCATGATGTTTACTTGTGTTCCAAGTACGGTGTAACAAATGTTTGGCATTCGTATGCTTTGATGATTTTCACCATACTTGGGTAGCCCTAATCTCGAATATTATAAGGTAAGAATTTTGGCTACAAATGATCAAATTTCTCCTCAAAGAACTAGAAGAGACATTTTGAAGGTTGAAATTTGTGAAAATTTACCAAAACAAATGACACTACTTCTGAGCACTTTCAAAAGCAAAGAAGGCATGGAGATGATGATGTAGTGGATGGGGTGGTGGACTCCCCTCCCACCTCTCTCCTTTATTTCTGTCTTCCCCATGTAAGTGATCCCTTTGATGTGCTATGTTCTTCTCAATTTGTTTGTCCAAAGTCCAGACCCATTTTTTCTTAAAGGATTTTGAAATCAACCCCAAAACAGACCCCAAGAATTAGATGAAACCACCACATAACCGACCCAGAATTGAAGGTTTCTATAATAATTGGAACCATCAAACTAATTGGCAATATTCCAAATATGAAAGTAAAAAATATTTCATATCTAGGCAAGTTGTGGGTGATTTTAGGAAATTTTAAAATTTCTTTTCGACCAAGTTTTTTCAAAAAAAAAGAGAGAGAATATGTGAGAATTGTTCTTTTCAAAAATAATTTGCGCCAAACAAACGGTGAAATTTCGCCACAAAAATGATAATAATCACTGGAAAAACTAATTTACAAATTTTAGGTATCACCACCTGTTGAGACAGTGATAGGTCTATTTACACGGATGAATGCATCCTCCAAAATCCTCAACTCCGGGTATCTATCAATCAGTAGGGGTACCAGGGATTATATGGGTACCAAGTTGGACAATCAGGGTAGTATGCAGGTGCAGGAGGATAGTAGTAAGAACTAGAACTAGGACCGTAGGATTGGCTATGCCTGTAGGGACCACTTTGTTCCATAGGTGGAACTGGAACAAAGCAAATAGGGGCATATACAGGAGCAAAGCAGTTGTGTCGGTATGTAGAGCAAGTGGTACTGGACTCTTCCTCTTCTTCTTCTTCTTCTTCTTCTTCTTTCTCTTCTTTTTCTTCTTCCTTCAATTTGGCTTTCTTGTCCACCTTCTTCGCCTTCTTCAACACTTGTTCCGAATCAGCCTTGCCAATAACAACCACTTTGGAGCTCGCTCTGTCTGTAATTTTTACTTCCTCCACACCTGCAGTCGAAAGAAACAGATGGAGAATTAAACTCCAACAGATCAAATCCCATATTATTGGGATTGTTTAGTTCCGGAGCAGTGCATTGCAAACTGCATATGTATATTTGTATATATATGTATTCTTGTTCTTCAAAAGCGGTGATTCAATTCCTCTTCCGAAAACTAGCTAGCGAAATTATACATGGGTTTGGAATCTGGATCTTGTTTGAAACAATTTGAATCAACTTTAGAGGTCTTGTAATTATCACCCACCCGGAACTTCACCGATTTCCTCTCTTACTATCTCCTCGCACTTTGAGCAACACATCTTCACCTTGAGCGTAACTTGCTGCAAAACCCACAACAGGCAATGAGCGACGAGACACACTCACTCAAGCCTTACAGCTGCCCTTGTTATATCGATTCTATTCAAATCGGGAACTTTTGTCACTAAAAGATCACGAGTGAGATCGTTGACTCCCTAAAGAGATCATATTATCAACTTTGAAATGTAGTTGTGATTTGATCTAGGAGCTGACCTGCTGTTTCTTTTTTTCAGGTTTCTTAGGCTGTACAGGAACCAGCTGAAAGCCAGGCGGAGGTGTCATCCACTGTGGGTAATCGTCTCCATAGCCTCCGTAATGAAACATCTGCACTCAAAAACGCCCAGTCACGATGTGACATTTGATCAGCTTCTGCCAGCTCGCGCTGTAATTAATTGTTATCTAAAATCCATCCTCAATCCTAAACCTCAAACTCAAACTCTCTCCTGAACAGATTCCGAAACAAACGTACCTCGTAACTCGTTATAGCCGCCGGTACAGTACTGAGTTGCAGATAAAAATGACAGACTATTATATTGATGATCTCTTGCAAACTGACCAAGAATACTTGCCAACTATTAATTAAGTGATCTTGGAAACTGATCTTGAACGATACCAACTCGATTAATCTAGTCTCAAGTCACAGAGTTCATGAAATTGGAGAGCAACTTGGACTGGGATTTTGTTACAGTTTCTGCTACTGTTATGCCAACTTGGATGGAAGACAAGGTAGAACTTAGTGAGTAGAAGGGAAGAAAAAAGACGAGGCCTGGAGAGAAATTAGCAGAGACATGGATTTATACAGGAACATAAGAAGAGCATCCAAAAGACACGGCTCATGGAATCATAAGTCAAAGAAGCTAAAGATTGGTCGAGGCTTCTGCGGCAAATCCTCGAACGCTGTATACTCCAAAAATTCTAGTCGGAGAGCAACGAGGGTGCAAGCGGTAGCGTTAGTGTACCGACGGCCCCAAAGCGTGTTTTTCGTTTTAGGGATTGTTTTTAATGTAGACTTTAGTGGCCATCATCCATGGAAAGACTGAGAAAAATGGCAATTCTCTGAAAGAACAGGATTCACTCAGAGGTGGTAAAAGGGATTTTTTTATTGAAAAAAAAACCTAACCCTAACTATATATAATTCACATAAAAGGAATAAAATAACTCAAAAAATGAGTTCACAAATGATGTGTCGTCGGGATAATGGAGGGAATCAAATGCAGTAGAGATATTTGAATGTTGACTCCAGGCCCAGCAAATAATATGCAGTAGAGAGATTTGAATGTTAATGGCAGCAACAGGCCGAGAACTTTTTTCATCCATCCTTTCTTTTTCTTCTCATGTTCCCTTGCCGGGTGTTTTTCCTTTATTTATTTGAGATGTATTATGATCCCTAGAAATAAATACGGCCATCAGCCTGCATTTTAGCCTCCTCGCTCTTAGCAAACAAAACACCAATTCATGTTCAATTCTTTTTTTAATTTGGTTTTAAGTTAGAATGTAGTAAAAGAAGTTAGGCTGATCCCTTGATTTCAAAGGATTAAAATATCTTCTTCTATGATTTAGATGTCGTTCAAATATGCCAGTTAAATTCTCCTTCTTAGGTCTGAACAATCACTTACTCTCACTGTAGGGTTAAATTAATCTCAATGTATTTTTTTGTATATTTTATTGTGTCAACAATGTAGGGATTTGTTTACTCCTTGAATATTAATCATTTAAATCCTCAACCAAGAGAGAGTTAAATGGAATAATACAACCCCTACTATCTCTCGGTGTGAATCCAACTTAGGAAGATTTAGCCAAATTTGGTTATAAAATCATATATGAAATACAAATCTTTAACCAACCAACCTTCTATAGTTAGGGTTACAAATTGAGGTACAGATATTAAAATATGGGGGAAAATTTACTGTTTAAAATGTATCACTAATGGCAATTTGAAAATCGTTCCAAAATCAATTCATTTCCAAATTTCATTTTTTGGCAAAATTTCACCAGTAAAAAAAAAGGTTGGCACCCAAGTATGACGAATAGCTATGATGAGAAAGAGCTACAGCTGATGTCATACCCTCTGTACAAGAAAAAAAAATACTTGTTCAAAATGAACAGAACAAAAAGAAAAAAGAAAAAAGTTAGGAATATGAAAAATTAGAACCATTCTAGAACTTTCATGAAATAAAAAGAAAAATAAAAATGGACTTTACTTGATATTAACAAAAGACTTCTAGTTATGAAGACTGTCAAACCTTTTCATCGCTCATCCATCCGCTGAACAGATACATCCAGTAGAACGTTCACGGTTCGACGTATGCGGAAGTATGTGCATTTCGTATTGTATGGTCTGGAGTACTTACAAAATACGCGTGTGACTTACCTACTCGGAGACTTTTGGATTGTGCATCTAACGCGGCTCCGTGCACCGCGGTGTTTGCACCTCTCTCGAAACGGAGGTGCATGCGGCTCAGTTCACGCACCCAGCCCGAGATTTGTGTTTTTCCCGCTCATTGGCACACGGCAGCCTGTCGGTAAAAATGTCGGGACACAAAATAATGTGACGCCAAGTGTGCAGGCTACGATTGAGAACTGCAAAGCAGATCAATTCCGTTTAGTTGTTTTTTTTAATAGTATTTCTTACGCCTGTAGGTAGGAAAAACGGAACGTCCTTGGTAAGCACTCTCCGTGTCTATTTCTCGAGACGCTAAATACCCCCCGCCCCAATCGAGCTCTGTCCGGCGCATGGTTCTCTTGTCTTCTTGCCCATGTTTTTCGGCCCTGCTTGGTTCTGCATAGAACCATGCATCACGGTTCTACATGTTCTTCTGTTCAGCAAAAGAAGAAATCGAGTGTTCTTTGTTCTGCTTGAATTTATTTTCGTTTTGCTGCTTCCCAGCAGATTCGAAATCTGAATCTCCTAAGCATGGAACATGGTACTAACGACTGACCACACCGTTCTCCGCAGGGCTGCACTGTCAGGCCCAGAAAGGGCGCCGGACAGAGCTCCACGGGGGGGGCATTTATCGTTTCGCGTGTATGTCCCTATATCTCATCTATTTAGAATCTGTGTTAATGTATCTTAGATTCTCAGTAGTTTCCACTTCGAGCAGTTTTGTTTTCTTCTGTAGGAAATTTTTGTTTGTACCCAAACTGGCTACCATCCCCAAGTCATATATGAAATATAAATCTTTAATCATCCTTCTATATTTTTGGCTACCCACTTTTAAACCAAATTCAGAAGTCTAATGATGATTACAACTGTTTTCCCTCTCTTTTGGCAATTAAAACCTCCTACTGAAGTGAAAAATCACTTCATCTTTCAAACTTTTCATTTTTCATTTCGCCAATTCAAAAATAAGGCTGATTTCAAGTGATGCTTCTTTTGGTTCTAACTTGTTAGCTTGGAGATTGAGGGAGCCTTGCCATCACTGCCCACTCACCAACTTTTGGCGCTGTGGGGACTGTGGAATACCGTCTGTTTGCCTGGGTATTTTGCAGTGTTGGGCGGTTCTTTTGTTTTTATGAAGAACCTCCAGAATTTGATTCCAGGCAATGATGTTTTCTGTGGGGGAAAATTAGCCATTTTGTTATTAAAACACAAAGTGCACAACTATTGTGCTAGAACCCTGTCTGTAAACAGCAGTTACACATTGATTGTTACTTCACTCAGATAACTAAAAAAACAAGTTCAGACCACTAAATGCAGCCACCCCATTAACCTGAAAACCAAATCTTCAGCCTACACACAACCCTATTCTGCTGAACCTACACCCGTGCCTATTCAACACACTCTGTATATTAGTAAAGTAATACAAGAAAAGCATCTCCAGTGGTGGTCAGTAGGGGCCAGAGTGAACCAGCACTCACCAGTGCACCAGTTGGCCGTTCTGTCCATGGGATGGGTTGCATTTCTTCATCCGGTTCCTGACCCTGTGTTAACCCAACATTGTATCACAATCAACCTTTTTGGACTGCTGATCTTTAACCCTTTTCTCCCAACCCTGACCATACTACCATTCAGCCTAATCACCCTAGTTCCCTAGCTACCCCACTAACCTAGCTACATTATTGAGCTGCATCTTGTGCTCTACCTACCAACCCCTTACCTATGTACTTTCTATTTTTTCATGGCTAAACTTATATCTCTTGGCTAAACTTTTGTCTTTTGGCACAACTTTTAACTCTTTTTGGCTAAACCTATATTTCCTAGCTAAACCTTTTCCCTTTGACACAACTTTTAACTCTTCTTGGTTAAACCTATATCTGTTGGTTAAACCTTTTCCTTTTGGCACAACATCTAACTCTTATTGACTAATCATGTATCTTTTGGTTAAACCTTTTCCTTTTGGCACAACTTCTAGCTCTTCTTGGTTAAACCTCCATCTTTTCATGGCTAAACATTTGCATGTTGACAAAATATTTATATCTTTTTAGTTAAACATCTATCTTTTGGCAAAACTTTTACTTTTGAACCAAAAAAAAAAATTTAAGAAAACTAAACCTCTATCTTTTGGGAAAAAATTCTAACTTTTCTTGGCTAAACTATATTTCTTGACAAAACCTTCATCTATTCATGGCTAAACCATTACACATTGACAAAAATTCTATTTATTCTTGATTAAACTTTTATTTTTTGACAAAACCTTAACCTCTTACTAGCTAAATTTTTACCTTTCAACAAAACCTTTATATTTTCTTGCCTAAATGTCTACTACTTGAAAGAACTTTGAACTCTTCTTAGTTAAACCTTTACAAATTAGAAAAACTTTTAATTATTCATGGTTAAACATATATCTTTCGACAAAACTTCCATCTCTTCATTGCTAAACCTCTACTTGTTGGCAAAAGCTCTATCTTTTTTTGGTTTTCTTTTTTTTTTAAGAACTTAAATATTTTCTTGAATCAACTTAAAGATTATTTTTTCAACAAAACTTTTGGCTGCCCTATTAACCTAACCATCTTATTGACATAATTATATTATTTGATTTCATATTTTTTTATTTGTGTACATACGTACCTATTTAGCCATCAACCTACGTACATATTTATTTACTTACTTACCTTCCCCCACTCACCAACCTACCTATGATTTACACGATGTTAATGTTTACCAATGTATGATATACAAAATATGAAGGTATTGCATTAAACGAACTAACAACCATTTTAATCATATTTGACCCCTTGATGTCAATAAACGATAACTCTAAATGCAAGTATTCCACATTTGATCAACTTTTATGACCCACACATATGTATTGCATATTTTGGTAGTTATTGTTAAAAGTTAAAATAGTTGAAAATCCAATCACAAAATACAATACCCACATATGAAAACAATGTCATTTCAAATACAATACACATCAATAAATATTACATATTTTGTGACCAAAATGCAAGCATTCCCTTTTCTTTTGGGATTTTTCATTTGTTAATTTTTTTTCTTCTAATTGTTTTTCTAATTTTAAAAAAAAAACTTTTCCTTTTAAACTTCTTGTTTTTCTTTTTTTAATTATTTTCTTCTATTATTTATCACAATTATTTTATTTCTTCTATTTTATTTTATTGTTATCGTCATCATTTATTTTATTGAGCATGCATATTTTATGCCCAACATTTGGGTATTGCACAAACCATCCAAAAAAAACTAGTCGACATTTTATGCTTCAAATGTGGGTATTACAAAATCATTCTAACAAAACTAATGTTTATTTTGTGACCCTTATGCAAGTATTTCACAATAAAATTTATAATTTTGATATTTTTCAATACAATAATACATCACAATATATTTCAAACTCGTATTTTTAAGGAAATTTTAACAAAATATTAATGCAATGCTCACATTCAAAACATGCAAACATAATACAAACATGAGGTTACAATTGCAATAAGAGAAAACTTGTATGTATTGATGCAAGTATCACATACATCAAAAAATTTAAATGCCCAAAAAATGGAAAACATGAACTCCATGCCATTGTTTATGCCAAAGAAACCTAAGTAAAATTTGCATGCTACTTTCTAACCTTAAAAAACACCTTTGTAAACCTACTTTCACTACTGACCATATCATGTGTTCATCGATAAGTTTTTATTGTTGTAACCATTTTAATAGCACGTTGATGAATGTAAGGTTGATAATGATACAACTGGAATTGAATGACATTGGTTGCAAATTGGTATTTCATAGTTATTCAAAGTTTACTTCAAACACATGATACATAATAATATGCAAATTTGAAAAATATGAACCAAACCCCAAAAAATTACATGGGTATGAACATATATAATCTACTGGAATTTTTTTTAAGAGAAAAATTGGAAAAAAAATTGAAAATACGAAATAAAGGGAATAGAAAAACAAACTTCATCTTTTGGAATTTTGAAGACCAAAATGAATGGAAAAATAGGGGGAAAACAAAAGAAATATTTAGGACAAACATAATAAAAGAAAAGAAAAGAAAACATTTAGAAAACAGAAAAAATGGGAAAAATAGGGCAAAAAAAAAGGAAAACAAAGCAATGAAAAGGAAACAAAAACTAGATTTTTTCTTCTTGAATTAACAATAACAAGAAAAAAAATCTTCAAGAAAACAGAAAAAGGGAAAAAAAAAATTCTTCTAAAATTTTAAAAGTAGAAAAAAAATAGAAAAACAAGAAAAATATATAAATAGTCTTTGTCTTCTTTTTTTCAATTTCCATTTCCTTCTTTGTTATTATTGTCCTCTTTTCCTTTTTGCTTTACTTTCAAACCAAAACTAAAAAAAAAGACAAGGAAAAGGATAAAGGCATACCTTGTGTGATGTGTATAACTAATAATGGTGCAATAGAAATGGCAACAAGCGCAACAATGTCATGACCAAAAAAAAAAAATGTTTGAAGAAAAAAGAAAAGAAGAAAAAAAAGGAAAAGAAGAAAAAGTAGAAAAAAAAGAAAAAAAAAAAAAAAAAAAAGAAAAAAAAA
>Ga0209208_10002109_pt1 | contig 28416 bp, 25 predicted proteins | sample S1TSphfallax_3_FD_187694 | JGI IMG/M metagenome (GOLD analysis project Ga0209208, IMG submission 187694) | Host-associated microbial communities from peat moss isolated from Minnesota, USA - S1T2_Fd - Sphagnum fallax MG (SPAdes) (version 2) | ecosystem: Host-associated > Plants > Peat moss >...
AAAATTAAAAAAAAAAAAAAAAAAAAAAAACACAAGCATATGAGTTCCACAAGGTAAAAGGGGCATAAAGAAGAAAGGCTAGGTGAAAGAAAATACAAACCAATTAAAGTACTATGGGGCATTATGTATTTGTGTAATAAAAATTAAAAATTCCGTCGGCCGCCCTTAAGTCTTTTATTTAAAATTATTGCATGTAATTTTTGCATAAGCCATATTTTCAAGTGGCATTTAAAAAGTTAACAAATAAAATTATTAGAAATTTCTGACATAGGTAATAATTTTATTGTGAAGTTTGTGAATTTTTTTTATTGGAGACTTTAAAAAAAAAAATTCAAATAATTTCTGTAATAGACAAATTTATAACTTATTTATAACTAGGTGAACGAATAACGTGTATACCCTAGGGTCATCCAACTCACATTTATTCCCATCCATCCATCCATCCGAGATTTTTCATCCACCCATCCGACATTTTGTCTCATTCGTCCATCATCCGTTCATCCATCCATTAGGGTTAGCAGCTTTCACCACACTTGGAGGGTTTGCGGGCACGAAGGGTTTGCTTGCCCGCTTGCATTGTGGTGGCCTGATCGTTGTCAAAGATTGCTCGGTACGACGGATTCCCGTGGGGTTTCTGCACGTCGTGGTGGTGTTCTCGCCGTTGGTATCTGAGCTTTTTGAGCGTGGGTTTTTTAAAAAACCTTTACAAGGTATGTTTCTTTTTGTTGGACAGAGTTCTATGAAGAGGAGAGTTTGAGAGCTATAGTTTTAGGTCTAGTTTTGAGTGTGTTGTGTTTTTTCTCTTCGGCCCGCATGAAAACTTCTTTTGTTGCCAGTACTTCTTTTTTGGGGTGCTGTTTCTTTGTTGAAAGCAGTTTGATAGCTAAGAAGAGTGTCAGAGTTTTTGTTTTGCTGCTTGTGCTTTGTAGTGTCCAAGGGGTTTTGTTTGCTGTTCTTTGTAAATGAGGATGTGCAATCGGATGTGCCGAGCTGCTGTTGCACGATGTTAGGGTTTTAGAGCTGCATTTTATTACGGTTTCAGTCTTTGTGACGATAATTTGCTCTGATTCTAAATGTATACTGATGATGTTGGAGAGAGAGGATCCTGACATAGAGATAGAGATCAGCTTCGGCAAGCACATATTGACACTAATGAGGATTTCAAGAGACCTGGATTGTTTTTTGCAGCACACAAGCAATGACACTGTGGCATAAAGAGTGTTATAAGAGTTGATGAAAATCAAGGAATGAAGAAAACAATCAAGTAAGCTTGCATGACATGGAAGAAGAGCGCACTAGGGTTTGATGCTGTCGATGGCACAAGCGCTGGACGGAGTGCTGGATGTGCTAGAGATGTCGCCATCGTCGTCGTCAGTAAGCTATGCAACAGGAGTGGCAGTGGGAGTGGCCATCACAGCTGTGGCAGGGGTTGCAGTGGCAGTTGCAGTGGGTGGATTGATATACTACAATGATGGCACCCTGCCTTTTGTCCCTACCTGGCCTGGTAAGAGGCACCATGATCCTTTGACAGCTGAGAAGTGGTCAGCAGCTTTTGAACCTGAGGAAGGCCAGCTCCTAGATGGTGGCAGCGAGGTGATATATAAGGTCAGGAAGGGTGGCATTGAGCCAAGTATTAGGGCCCTAGTGTGGCCATTCTTGTTAGGTGTTTATGATCTTGACAGCAACTGCATGGAACGAGATGTGGTGAAAAGCTGTAAGAAGAAGGAGTATGAGGCTCTGCGGCAGCAGTGCTGCCAGATTTGTGAAAGCTTAGTGAAGAAAAGTGAGGAGAAGCAGGCTGGTGCAGACCAGGAAAACCCAGTGGAAAATAGTGACACAAGGCTGCCCTTTGTTGGGGAGGAGGATGAGAGACCCTTGTCTGAAGTACTGCCCTTGGAGGGTGGTGAATTGGTGGGCTCGCAAAATGGCAGTAGCAGAACAGCTGGTGATTCCCAAGCTGAGTCCTCCTCTTCTCCTGTGGTGTCTGAGAAGGTTTTGGAGATTGATGTGAATAGCATTAGCAAGGGCGAAGAAATTCAGGCACAGGCAGTGGAAGATTTCAAGAATTGGCAACGGATAATCAGATTAGATGCTGTCCGGATGAATGCGGAGTGGATTCCTTATGCAGAATCGCAGGCAAATGTAACTGTTGCTGAGGCAGCCCTGCTTGCTCAACAGGCAGGGTTGATGGATGATGAGCATCTTGAACCAAGTAGGAGGCACCATGCAGCACGCCTGGTCCTGATACTAGAGGCATACACCCTGTTTGATCCAGAAACAGGGTACTGCCAAGGAATGAGTGATCTGCTTTCACCATTTGTTGCCCTTATTGATGACGATTTTGAAGCTTTTTGGTGTTTTGTCAAGTTCATGGAGGTGGCTCGCCACAACTTCCGTTTAGATGAAGTTGGTATTCGCCGCCAACTGAACCTAGTCAGTAGCATTTTGAAGGCCAGTGATCCACAGCTTTATCGACACCTTGCTCATATAAGATCAGAGGATTGCACCTTTGTGTACCGGATGGTGGTGGTGCTGATGCGCAGAGAATTGAGTTTTGAGCAGACACTTTGTCTGTGGGAGGTAATGTGGGCAGACTGGGCAGCTCTTGCTTCACAAAGGGGACTGAGTGATGGAAGGAGGACACGAGATAGGTTGGGTCCTCCTTCACGAGATTTGCTGCTCTATACTATTGCAGCAGCTGTACGGAAGAGGAGAAAATTCATTCTTGGGGATTGCAGTGGGATGGATGAACTCGTGCGTGAATGCAATGGCATGGCAGGCAATTTGGACATTTGGGACTTGCTGCATGGTGCCAGGGAGCTGGTATACTCAGTACATGATGAGGTTTCCAAATGAGAACAGAATTTATTGGATGTGTGTATGCCATTTTGAAGGTGGCAGCAATTGAGGGCTATGGTATGTTCAAAGAATTTTATAGTCAATATGACAATGCCTCCTCCTGTTCTAAGTTCTATGAATCAAGTCTGGGATGGCTCTTTCAAGCCTGGCAAGATGGGTGGGATTCAGATCATAGCTTAAAAGCTAGTTTGTGAATCATAAATTACAGTCTGTACAGTGTTACTGATGTGGGAATGCCACATGGCCAACCTTATTCAGTTGCAGTGAGACTATTGTGATTTTGTCTTTGTTAAGATGTTTGTCCTTGTTGAGTTTACTACTACCAATTATTACAGATAGAAATCTTCAAAGATCAGAGGTTTTCATAACTAGGTATCACTACCTACTACATACATATCCAATTTGTTTGTCAATGTGGCTACTGTGAGAAGAAAATGTAAGGGAAAATTGGCACTGTTTTGTCCTCCTTGCAACTGTCCTCCAGTTCAAAGTCCTTCAAAAAGTTAGGTGCAAACTCAATTATGAACTGTCAGCCTGCAAATTATTGGGAGTACACTAGTCACAGGGTCCTTGGTGTGTACATTGATAAACTGACCTTTTGTCTAGAGGTCCAATCGAACAGTTCATACAGACTTTTGTCTTTGTTGGAGGGTGAATTGTGACAAAGCCAAGTGGTTTTTGTTGCAGGTCACTCCTATATTGGAAAGCTGGTTTCAATTGAAGACGGATAGGAATTTGGGTTTTTGGAAAATGCTTATGCAGAGAAGTCTGTTCTATCTGAATTTGGATTTTGAAAGCCGTTCTTGATTTTTCAGTCAGGATCATTTTGTGTTATCACCTATATGCCAACCTGGGTTTTGCAAGAAGGTTGGAATTCAGGTTATTAGTTTTGCTCAACATGTGCTGAAAACTCCAGGTATTCTCTATATATCATCAGGTTTTTTATTTGCCACTCTGCAGTTCTTGTATACCAAATGGATTAACAAAAAAATTCCCATTCCATTGATGCAATTCTCCCCAAATCATCAGTGGTCAGCATGAAATATGTACATATATGTGTGTGTGTGTGTGTGTGTGTATACTGTTTGTCCCTGTTATTAGGGAGCAGAAAGCATAACTAATATTCAATTTGTGTGATTCCAAATTGTCATGTGGCTCTCTGCACCATTGTGTTCTAGGGTTAGCCCTAGATCTTGTGTGGTTCATTACTCTCTAGTAAAGAACTCGGACTCTTATTATGAGCCTCACCCATCAAACTGAATAAAAAGGTGGGTGCTCAACTGGGCACTCAAGTGGTAAAAAAAGGTGGGTGCCGAAGTGACTACTTTCAGTGAGCAATTTTGTTCTTATAACAGGGGATCTGTTGACTCTCATACTCCCCTGCCCATTAAGAGCTCCCCCCTAAACTGGCACTGTGGACATGGTCATTTGGTGTCTTCAAAGAAGCCCTACCCCTGTAGTCTCATGGGCATCCTAAAAAGGACCTTTTAGTTAACAGTGCCTGGTTCTCTCCATGTCTTCAAAGAATCTTGTACCCCAAGTCTCAGGGGTGTCCTAGAATTTGCCTTTAATTAGCTCGCAACAGGAGCCTTCAATGCTCTTTTCTTGCCCCCTTGGGGTCTCCCAGTGTCTCATGGCCTCTGGCAATCCTGTATTCTGGCATTTCTTTATAAATCCAGTAGCATCTTTGAAGTCTAATTGGTTGCTATTCATGGTCAACTTGTAAGAGCTTATGAGTTCAATTCTCCAATACAGTAGACAGGCTGGTGGGTGAACACTTATGGATCCTAAGACATTACTCATTTGCCTCTCAAGTTTAAAAAGGTTTTTTTAGAGCTTGGCTTGGTGCACCCATGGCCATTTATTTTACAAACACAGATGCTTTATGCTTTTCCTGTGTAGCTCATTATACTTGTTCTCTTGCCACTGCAGCTGAAAGAAGTAATGTAGAGCTTGACACTCCCATAACTCTATACATCACTCAAAACAGACAAGAAAAGAGAAAGATCCAAAAATGTTCAGTCCCCAATGAGCAGTCCATGATGAGTATTATTGCAATTTTGTATTTATTGTTCTTGCACAGGAAAACTCACTGTTGCAAACTGATGTTTCCTATTCAACGCAATAGTAATCTTGGGTATGATGTCTGCAACGATAGGGTCTTGTCACAATAGGGTTTTCCCATGTAACAAAGTGTGCAATCATGGATTAGTGGAAAAAATGGCAGTCTCAAATTAAATCAATTAGTTTTAGGCAATAGATTTTCAAAGAGATATTTCATTTGCACATTCTGAAATTTGGGTTTTGTCATCCACATAGGATAAGCATGTGTTGATTACCAAATTGCAATAGCTAGGTGTAAGCATATGGCTTGGATACACTTTATTCATCAACAATCAATATCATTTCTGAAGCTACAAAGCAATCTGCAAATGAAGTTAGATGGGTCAGTTGTCTTCCACATCAGAAACATACCAAGATTGAGCAGTACATGCCCAACTCTTCTCACTGCAACATGTGTACTTACAAAGAAACATTTTCAACAATTGACAATAACAGACCAAAACAGTAAAGCTTTTGGTGTACCTGAGAAAACTAAACCCACTTACTTCACAAGGTCTTCTGCCCCCCCAAACTGCCACATGTTCTTCCAAACTACAGCCTGTGTTTTGACATTGAGTAAACTATCTATTTGATCTCATTCTGCCCAAAGGGTGGTGGTGGAAAGGGTGCCTTTTCCAAAGAAGGCAGATGAACATATTTAACTTCATGTTTTGCAACGAATTAATAATACCTGATAAAATTATACATATGACAATGGCCCTGACCTAAACCTACCGAGAGGACTCTTAGTTGCAACTGTAGGCTCAGCAGGTACCCGGCCTTCAGCAAATGACACCTTACGGTTATAGTCCAAAGGACCTGAAAACCGAACAGGTTTTCTACTATGGGGTTTAGCATCCACTCCTAACTCGCCAGAAGGTTCCACATCTGGCCTCCTACGCTGACCACTGAACTTGATAGGACCTGAAAAGATTGACCCCCTTGCTGTTTGTTGCGCTAGATTTTCACTTGCCTCACCAAAAGATTCACTCCCTTGACTCTTTGATATACTGCCATTGGTGAGAGAGGAGCTTGTGAGTTGCCGTGTTGATGGATGGACATGGATGAGGGTGGGAACCGAACTCTCATAGTACATTTGGTATATTGATCTCATTATTGTGTGAGGCACATAAGTCTCCAATGTGCTTCGTGGGAGATATCTTGTTGAGTCACAGAGCTGATCCAAAAAGACCAACTTTGCTACCAATGGGCTCCTGTTTAAATTCAGCACCACAGCCATGATTAGACCACAAATCAAGTTACTGCAAGAACACTTTTGATCATGATCATTAAACCCTAAGCCCTAAATACATCACTGTTTATTAATTTTTGCACCATCATAGTTAGGTAGTAGCAATTTCCCTGAATTAGTCATTATCTAAGATGGAATTTCTGGAGATAACCAAAAATAGAAGAAAATTACAAATTTCTGACCAAAAAAAAGCTTCAATGTGATGTGAGCACACCCAACTTTTGGACAGGGACAACCAACCTGTGAAGATCATCCCAGGATTCAAGAACAGTAGCAACAGAGCTCTGTAAGAACTTTGTGAATGCAGTTTTGATAGCCACCTCCACATCTCCTTGAGTTTCAGCACTTGAAGCAGCAGCACTCTCTCCCTGCATGCTCTTGCTGCCTGGCTCTGCTGACACTTGTCCCTGCCTTCGCAACTCCTTCCGTTCTGCTCTCACCCATTCACTTGCCACTATAACAGCGTTTATACATCTGTCAGGCAAACCCCCTCCCCCCAACCCTCTTTTGGTTAGATCCCATGTACAGTAACTTAACTCTGGACAAACATTCCTGGCAAGAAATGTCTGCTGCTTGTCCTGTAACGAATGTTTTGCTAAATGAATGCTAAACTGTACAGTGGGTGTGTGTCCATTTCACAAAAGACATAACTGAAGAATTCCAAGAGAAATGCGCCCAAAAAAGTTGCAACACCCTACAACAGGATTCAATACTGGAAACACATTGTAGAGCTTGGAACGAGAGAGCACTAAACTGATGTGTACCACCTACAGGAAGAAGAGCAAAGTGCACAACAAATAACTACCCGAAAGAAAAGGTTGGGTGAGAACCTAGATAAGCAGTAGACATTGGTGGTAAAGCCGCCAGTGTAAATGTTGAAGTTGGTGGACTTCCAAACTTTGGATGTCATACACGCAACAAATAAGAAGGGAGCAAGAGCCCATGATTGCTCTGTGGCTCCTTCCATGTCTGTCAGTATACTATGCAGCATCACAGCATCGCCATCTTCAACTGCACCAACCTGGCTTGCTACTGTCTTCATTCTCAAAAGATTGGGTGTCTCCGGTATGGATACTGGGGCGTGCTTGGTGAAGTCAGAAAAGAGGGAGAAAAGAAGTGGAGTGTTAGAGCGAAGGACATGTGCAGTTGCCTCTGCCAAAAGGGACCGCATACTAAGCATGTGACCCACCAAAAGACAATTTGCCATTGCTGTCTCAAGCTCAACCACTTGCTGCAACTTGCTCTCACAATGTGCTTGGTTGTGCGAATTGCAAGCTAGTGCTTCGAGTATCTCCTTGTTTGTGCGCAGGGAGATTTCAAGCAAGCCTAAGAGTTTGGTGAGCTGGGATTGTATGCTGCCAGACAGCTTGTCAACTCCGTAAGGCCCAAAGATCCGCACAAATGCCTTGAGCTCGGCCAAGTCAGTCACTGATTCTGTGGCAATGCGCCCAATAGGCCTGGTGCTTTTGAAACACTTATCAAGAGGACTAAACAGAACTCCTGCTGATTTTGCATCACTTAACACATTCTCAACATACCAGTCTGCAATTGTGCAAACTGCTTCACCACCAGTGCCAACTTCGCGATCCTCTGGTTGGAAATTTTGCATTGAATGTGCAAAAGACTGTGTCAGAAGAACTTCACGCAAACCACGGGTGAGATCCAGCTGCACATGTTGCTCTACTAGATGTACAATGCTCATGTGTCGCTGCAGTCGAGCCTCCACCACTGACATCCGCTGGAGCCCTCCATCCACAATTATGATGTTTGCTAGCCGTTCACGGAAGTTCTTCACAACTCGGTCCCTCAAGTACTGCATATCCATATCCAGAAAATTCAGTCTCTAAGAACACCTATTCTTTGTCTCAAACATTCTTCTGAAAGGCCAAAACACTGCTGGCTCAACAAGAGGAAGAGGAGAATTGAGGAAGAAATAGAGGAAAAACTTCTCACCTCACGTGGGACAAACATATGGTTGACAACTCTTACTGGCTCCATCTCATTGAGAACTGAACACAGACTGGTCAATCTTTGTACTGCAGCCTCCAACCTGGAGAGCCCACAAGATTGCATCATCAAAGTTATTGGCAATGTGCACTCGCATCACAGCTCACCTACGTGACCACTAGTCCAATGATGTGAGTAGCAAATGTAAGACAGACAATAATGCCAGACCAAGAAAGGAAAGGTCACAAGTGTACAGAAAATCTTACATCTTGATAGAGTCTCTGTTAATGGGCTCACTTTCAAAGCCTGGCCATGGAAACTCGAGATTTCCATTAGCAGACTTCATGGCAGGGATTCCAGCTTTGGCTACATGATTCAAGCGCATAGCTGCCTGCTCCGGAAGAAGCTGTTTAAAAAAATACCCACCGACCCACAATGAGAAAGAGTTATGCACTGTCTTGATCTGGAAAAAGCTGTTGTTCAAAAATACCACCAACCAACAATGAAAAAAGTTTTATCCAGTAGAAAACCTAAACCCTAAACCATGCACAAACAGATTTTGGGTGTATACTTGTGAGTCTCTTCATCAACAAGTACTACTCCAGATGCCTTACATGAAATGGCAAGAGTTACAAGCACCAACATATATATATATATCTATAATTTTATTTTATTTTAAAAATTCTTGTACACTCATCGTCACGAGGAAAAACAAAAGCAGTATTTAATCCAATGGAAGGGGAAGAACCTTCTTATCTAAGGAACCATATCCTCCCTCAGAATCTAGAATGTTGATCAGGCCCTCTAAACCACCCATCACAGAATCAAGTAGAGACTCTGCATATGAGACTGCCTCTCGAGCAAATTTTGGGAGCTGCAGTTCCAAGGTAACAACACTCCACAATATCAAAGGACAACACTTCCAACATACAATACATAGCTTGAGAAAAATCAAGGTCTGACTGACTGACTGACTGACTGACTGACTGACTGATACTACAAAGTAAAAAAACTACCCACATGAGGAAGCACAAGATTATATCTATCAGATTGCAGAGAAAAAACCCGACCACCATACTTTGAAGGTAACCTGTTCTGTCAGCTCCAGCAAAAACAGAAAACTAACACAACAAGACAGAGTGTAATCAGAACCTCATCTGGCACATTGGGGTGGGCATTCTCAGGGAAATTGCAAGCCAAGCTGAGCCAAGCGCAGCAATGCTGAGGGCGTCCTTCAGGTCCAAACATTGTATGACGGAACACCTGTACACAAAAAGACCCAATCAGTAAGTATTGAGTATTGGGAATCTTCCCTGGCCAATGCTTTTAAGAACCAATGGAGAAGAAAGAAAGGTAGATGCCATCAAAGCACAGCCCAATCCTTACTTACCGCAGTGACATGCTGCCGGTAAAAGTAGAGCACTTTGAGAGAGGTGTGTTGCAAAATCTGCTTGTCAATTTCATCTACAGCCCTGCAGACATTGAAGAGCCACAATATGAGTGAGACAAAATAGTGAGACACTGCCATCTTTCCTGATCCAAGTTGCATGTATAACCATACACCATACAAACAGAATCGAGAAATTATGCGTTTGATTTCAGGTGCAGTGTTAGACATTATCTGAGATCCAGGAGGAAATAGGAGATGGTGGAGAGAGACCTGGACCACACATAAGCACGGTTTCCTTCAGCAACAATGCTATCATTGCCAGTCGACACAGTGGCCTTGTCCAAATGCCGAATGTTGATGGCTGACCTTGACGATGATACCAGCATTATCAATCGCAGCCAGTCCCTGCGGAACACCTTCACATGCACACACAACAACCATTCTCCTTCAAATCCTTTCTGCCTTCATCAGAGGGAACAACAGCCAAGAATTTTCTTATTATATCCCACTTGTGAAGAGAACAACAAAAGAGGTGTACTTACTGAAAGATCAAGAGGGCTGAGGACAGCTTTGTCGCTTTCTATCTTGGGGAGTCGCTCGAGGGCTCCCAAGACAGAGTTAAAAAGCTCTCGCAACTCAGTGTCAATGTCAAGCGCCACCATCCCAGGCCCAACCAAGAGAACCTGCATCCTTTGAGCTGCTGCAGCCAAATAGCCTATTGCAAATGCTCGCACAGCTGCATGCAGTCCAAAGATCACACAATTTGGGTTGGGATTTAGTGACCCAAGGAGGAGAGACCAAGCATCTTCTTTTCCTCTATCATGTCCTTTTTCCAAACTGAAGGAACTCAAACCAGAAACGCAAAACAAGCTACTCACCACATATCTATGAGATTGTGGAGTAATCTCACAACAACACTTTGAAAGGTTATCTGATACCACATGCAGTCACAACCCTATGAGAGTCACTCACAAAGTGTCAGATCGCCATCACCTTCATCGTGAATAGCAGTGACAAGCTGCCTCACTACTCACTGACTTGGTCAGCTTCTGAGGTGGGTGTAGGATGTAGGGTTTTGTACCCATAACAATCAGCCCAATGTTTTTGGCAAATCAATATACAAACATCTGTGTACTGAGTTTCTACACAGCACCAACCTGGAGTATATTTGGAAACAAGGCGGATAAGTCGATCCATTCCATCCAACAGGAAACCAATGGTTGGATCTGCAATATCCTGCAGTGGTCATGAACACTGATGATCAGTGGAGACCCACCCACCCATCTACCCATCTCACTGGAAAAACAAACACTTGAAATGAAGGAACCTGTGAATGGAAGTAACTCACCCCTTGAAATGGGGGTATAAAGAAAGTGATACCAGTTTTGGAAGAGATAAAAAAGTGGCATACCATCTCAATAGGAATGACACGTGTACCCTTGGACTTGCCAACCATTATTCCCACATGGCAAAAATACCAAAGAATTTCGGAACGCACCATTGCCAATGTAGCAAACACCATCTACAGACAAAAACAAAAAAAACAGAGCACTCCATTTCATATAAATTAATTTTTATGTCTAAAATGCAACAAACTTCAGAAAAAAAATGGAGCAAAATTTTTCAGTAAAATGAGACAGAAAGTGCCTTCAAGCAAACAGAACTTCTTTCTGAGCATTTACACTACAATACTTCAAGCACTTGACATAGCTTTTTCCTTCACACAAACAGATCTATACAAGAACAAGCTAGCCGCCTGTATCTTAGGATGGAACCAATTTACAGGGGAAAAAGTTTAAACTTGAATTATGACAGAGAAAACTCCACAATGACAACACTTTCAAGGCACCCATTTGTGTACATTTGGCAAAAAACCCAAAACAAAAACAGAAAACAAAAGAGTGCAGTAAATCTTCTTGGGGGGCAAATGCAGTAGGAACCTGCAGGTTGGGTGCAAGCAGAGTGGGCTGATCTGTGAAAAACAGAACCATACGCCCGAGCTCCTGCTTCAACAACAACCGATGTTCCCGGTGGACTGAATCAGCATTGCTGATAGCCATATCATGTGCCTCACTGCAGGATCAAAGAACACCACAGTTAGAACAAAAATCAGGTTTAAAAACCATGAGAGGTTTAAAAAAAATACAGTGGCAACACCAACAATGGTTCTTCCTTCCACAGAGTGACAAATGCATCCTGAAATGGGACCACAAAACAAAAGACAAGCTTCTGACATCATCAAGGCTTCCTACTAAATATGAGAGTGTGCTCTTACTACATACCACATCTGCTTTTCAACCAGTTTGGCAAGATTGTATTCTGCATCAGCATCTCTTGCCTTTGAGCGCCCTGCCTTTGCCAGTTTCTTTGACTCCACAATCCTTGGAAGCACATGCTGCTGGTACTCTTCATGCAGAAAAATGTACTGTGCTCATCATCATCCCACAAAACAACACACACTTAGGCCAAAACCCCTGTGAATTCTTCTTCACTTGTACCTTTCAGTACAGCAAGAATACCCATGTCTCTATGACAGACAGACATCACTCAAAATCACAATTGTGCAACTCTTCACATGACAACCCAAGACCAGAGAGTCATCACTTTCATGGTTCTAAAATTGTGTTGTGTACCTCATCTCGGAAAAGAGGTAACAATAGAGATTCTTTCAATATCACCTGCAACCCAACCAACCTCACATTGTCAAACATGACCCCAACCCATTTTAACTGGATTAAGAGAAGGGGGCTATAAAGAACTCTCATGTGTATCTATCTCATTTGCCAGGTGTAATACCCCCTCTCCCCCCATGCAGCTTTCTACATTGCTATGAATCAAACATAACAAAGGCCTAAACCTGAGTTTTCACACCATAATTCCCATTGGAAACAAAGCTGATTCAATTCTCTCAACCAGACCAGATTCAAAAGTAAACATTAGGCTGACAACAGCCATTACATAAGCAAACCATGTTAAAGCTACGCATGATAGGCAAACCCAGTTAGTAGATGGAACAGATTTGCAGCACTGATGCCTCCTCCCTTACCATAGCAATGTCAACAGCACGGACCCGAAGAAGCTCTACAGGACACACCAGATAACCAAGCAGTACCCACTCTCGATAAGTGTCAATGTTGGCCAGGTCTTGTGCTCTCTGTTCAATACACAACACTTTCACACATGTTAAAAACAATAAAGAGCCATCAAGCTGATAGTAAATGATATAAGGACTATGGGTAAATTGTGACATCAGGAGGAATAAAGAAGTGGTGTTTGTGACAGAGTCCCTTGAAGACCCATCAGCACCCATTCCTCCCAATCAAGAGCTTATTGCAGAGAAACCCAAGTGAGACAAACAGACCCTGCACTAGAATGTTTTAGCAATGTGACTTGCATTTTCAAACCTGCATTTACAAGATAGATTCTTTTTAGTGACAGGTATCTGAAAGCATGCAGAAGAATCATGCAGCATTCACTTACGGCAGGATGGGCAGAGTTGGTCAGCTTTTCAGGATATCGAGGATGAAATGGACTTAAATATCCTTCACTGCAAAGTCTTTGGAAATCAGAACCCAGCAGAACTGTTGGGCCAACTGCATCCAAAATCTGCACACAACAAAAGAGAGAGATTTATCAGTGAACAGAATAAACATAAACCCACTTCAAACAGTCTGCCTTACTTCCTCCTCATTACAGTACCACACATGTGGTGGGCACCGCTACACAACAAAATTGTTGACTTACAACAGAAAAATGCAAATGAGAGAAAAGTCAAGAATTCTGCAAGCGAGAACATAAAACAATTCAGCTAGCTGAATAGTAGTTACAGCACGTACCTCACCTATGCGGGGACTCACAAAGTTCAAGTCGTCATGCAATCCCTTCACGGGTGGGTCATATGAATCCACAAACTGCACCATACTGAACACAACAAATGTAACACAGAAATTGTCAGACATGGTGGGGTCCTTAGCAACCACAACCACAAGTTGGAAGGAAGCACCAGTTTGACCCACTACTGCAAAAAGCTCTCCACATATGGGTCCGCATGTTGATAACTCCTATGAGAAAAACAAATGTTATGAACTTGTGCGACATTCATTTTTTCAGACAAGATTAGCTCTTACCGATGGTAGGCACCATAGTCTCGACCATTTTTCATCATAGTATGTGTCAAGTTGTATGTCTGTAGAAGCATCTTGCGAGGTACCTGCTAGAAAAAAGCATTCATTATTACAGGCTTGGCTCCAAGCAGCACAAAAGTTTCCAGTTTTTCCAGAGTTTGCAGAACAGTTTTTGTCATTTCTCAAAACAATAAAGTGGCCATAGATAGAATACAGCAGAATCTTTTATGATTAAGTGAGCAGGTGGGGGTACCTTATCAGCTAGAAGGTTGACACGCACGAAGGCACAGAAAAGATCCATGAATATGGACAACAGGAGCGGATTTTGATTTGGCTGCACAATCATATGAAAGAATTCAGACATGTCTCCTTTGGGTTCATCATCTCCAAGTGATGACTGTTGGTGGTGTCATACTGGGTTCTACTATATCAACCATGAAAACATACTACCTAGAATGCTTGCCAAAGCTCTCTAGAGTAAAAACACCCAAACCTAAACAACTCCACTCCCTGGAGCAATACCACAATGAGCAAACAAACAAGGTGTGTTCAGGACAATATACCAGCAAGGTGACGACTGTACTACTGAGGTCCATTATCACACGGAGAGCTTGCTCACGAAATGTCATCAAATCCTCAAGGACCTGTCCACATTGTAATATGTATGAGAGATTGCAGAGAAATCTCATCCACAATACCATTGCTTTGATGGTAAACAGTTTCTAACAGTTCCCAGTAAAAACCAAAAAACTAATAACAAAAAGAATGGATGCAGTCATAACCTACCAGAATCCAGGGTTCAAGAGTAACCACATATCGTCCACAATTCTCATATAACATATCAACTCCAGCCTTGTCAACCTGCGGAGGAATCAAAGAAAAATCACAAAATGGAGTGAAACCCCTTTGAGCTGATGATGCCTAGAATCAAGGTAAGTGTGCCCACAGTTCATAAGAAGAGGGGAAAAACAGTAGGGCAAAGATAATGGGGGCAAAAAAAAAAAGAAAGCAAGCACAAGCCATGTACCTTTTCAAGTTGCAACTTAGCAGGGTGTTCAGGGAACTTGCGGGCAACATGCTGACAAAGCTTGGGTAAATCAGGGAAAATGCCACTCTTCCAAAAGGAATCAGGATAGTGCAATGATCCGGTTTCTGGGGACCCTAGAATTTGGCGCAGTCGATGAAGCTTGGTCATCAATCCATCTGCAACTTTGCGTAAATGTATCACCCATTCTATCTGTCTTATCTTTTGAACACTTTTCCCATTTGATTGCACACGCTGTTGCGTGCTCATCCCTGATCTTCTCCACACAGGTGAGTCTAGTGTCCCTCCAGGTTCATCTGTACTCCATGCTTCATCTCCACCACCCACTCTGACTGGTGAATCCCCATTATTATTATTGCGCTTCATTCGCAGTTTTGCCACTATCTGCTGGCTCCCTTGTAGGTCCAAATCCATTTGTCCTCCTGATTCTTCACATTGGTAGCAAACCAAAAAGAATAAAAAATACCACCCACCAGCACCACCACACCCTGCACATTCATTAGAAGCAAAGAAGGAGATGACTACCTTTGTGAAGTTGTAACACAGCAGCAGCAGCTGCAGAGGGGTATATTCAGTACCTTGCCCAAACAAAGCAACTAACAGTTGCAGCTAGCCCTTAGGCAACAACAGATAGAGCTAGGGCAACAAGCTCAAGATTACACAGTTTTGGAGCTTCAACCAAAAGCATGGGCAGGTAGGTAAGAACAACTGTGGTAAGGTTCTGGCAGCTTCAAATGTATTGCTAGCTAGTCATTTGGGTGCCACAATTGTGCATGGGGTTTTTCATGAACCCCAACTGAATATGGCAGCAGCAGAGAAGGGTGGGGCCCAGAAATCTTGAGTGTGGAATACAAATTGGATTCATGGCATCATCTTGTGATAGATGCTATCCTTAAGCCTCTCCTCGTCATCCCCACTGCCCCTTCTCTCTCCCTCTGTGTCTCTGCTTATTCATTTTCACTCTGTTACTTGCTTACTGGAGTACAGGAGGATCTTACTGTACTTGAATCATCATCATAGTTCTCTGTGCTTTTCTCGCTTAAGAAAGCAAACACAGTGAAGTGCTAGAAACAAAAAGGATAGGATGGCCACTCACTCTCTGTGAGCTGATGGGTAGGTAGGTAGGTTGTTTTTTCTACCAAGAAGTGTGACACTACTCACTGATCGTGCTGGTTTTTCTCTTTTTTTTTTAGGGAAACAGACATGCCCGCATACATGATGGCCACTTTCTTTTGAGCTGCTGATGGGTAGGATTGTTTGTTTACCAAGAAGTGTGACACTCACTGATTGTGAGCACTGGTATTTTTCATTTTAGGGAAAGAGACATGCCACATACATACATTTTTCATGAAAAGGGGAAGAACGCTTACAAAATGTAGGAACAAAATGTAGGACAGTATTCCAACCCTCCGCCTACTGCACTAGAGTAGGGAAGATTTGGTTTTGAGAATGTCCCAAAAAGAGCTTTTGATATCTGCGACTGATACACTTTGCCATGGAGTGCGTACTCTCTACCCCGGAGCTCGGCCAGCCGCAACAAAACACACACACATGCACACAAAACCCTTGGCACACAAACAAAAACTTGGAACCTAAAATGCAAAACTGGCCAAAAACGAGGAGATGAAAAAATACCCAAAACAAAAAACGCACGCGGGCGCCCACACACACACACACACACAAAACACAAAAAAAAATCACAAAACCCCAAAATCACAAAGAAACACAAAAACCAACCACATACAAGCAACCCAACAAAGAGCTCCCCATCAACACGAACAGCAATGTATCATCTCCCACAAAAAAGAAGCTCATAATAGAAAGAGGGTGCCAAGAAAGAAAGGAGAAAAAACCTCCCCAACCCCCAGAAAAGAAAAGAAAAGAAAAAAAAGGTTGGCAATAGGTAGATACCCACCTCGAGTAAAGAATCGGAGGAACAATGAAACGAAGAACGAGAAGAAGAAGAAGAAGAAGACCCCAAGTCACGCCTCCCGTCGCTGAAGTAAAACAACAACTGATGCTCGCTGTGAGCAGAAGAAGGGAGAAGAAGAAAAGAAAGGAAAGGAAAGGGAGAGGAGTGAAGAGAAGAGAACAAGTACTACCTACCAACCTACCTACCTAATTACTTACCTACCTACCAGGTTCTCAAATATGGGTGGGTGTGAGGAAGCTAATCTGGGAGTAGGTAGGTAGGTAGGTGGGTATGTAGGTAGTGATGAGGGAAGAAAGTGTAAACGTTTAAATTTTTTTTAAATATGGGGTTATGTGAGGGAAAAAAAATGATAGAATGCAAAACCCAATAATTTTTTTTTTGACTAAGGAGGTGGGTGGTAGGTAGGTAGGTAGGTAGGTAAGTAGGTATGAAAAATGAGTAGAACAAAAGCCTATTCAGGTACCTACCTATTATTATTACTACCAACCTAATAAAACATCCAAATGAGATGGGTATCAAAGGGGGTGGGTACAGAACAAATGCTATTTTTGAAGGAGTTGGGGGTGTAAGTAAGTATCAAATGTGTAGGACAAATGCTAATTTGGAAGGAGGTGGTAAATTATCAAATGTGTAGGACAAATGTTATCTGGGTATCTATCTACCTATCCTACTACTATTACTACTACTACTACAACAACAACTACCCACCCCACCAAACCATTCAAGGAGGTGGGTATCAAATGGGGTAGTACCTAGAACAAATGGTATCAAGGTAATCTATCTACCTACTAGCTACTACCCACCTAACAAAACCATTTAAGAAGGTGGGTATCAAATGGGTAGTACCTAGAACAAATGCTATCAAGGTAATCTATCTACCTACTAGCTACTACCCACCCAACAAAACCATCTAAGGAGGTGGGTATCAAATGGGTAGAAAAACAACTACAATTTAGGGTAAAGTACCTACTAAATGTACCTAACTAGGTATCCAAGCAAACACCACTCTAAAACACACTCCTGACATGACATACTTAGGTACTACTCTCTTTTTACATACTTTAATGCATGTCTCACTCATCAAGGTTTTTTACACCCTTTTGCTTTCTTTCCCACAAAGTGGAGCCCACTCTTCAACTTCAACCAAGTTTTTGTTTGCTCTCTCAACTTTCTGACTAAGTGCTAACCACCCACTCTACAAGTAGCCCACTTCTTGAAAAGCATTCTATAGAGTAGAGTTTTCCTTGAAGTCATCTTCTTCTCTTCACCTTGTCTTTGGGCCTCTTTTCACCGCCATGTTTTCTTGACTTTACGCCCAAAAAAAAAAAAAAGTCAAAAACTTAACAAAGAAAATACGTAATAATAACATGTGCCTTTTCATGTCCATGTTTATTATATATAGTGTAATCACAATTTGAGATTGACATAAATAATGATGAACTATTGAAAGCCCATATGAGAACATAACTTATGAGAGAGGGAAATAAAAAAGGTGGATGGAGGAGGCAAGAGAATACTTATTATTATTATTAAATTGATAAACATCCATCTCTTTTTATCATTATTATTTATCCCTTTTTGCTCACATTTTCAAAGTGAAGCTTTTTAAAGATTTCCCCCCAACATGTTCCTCTGTAGCACCTCACTTTTCTCCCATATGCTTTGGCAAATGTTGTCTTCCTTTCACCTATAATCCAGCACACTAACGGTTTCGACATAAATTAAATTATTTCTTATTTTGTCAAAATTTTAAAATTTATTTATTTATTTACTGAGATTTTAATAATTATTATAAAATAAAATTCTGTATTATTCAGCTGTTGGGTATGAACTTCAGACCTACCCACTTTAGAGTTTAAGAGTGTAGCAATGTAGACAACTTTAGACTCTCCCAAAAAAGAGGGCAAAATTTTGTTTATTATAATTTATGAACATTATCTGCCGAAAAATTTTATAACTAAAAAATCAACTGTTGAAGTTAAGATTTGAGATTTAATTAATTATTTGACAGTTTGTTGTTGAATTCGTTCCAATATTACAATATAGGTGGGCCAAAGGGGGAGGAACTGTATGCTTCAAAAATAAAAAAACATTTATTTTGAGGAATTTTCATAATTTTGCTTTTTTTTTTTGAGTGGTGGTGGGCCAATCAAATTGGCTCATTACAAAAAATAAATTAAAAATTGAACTTGGAGGGCACCTCATTTAATGAATAGGAAATGATGATGAAACCCTACCAATCAAATAGAAACCAAAACACCCAAACAAAAAAAAATGGGAGGAAAAACAAAGAACAAAATGGAAGGACCCACGTCCAAAAGGACAAATAAACCACCTAAGAGGACATATCACAAAGGGAACATCAAGTTCTCGAATCGTTGCATGCAAGAAGCATATCAAATAATGAAATAGGAGGACCTCTTAAAAGGACACCTAGCTTAGACAAACGTTCATCTATTGCAATTGCACATCTCAAAAATAGAGATCGCCTACACACGTTGAAACACCATTGACACCCTTTGTTTATAAAATGAGTGTAAAACTGAAAAAGGAGAGCTTCTAATGCAAGTCACTCCCCCCACATCATGTGGGCACATCGATGTAAAACTTGTTCATCTATCAATGTAAGCACCCAAAATCTCTGATAGTTAGGGAAAAACATGGGAACCAATCGAGATTGAAATCTATCAATCCTTTGCTTGAGGTGTGACTATCACAACAATCTCATAAATTTTTTAAAAAAACCCAAAAAATCAAATGCACCCAAGTGAAAAAAATTGATAACGATAACATCTGTCAATGTGCAAACACCATCAACTGATAATACAATGTCAACTCAACTATACGAAAGCTGCAAAGAAGCAAAGAATAAAAGGACATGGCTTCTTAGGAGAGATAAAAGGGAGAGGTTCCAACATAGCCCTAATATATATATATATAACATGGTAACCGCCGGGTACCCCCCAAACAATGGTGGGAACCCATTGGAAACTAGTGGAAATTGAGTATCATTTTGGTTTTGTTTTTTGTTTTTTAGGTTTTTTGGGGGAAAGGGAAGAAGAGGTAGTAGCTCTGCTCTGCTCTGCTCTGCTCTGCTGTGTGGGTTATATAAGTTTGAAGGGTTGAAGTTGTTCCTGTAAGAAAACAGTAATAAAAAAAGATGTCAGTGATCTAATTGCCTTGGGAAGAAGAGCTTTCTCAGTCACCAACAATGATCTTCTGAGTCACCAACTCTGGATTTTGTTGATTGCAGTTGCTTGAGAAGAAACTATGGTAGTGTATCTAAGTACCCTAATTATCTAACCAGAGGTGGTGTGGTGTGGTGGGTGTTGTTCAGAAGAGGTTTATTTCTTAACTCAAAGTAACACAACACCACACCATACCACACCAAATCCACAACTATTTTTCAAAACAGAGGATGTTTTGCACTGAATAGAAGGTTCAACTCACTTTTGAATGAAGGCAAACTCCATATATCCATTGCTGAAAAAGGGGTGGACAAAAAAATTAATTAAAATTTTTGTCTCTCAAGTAAACCCTAATTACCTATAAAGAGGATACACCACCAAGTGTCTTCTTTGTTTGCAAAAGGGTTCTCAAAATGGCCCTCATTTTGAAGGCCATTTTTGAGGTTGGCAAACCCTAATAAGCACAAATGGGTTTGTCATGGGTCCAATTTTTTATTATTATTGGAACCTTTCTAAGGAATAAGAAGAGGGGGCAAACCAAGAATGAATCCAACGGATGGATGGATGGGTGGCCTAACTTTCAAAGAATGAGAGAGTAATTTAGCAAGTTAAGAACAAGTCCAAGGAATCCCAATTCTCAACGGAAATCAATCAAGTCTTTCAACATATCAAACCCCATTATATTAACTCTTTGTGCCAAACCCAATGAATATTGTAGTAGCAAACAGGCACCTTCGACACATGTCCATTGTCTGTTGAATAATTACTTTATTTTCAAGATTCCATATATATTATTAAAAAAAGAATATTTTTGAAATATTCCCAAAAGATTCTTTGTTTTTCCTTCACAAATTTTTATTCTTCCAAATTTATTGGCCTTGCCTACTACCAAGGCAAGGCAAGGATATTTTTGTGTTTAGATTCATTATAGAGTATAGTAGCTTAAGGGATTTTTATAGGCCCCTACTAGGTAATAATAATAATAATAATAATAGGTTTATTTTTATATGAGGATTTTTGAAAGATGATATATTTCTTGTGTTGAAACTTGAGATTAGTTATAATAGAGTTAGAATAATAATAATAATAATATCTTGATGGATTTTGGTTTTCTTATAGAGGATTTTTTTGAAAGATTATAATTATTTTTGCATGGTGAAATATTTGAGTTTCCATAATTCTTCTTCTTTTGCCTTAAGATACTTTTTAATGTAAATGGCAAGGTCACATTGTGACACACCCCTTGTTTTTTTTTTTCAAATTCAAAATATTTTTCAAATAATATAATGAGTGTTGAAGCTGCCAAGGTACTACTTCTACTATGGTAATGCACAAAATAGTTTTTTTTTTTTTTTTTTTTTTTTTTCTTTTTCCAATGTGATCATCACTCCTATCACAACACAAGTAACCGTTAATAATAATCAACTCTCAAAAGTTTTTGAGGTACAATCGTAAAAACATTAGCTGGTGTACAAACTATGATGGATGGGTGCTTGGGTACTTCACATTTTGCTTGATAGAAAAGCTGGCTGGCACCATCTATTGAGAGTGGGCATCTTTTACCACCTCCTCTCTCTCTCTCTCTTGTGGCCGCTATTGTACGGTAATACCAACCATGGCAGGTTCGACACTAATTATATTATTTTCACAAAAATGTTGAAATTTTTCCCAAAAAAAAATTTTTTTTAAGAAAAAAAATTGTGATATGAAGATAAAAAATAGTTTTAGAAATTTTAGAATATTTACATTTTTCAACATGAAATCTTCAAAATAAAACAAGTAAACCAATTGACACTCAAATATTGAACTACTTTTAGGTGGACCCCCTCAATGGAGAGAATTCGTCTAGTCGGGGCCCAAGTGTGGACCATCTTGAGGGCCAGCCTATGTGATGGTTTGGATTGCGAGTCTAAATGTTAGGCTAGGTTCGACTTTCTATTTAACAGACTCACGAGTCACATGGGTGCTAGCAAATGAGGGTTTGAGGTAAGAGGTTGGGCCGAAGCCATTGGCACACTAACTAGACATAAGTAATGTGGTTAGGCTAGAAGACAAGAGATAGTAATTCTAGGTGACAAAGCTTTGGATCACTTGGGAACTCTGCAATGAGTTTTAGTCCCACCTGTTTAGAGATCAAGGTTAACCTTAGGTTATGAGGTTAACCTTAGGTTATGAGACAAGTCTGAATGCCAAAGCTTCACCAAGCATGTGATTTGCACGTGTAGGTAAGCATAAAGATTTAACAAGGCGTGCAAACAGAATGGAGACGATGAAAAACAACACTGAAATGGATCGGGGTGCAATAGGAAGGAAGTTTTATGATTGTTGTAAAGCTCGAGGAGCAAGAGAGAGAGAGAAGGTGGGGTTTACGATGTGAGAAATACACAATGTTTTGTTGGGTCTTGTAAAGGGATGATAGACTTTTCTTTTTGGGTCTTATGAGTACTTTACTCTAACCCTAATTCGGGTTCACCCACAAAGGGGGCCATAATGTTAGTACATATGCAGGTGTATTGGTAGAGAGAGAGTGTGTGTGTGTGTGTGTGTTTGTGTACCAACATCTGAGCACCCGACCAACCAACCAACCAAGCGCATGGCAATGGAAGTGTAAGTGTTGTCGGATGGATGGTTGTCACACAATTGTGTCTTGTGGGAACAACAAAAATTGGACCATATTTTTTTAATGGATTTTTGAGGATTAGTAGGTGAAAGTATTATTGAGTTGGAAGCTGAGCCCACCAGCATTACCAAATTCTAAATTATAAAAATAAATTAAAAAATAAATAAATAAATAAATATATATATATATGCACAGCTCCACCTTAAAAAAAGCCTTGGAAGATTTCATAACATTTTGTTAAGTTTATTGACATTCCTCTAGCAACAGATATTTCTCAATTTAAGTGAGTAATTTTACCACTATTGGGATGTTCTCTTTTTTCTTTTCTTTTTAAATTTTTCAATTTTTTTTTAATTTTTAAAAAATATTTGAAACAGAACCCACTAGTAAAAGGTTATTATTGTATATGAACACAAGTTGTAAAAAAATTTAACAATCAGTTCTGAGTTTTGACTTGTGATGTTAATTCAGTTCTTGATTTTTTTAATTTTTTTTGAATTGTGTGTATTAGTTAAACAAACAAATTAATAATATTACTCAAAAAAATTATTTAATTATTATCAAGAACTATCTGATGGACATTGTCACATTTTTATTTTCTTTTCAATTTAGACTTGATTTTCTCCAATTTGAAGACAATTAATTTAGATTATTGATTTAGTCAATTGATCCAAGGACAATTCAAAGGTTTGCATGCATGCGTGAACTTGTTATTTATATTTTAAAAAATCTTTTTGACACATGAGGTAAATGTGAAGTGTTTGCACATTTGTTTCTCTCCCTTTACTTCCTATCCTTCAATCACAATTAATGTATCATCATGTCTATAATTTCTTTCATCATAAGTTCTAACATTACATTTCATTTCCATTTTATAAAGGATTTTTGAAAATTTGAGATTTTGAAACATATTTTGAATTTGTAGAAGACATTAATTCCATAATTTTTTAAATTGTGAATTTTTTTGAGTGTAGGTAGGGTGTGGGTAGGGATGATAAAAATATATATTAAAATAGTCATTTAGTTTAATCCTTTGTAAAATTGCCTAATTTTGATGCGAATTGTTGTTTAACTTTACAAGTCATTTACTAAAACCAAAACCCAATATTAAATTTAATTAATTTTTAATTTTAATTCTTAAACATTCATAATAGGCATTTAGCACAACTTAGAATGATTAACATAACTTTAAAATGTCAAAAAAAAAATTACTATAATTTGGAAATTTCAAAAATTCTCAACATATTTTTTTGTTTTTATAAGTGTGTTTTAACCCATTTATTTCATTCTAGCCTAATAATAAAATTTGTAAAATGCAACAACACATTATCAAGTTTGGTATTATAATGATATGGATATCAATTTTTCAATAATTTTTTTCAATATGTTTTCAAATTCCCAAAAGGTGTTTTCTAACAATTCAAACCTTTCTTTTTTGTGCTTCATTCAATACAATCATTCTAGAACTATTTGAACACACCTCCCTTTGGGCAATCATCAAATAGAAGAAGAGAGGGAAGCCTTTGTCTCCAAGAAAATAAGGTTCGATACCATCATGACAACCTTTTGTTGGACCAAAAGTTCACCGTATTGGGCTTTAAATTCAAACTTAGTTTGCAAAGGACTCATAAATCATTGACACTCCTTGGAATTTCAATGAAATATCTATAAATTGTTTTTAGTCATCACCTATAACTTGACATACAACATTATATTTAATTGATTTATGGTAGTAATAATCTTGTAAGAAGGCTTTATTTGGTTTTGCAATTGCAAAGTGTGTGGCATCAATTGCACCATGGCAACCTCGCAATCCACAAAACTATTGAAAACCTTTGATTACATTTTGCATTTTTTCATTACTTGGCTAGGAAATGAACTTTCAAAACACAATGTTGATATTAACATTGATTTTACAAACCACCAAAGATATTGTGGATTGATAAATATAAACAATTTATGACATACCAATAGATCCACGCCTTGTAGAAATTTGTATGTGATAAAAACCACACACACTTCCATTTTTTGTTGAGTGTTTTGCTTTTGAAGATGTGGTTTTAATTAATTAACGATGTCAAAGAGGGTGTATTTACTCATCTAAAAGTAATGCAACCAACAATCATTTCCATATTTTGGAATCAAGCAAATTGAAAACCAAGTTGTACTTCATGGTTTGACCCAATAACCAAACCTTATGTTGCAAAACCCCAAGGTTGATTTAAGTTTGTGATTGTGAAGACAAGTGGATATATAAATGATGTTCATGTTCATCATAGTGAAAAATCCTTCTTTTAGTAATTTGTTTAGAAGTCAAAATTGAAACACATTGTACAACATTTGTATTACATTCCCCAAGAAAATGAGAATACATGCAAGAAAAACATCTTCATTTATAGCCATGGTCTTAATTGTAGAAAAGACATAATTAAAAAATCACTTCAGTAATGATGGATACAATCACTTAATATGCATAAAATTGCATTTTTTTTAAATGATAAAAAAAAGGAAGTTGAAGAAAAATATAAACAATTATGAAGATGTTCCATGATGAAAATGTTTTATGATGTAGCAAAGGAATAATATTCAAAATTGACATCAAAAGACATCATATGTGAAGAGACAAAGATTGTTGAATGTCAATAGCCTTAATATGACATCAAGGTTCTATTTGAAAAAACAAGTTGTTTCAATGATGATGATTCATTAGAGTTGGTTTTAAATTGGACAACTTTAGGTTCCATGAGTCATCATACATTGGATGGTTTCAAATTAGAATTTTTTTCGCTCATTCCCAAATGAAGAAGCATGGAAAGGTGTCTTTTTGGATTTGTGTCTTTTTTAAGTTTGTTTTCCAAACACCATATTCACAAGAATATTTTGAAAACATCATCCATTAATTTGCATCCCATTTTTTTATTATTATCAAAATTTGAATTGAATATAATTGAATTCAAATTACATTCAATGTATTTGAATCCAATTCAATAAAATCTAAATTCAATTCAAACTTTGCATTAAAATGTTGTTCACACCTCAATTTCATATAAGAATGAAGTAGTCTTTCACTTCAAGAACCTTTTTTTTAAATCCTTGTTTCACGATGATATTTACCTTTTCTTTATTTTTTCAATGTTTTGAATCTCAGTGCAAATAAGGATATTATGATTTATTGCATTTTACACATTGCATCATATACCATCATTACCATTTAGGCCAAAATTCATTTATATCAAGGTTATTTCAACATGATATGTCATTGACTTGTAATATGACTTTAATTAGGTTTCGAAGTTAAGATTTCAAATTTAAATAATTATTCAACAATTTGTTACCGAAATTGTAAAGGTACTACAATATATTATTGGAAGGGTGATGACTTCTATAAGAATTTGAATGATGATCAAGTACATGAATGTATGATGAATTTATGACTCATGTTTTTATTCACATTTTAATCAACTATCCTTTTTGTCAATTTGTGCATGTGAGTCTATGATGAATTTAGATTTGCAAACATTTATTAATTTCAAAATCAAGAATTCACCACCAACACCATTTAACAAACTTAGCTTAGCAAGGTGTGTTAGTAAAATTGGGCACATGTGAATTACAATGTTGGTGAAATCGATATTGGAAGTAGACATTTGATTCATCCATGATAAACCATCATCATCATCATCAAAGACTTGATTCATCCATCATCATCAACTTTTCATCTAATCATTTTTCAATCTTGTCCATAATAGATGAAGATAAACATTTTTCATCCATACTATGTATTTAAAAAGGTGCTCAAAAAAGTTTTTGCAATCTTTCAGGGCCTTTCTCCAAGTGCTAAGTAAGTGAGAATCATTGAACTAGGTCTATTCAGGTTGCATAATTTCACCCATTCATACCAATTTGATTTCACCTTCTTTCCTGTAAAAGATGACCTTCGCAAGGGAAGTAGAGATGCTACTGAACAAATTGAACACTATCTGAAAACATGGCATCCTCCGTCAAGACATGGCATACATGACTGGTCTTTTTTAACTAGGTTAAATCGCTTATGCCATGTGTAGTTGTATATGCCTAATCATGGATGGATATCATGTTTTGGTGTAGCGCAGACTGAAGAAGAGATACAAATGTTGCATATCCACTAGTTACGATGTACAATATACATATATGCTTGTGCCAGTTCTTCAACAGAGTGAACTGATCAAAATGTCTAAATCTTTGTGTCTGGACTACTGAGCTTTCCCCCCTAACCATGTCGGTTTTCTGTTTTCAGCATTGTCGACTTATCACTGGCTCATGGGTAACATTTTGCTTTGAAAGGAGCACTATACAACCACAAGTAGTTGACACTGCTTACTTCATGAGGCAGGGCAGAAAGATGGGTCCTTGGGAGCAAAATTTACACTTTTCATCTTCTGTGCTCATCTGGAAAAATTTCAAATTGAAACATGATTAGACCTGAGGTTAAGAGCACCAGGATACACTATAGTTTAAGTCATAGGATATCAGTACAATGCAGGCAATACTGATAAAAAATGGTCTCCACTAGGCTTCCCTTCTCAGGAACCACCACCGCAGTCAGTCTACTCCAAAAGTGTGTGGCAAACAATTCCTCAATATTCTGGTCAGGAGCTCTTTTTCTTCCACTTGTTGCTGCTTATCTGTTGGTGTGACAAAGTACCTGCTGAAGGAAAAGGATGAGAGACGGACTTTACCCTCTCTTAAAAGTACCTGTTTTTGGAATGACCTCACTGAAGCAGCTTGCTCAAGCTTTTGCAAAGGATAAAAAGACTGCAGAACAGTGTCAAGCAGTTGGCATGTGGACAGCTACTACATTTACAGAGAAAAGGTTGCACAATACCTGAAAATGTGACTTGATTGGAGTGGAAAAAAAGCAAATGGATGTTGAATTTGGAGGACATCAGGAACCTCCATCCACCTTTTACCTCCATTCCCAGTTGAGAAATTGGCAACCCGTGTCACAAGCTCTGCTCCATTCCATTCCAATAATGTGTCATTATATGTTGCTGTAAATTCTTCCGGGCATTGTCTTAGAAATGGACTGCAGAAACACACAGATCCATCAGATACAACCCAGATAGACTTCTCTGGTTCTTAATCAAAGCATTCTTCTCATTCAATGCTTTGCACATTGAAGCTTGATGGGGTTTAGGGTTTACACACGGCAGCATCTTTTGACCTAGCCAATCTTCTCCACACACAACAAGACAGTGGAATTGCATTGGTTCAATGACTGACCTGCACTTATTGAAGGCCATTATGGCACCATTCAGGCAGACCTCCCCATTGGCCAAAATCCTCAGATCCCACTGTGTTACAGAGAGAGTCCAAGGGTTTCAATACAATCACATCCATGTCCATATATACTCCCCCATATCTGCATGAATTTGCATGCCCACAGGAGACCTTGATATCTGCTTCAAATATCTATGTTTGTAAGAGAATAGCACCGATAACAGAGGATAGATAGATGCTGCTTGCTACTACAGATGATGGTATTTGCAAACAACACTATGATTGCCATGGGCAGAGAAGTGCAAAGAAGGCATATGATATTCAGAGATAAAGGTTTCAGCTGAATCATTAAAGTTTGAGAAACTAGATGGACTGAAAGACAGTGTCATCTCCCTGACAAAGATAAGCCTTAAGAAAATAAGAAACGAGAAAGATTGGAGTTGTTGCCAAGCTAGCTAGCAGAAGAAAAAAGGTAAGGAGAATCTTCTGCATTTATTTCAAATTCTTCAGAAAGTCCATCTCAGTACTTACTTGTACAGGACTCCCAAGTGCAACAGGTTGGTGTAATGGAGGTGAAATAATGGAATTTTGTGCCACCACTGCACCCAAACATTGGCTAACACATCAGCTGGAGTGTTTGCTAAGAGCTCATGCAGATTTGGTTGTACAACAGCCACCTTGAACCTGCACAGAAAA
>Ga0209208_10002110_pt1 | contig 28413 bp, 18 predicted proteins | sample S1TSphfallax_3_FD_187694 | JGI IMG/M metagenome (GOLD analysis project Ga0209208, IMG submission 187694) | Host-associated microbial communities from peat moss isolated from Minnesota, USA - S1T2_Fd - Sphagnum fallax MG (SPAdes) (version 2) | ecosystem: Host-associated > Plants > Peat moss >...
GGGGGGGGCTACAAGATGATGTAGCAAATTGTAATTAGTTACAAAAGGTGATGGATTAAAATACTTTTTTTTTATCATAAAAAAAATATCATTATGGAAATTAGGTGTGAAAAATTATCGCATATAATTATGTCATCTTGAAGGTAGTTTAGATCCTTTAAAAATCAAACAATTTTTTTAAAAAACCATTGGTTATAATGTTTTATGTGTGCTTTTGAATAATCCATTAGTATTAGATTCAATCCAAATCATTTCATATATTAATACATTGAAAAAATAAAGATTGTGAAATTAATATAAATTTTGACCTTACAATGTGAAAAACCAAACACTAGTTACACAATGGATCATATTCGTGTGAATGGATTTGTTGAACGTCTACAACTTTTTCTTTTCTTTTTTTTTTCTTTTTCCAAGTCTTTTGGTTGATCAAGCAATTTTCAAACATCTAGACAAGTTCAAGAATACAATTAGATCATAAACCATATTTTAAACAAGTTTGCTAAAATTAATAGTATGATATTGTGTGATTAATGCACTAAAAAATATTAGGTCAATTGGCATTAATGAGAAACTTACATATTAATGATTGCAATTTTAATTTTACAAGACATTGAAAGTTTAGTCATAAATGAGACATGTGACTCTAGAATCGCATAGTCACATTAGACAAGTGCCGAAAGATAATCGCAAAAGACATCATGTGGCTTCCACATGGCATCCAATCATAATGGTAGTCACACACATCATATGAATAAGGATGGATTTTTCATTCATTACCTTGGACAACCCTTTTTTAACATGACATTTAACAACAATTTAATTAATTTAAAATTCAATTATTATAATAATATTTATTCAACCTAATGATTGGATGAACTCCACTCAATGGCCGCCAAATTTAACAAATTTGTGATCATTTGAAACACGAACGTCATTTAAAAATATGTTTCAACAAGCTTATTGTTAAGTAGACATGGCAATGTCCACTAACAACAACCAAAAAATAACATCAATATACAAATTATTTGAAATAAATATTTGAACAACATAAAACGTTTAAATATGATGGGATTCAATTTTAAATCAAATCAATACACAATGAAAGAAATTTAAACATTTATAAACCTCATCATATTGAAGCAAAAATTTTGGTATTCAATCACCTTCTAGTCAATAAATAATATTATATTATCTTAAGTTTTAAGGAAAGCATGTTAAAGTATAAAAAAATCATGTTTAAATCATGTTTTTGAAAGTTCATGAAATTCTTTTGCAAATAGTTTTTTTTCTCCTCAAGCACCTCGATATTGATGTGGTGAATATTTTAATGTAATTTTTTTTGTAAATGGAATTTGTTTTCATAACTAAAATCATCCTTAACCTTATGAAAATGATGTAATTTTTGAGATATTTTTGGGATACTTTTTCAAGTCCAAATGATAATATGACACAAATTGTTTTGAGAAGCTCTAATGAGCCCATTAGAGATGCCCAAGATAAAAAGTAAAGGTTCCATTTGATTTGGGATGCTAAGAAAGGTTGGAAGTTTTTTTTTTAATTATAATTTAAAAATAAAGAAACAAGGATACAAGTATGTACAAATTATCTTGATTTCACCCATTTAATTTATCAAATAAGCTATAATATAATTAATAAATTTGAAATTTATATACCATGAAAGGAATATTGCACCTACTAGTCTCAAGTGTTTTTTTATGTTAAGCTTAAATACATTTGTACATACATAGCACATAGATACATATATATACATAAACATTTCAAAATGTAATACATTCATCTTTCTTATTGCGTTGGATGTGTGACCATGCACAAAAAATACAAACATGATAATGAAAAAATTAAAGGATGAAAAAACATTAATCGGTCACTAATATTTTATTGAAGTCATCGACATCCTTCATAAATTACTTGATGCATTGGTAGCATCAAGATTGACTTTAGGTGGAGTAACACAACTAATAGTAATAAGAACTAAGTTGTATTTTTCTGAGTAAGAAACAAAAAAAAAAACAACTAAAATGTTGAACCATTGCTCTAGGTCTACTAAATTACATTTCCACTTGCCATTCCAATAATCTTCATATAAACTTTGTTCATCATCTTTTATCTTTTTTTCATTGGAACCCACCACTAGACCTTGATCATTTTTAAAAATTCATTTTGGTCATCCTTGGCAAAATCAATTTGTTATTTTCCCATCCACACAAGAACAAGTTCAAGATCATTCAACATTACAAAAACAAAATCTTTTATATTGAGATCTTTAAATGGGGTGTATGTTGTTGCCCTTAAAGAAGGCTTCAAATTATTTGGGCCACAATAAGGAGTTCAATGATTGGATTTTCTACATTAACAACTTCCATAGTGGTCAATATTGAAACCTTAACATAATTAAGGTTAAAAGCCTTCCAAAAGAGTGGAACTTTGAAGAAGACAAATGCAAAAGAATATATCCCCCCAATATTCCACATAAGGGTTCATCTTACTTGCATAAATAACATTTTGTTCAATGTCATGCTTCTAGAATTCCATGTATTTGAATAATGTAGTACAAATAAACTTTTCCTTTTCCATATATAGACCTCAACAAATCATTGCCCCAAATTAGGCAATATGGAATAGGGCTTGCCACGATTCCATTATGGAGTTTTGGTGATCCATCATGATTAGTTTGCCACACTTTAAATCAATTGGGACTCCAAAGAAAATCTTTGGGGAAACTTTGTACTACATCATAGGACAACCTGACAATTCAAGGAAGAATTTGAAAATATGCATATCAATATGCCTTACCAAAGTTTGAAGGCCATCCTTCAAACAACCTACAACCCACAATTAAAATCTAAGATTTCTTGAGTCAATTGAGGAATGAAAGGTTACTTTTGTGACACCATGAAAGCTTTCATCGAATCCGCCAAAATGTAATTATTTTGATTTCTCAATTTTTTTGACAAATACCCAAAGCAATTGTGAATGTCCTCATATGTATGACCAACTATAGGAAATCCCAATTGAACTTCCTCAAACATTTTTTTCTTGTCCTTTGTAACCAATGCACCCCCAAACTCCTTAATAGATTCAATTACAAATCCAAAGGTGAAAACAACCAAAAAAGAAAAGAGTTGGGGTACATTCCCTAGTTCGTAGCATTTTGGGGGCAAAAAAGGTGTGTTGGAGCTCTAGGATGGGATTAGGATGAATGACAAGTGAGTTAATTATTCACACAAACCAAATAACAAGCTGGTTAATGCATAGTTGGAACACTTTTGGTGCATGGACAAGCCATGGGCATACATGAACTCGCAAGACTCACCATGGTTTGGACTTGGGGGAAGCCACCATCTTCCTCCTTATAATATTCTTTATGATTAGCCATAAGGGCTACATCCAAATGTCATTTTGCCCTGGGATTCCGGAAATTCTCAAAATTGGGACTCCCACAACTTTGGAGGCCTATAATTTTTTTGTGTAAACCTCTAATTGAGTTGAAGTCTAAAGCAAAGTTGTAGCCCTCATCGAAATTTTTTTAACGATATGTGGCAAGTCACTTGCACATAAGTAAATAAGGGCAATTCTCGACTTCTAGTGGTTAGGAGTCAAATTCACACTTTGATTCCTCACCTTTTTTTCGACCATAACTTGTGTTTTAAGTCCTCAAATGGGACGTGTGAGCCCATTTTAAACATCAAAGTTCTAAGATATTTTCAACGGTATAATGAACCTTTCAATCCAATGAGTTTTGACCCCTGCAATTTATCTTTGAAGATTCGAGAGTCCATCGGGACTCTAATTCCCCAATGGGCTGTGTGTGAGTTCATTCCTTCTTGCCCTCCTACATTCCCAGGAGTATGAAATGTGACTCCCAGGCTTCACTCTTCGCCCACACCTTTGCAAGCCCTTGCCTTAATCCTGAGCCCAAGGCTAAAGTCGCAATAATAACTATGAAATGACTAAATAGTTGTAATTGTGGTTCAAAATGACTATTATTTTTTCTTTGATTAAATGAAAACCCCAAAAAGAATTATTGTGACACCTAGGGACACATAAAGATGAAATTTCACACCTAGGTCCACACCTCTACAAGGAAAAAAAACATGGTGCCCAATGAATGGTGTCATCAACATGTTGGAAAAGAAGCCTTACCATTGCATCACAAAATAATTGCCCTACCCAAGGTGCAATAATGATTTAGAGTTGAAATCACCAACCTATTTCACCACACCAAATTGGTGACCTCATAGGGATCAAAATTCATTAGGGGGTCAGAAAGCAATTGAATAAATAATAACAAAATACATTTAAAGACACACGGTCACTTTGTTACCCAATGAATGGAGCAAATTCAACAAGGAAATAATTAGTGAAGGGCAAGGATGGAACAAATCAATTGATGAGCTGGATAGGATTAAGACTATTAATCATTTAGTTTTGAATTATTTTTAGAAGGAAAATAAGTTAAGATGTAGTTCTGGAATTTGTTGGAGTTTGGGAGATTATTGTTTTATACACAAAATTAGATTTAGAGAGCTACTAGAGTTAGAAGGAGAGACATAATATGAATTCAAAGTTCTGTTGGTATTTGAAACTAAAGATTTTTCATGCTTTTAGTTTTGATTTCTACTTTGAAGACTACAAATTTTTTATATGTTTAGTTGTGAATCAAAAAAGTGGGGTGGGTTTTATGAAGAAACATGGATTGTATTCTAAATTTGTTGTGTTTTAATGTTCTAATAATCTAATTGTTTTCTAGCGACAAATTATGTTTTGAAAGGAAATTGAATTAAAAAAGATTGAACAATAGATGTAAGAAAAAAACTATGTAGAAACTATCTACCAGATGTTTTCTAAATACTAAACCCACATATTTTAAATGAATTGAAATGGACAATTAAAGTGAATATTATATTGTTTTAAGTAGGCAAAGAACAATTCTAGTATAGAATCTACACCTACCACACATACATCCCAACATTCAAACATTGTTTGGAACTCCAACTCTTGGTTCCAAACCACCCATGTGACCCGACCATGGATCATTTGGGCCTACAACCCAAAAAATAACACCACCTTATCCATCCTTGCTCTTGGTTATTTTAACATTGAACAACCTCTGAAAGTCCCATCCCTCTCAAAGAAACATATAGAGAGAGAGTTTAATACAAATGAATCCCAAAAAACATTCTACATATGGGTGCAGTCATGTTAATAGGAGCCACTAGTGCCCCCTTAGGTGACTATTTTTTAGGGAAAATTCTTGGAATATTTTCAAAAAAAATCTTTTAAAATCTTTTAAAATTTCTTTGTACCATTTTGTTAAGGTTTGTTGTAAAAGGAGTAGGTAGATTACATAGTTTTTGGGATTACAAAACATTATGGATAAGAATAGGCCATTCGACATTTGAGGGGTTTGAATTTTGAATTCTTCTTGAGTTTGGTTTTCTTGTTTATGTTGATGGTGACTTGGGGATTGCCTAAAGGAGGGAGTTTTTGGATTTTGAAGACATTCGTAGAAACACACTTTTAAAGTAAGTAGAAATGTAGGTATTTTGTAAAAAAATTACAAATTTAGGTGTTGAAATACCACATATTTGACTTGTTATTTTGATTACACTTCTATAGAAAATGGATTTTGCTATTTTTTGTTGAGTTTTCAGTAAACAAAGAGAGTATAGACTTCTCTATGAATTTATATTTTCAATTTGATGTGTGAATCATCTATGGTCTTTAATTTCATGAAAATGAATTATAATTCTATTATAGTTTTCAAACATTGTGTTTTGGATTAAATATTTTGGTCTTTAGAGATAACCATGAATTTGTTGTATTACTAAATTGCAGATGTACATGTGTGTCTAAAATCAGTGCAAAGTTATGAAGGATGGCAAACCCATCCTTGGGTGGTACCACTAGGAACATCACACCCCAATATTTTTGGACCTTTCCAATTTTAGGACAACATAGGACTCATTTAATAAAAACTTTTCCTTCCAAATTTTGTATGAAAAAATAACTAAATTCGCGTATTATTTGAATCTTCCATGAGATTTACAAAAATAATAATTTTAATAATCATAAGGGTTAGTCAAAGGAAAAAAATCAGGAACCTAATGCTTGGGGTTATTTTTTTAGGAACAACTCAAGAACAAAAATATTCAATATTTTGGGGGCTATCTAATTTTTAAGGGGACCTAAAATGGTCCTCTTTCTTATTTGTGTAATAAAAAGTGGATTGAATCAACCACCTTTTTCTATCAATTTTTATAGGTCAAGAATTCCTAATCCTGGAAGGCCATTGATCCTAGGAATAGAAATCATGAGCTTTATTGTGTTTTTTTTGTTTCAATGCCCATTTTGAATCATGACCTAATGCTTAGAATGGACAAAAATGAAAAAAATGGCCTAATTATATGTCCAATGATATTCAAATAGTAGAATCAAGAATGTGTAGACATAGGAGCAAAAGAAGCATTCTTGAAAAAACTAAGTGTAGACCCAAGTATAGCTATAGGTATGACGTTGAAAAGTTACATGGGTAGTAAGTGTGTTTAATATAACCGTCCATTTTGGTGGCAATGCATCTTATTCCTTACAAAGCACTTTGATGTTGTTGAACATGTTCACATCTTAGGGTTGGGTTGCTTTGTGGATGGTTTGAAGATGACCTTTAGTGAAGAAGATGAAGAGCTTGTTAAAGAAGAAGATGTGATGCTTGTTCATGTGGAAGGAACACACAAGATTTTCATGATCAAAAGTTGAAGGAAAAAAAAATCCTAGAAATGTAATTGCGAGCGTGTTTTGGTAATTGTTTTCTATCTCCTAGCTATTATTTTGTTCAACCAAGATGTGGAGACCTACCTTGCACATCATTGTGGCTTTTTTTTGTTTTATGCAAAGGTTAATTCTCCAAGATCTATATCAATTAAAAATAATGTTGCCAAATTGCATGATACCTTTGTTCAGTTCCTTGCATTTTTTTGGCACAAATCTTGTTGAAGGCAAATAATTTTCATGACCTATTTTTCCCACTTTTCTTCTCCGATTTTAACATTCATATGTCTTTTTAGTACTACTCAAATTTCAAGGATTATTGCTACAATTTCAAGATGGTCTACAATGAATTGTGTGGACCATGATTTTGAAATGCAAGTGGTCATGTATTGCTTGAGGACCAAAAATGATCACTTCACCAACCCCCATAAGGAAAGTTTAAGGGTTATTTTGTGGAAGGGTTAAAGAATCTACATCAAAGTACTGAAAGAAATCCTATTGCCCATGTCATTGTCATTTTTTATCCTTGGAAAATGTTGTTTTTCCAAAATCTACCATTCAAACAAATGTTGCCAAACTATATAATATTTTCCTTTTATAATTGGGTTCCTCACTTTTTTTTTTGCACAAATATCTTGTTGAAGGAAATGGTATTCATGACCTATTTTTCCATTGGCCACTTTTCCTCTTTAATTTCAACATTAGTTCATCTATTTATGTTGCAGTATACACACAGTTGCATCATGGACCATGATTTTGTAATGCATATCCTTATGGTGTGCAAGGAGATGATAATTTCACCTACTACCATGACAAAAAGTTTCTTTTGTGGAAGGGTTAAAGCTTTTACATCCAAGTACTAAAAAAATCATAGTAGTGACATACGAAATACGAGTATTTTTCGAAGGTGCTCAAAAAGAAGTATTTTCAAGTATTTTTAAAAAAACATTATAAAAATACAAAGGCTTGAAAATTGGCCTTTGTATCAAGTATTTTCAAGTATTTTTTAAAAAGCCCAAAAAAACGTATAATACGCGTATGTTTGAATCGAATTGAGAGTATGTCACTACTATGAAAAAAATCCCCTTGCCTTTAAAGTCCTCAATTTCAATACTTTTGGTGAAATTTGGAGGATTTGATTCAAACCTAACATATTCTTAGCTTTAAGGTTATCTTAACAAAACTACAAAGGTCAAAAAACTTTTATAGATTGGCAACATTATAAATCTAAATGAATTTTCAATCTTTCAATGTAACCATTATAGGATACTCATTTGTTGAACCATTTGTCTCTAGTTGATTGAATGTTTATTTTGTACTTGTGGGAATGGAAAATTTTCAATTTTCATGAAAAAATGTTTTTTTCTAGTCACTTTAGCAAATGTTCTACATCCAAGTAGTGACCAACTGCTTTTCAAATTTATTTTCTGCATGCATAAGGCCCCTCCAACTACTTTATTGAGTAAAGTCAATTGGCCCTTCTTCCAAAGCATGGTTTAATATTTTTTTTGTAAAGTCATGTCTAAACATCTTCTTCCAGTAAGGTTTCCTATATGGTTTTTCTCAACTTGTTTTCTTTTGTGCTTCTTTGTTAAACTATTTTATCCTTGAAGACATGCTTGGTTTACTTGTAAGGTTTTCTTGCAAGTGGTAAGAAATAGGGCTTTAGCTCTCTAAAGATCTAAAGAGACATTTTGAAACCCTACAAGTCTTTAGACATTTTTGTAACTAGACCATTTATATTTACATTCTTTATATAGAACCAACCATCACAAATAGTATGCCAAATTGAACTTGTTCAAATTACAGGTGACCAGTGACCATTGCAAATGGATGGCAACACACAACAACAATTTTTACCAACCCAAGTTAATGCTGATCCACTTCCTATAAGAAACCAATAATCTGAATTGAACGCCCACCTTTATAATGTTATTCAATGGTCTTACATGTCACTTTCACCCAAATTCTAAAAGAACACACCTAAAACTAAATTATGGGTTGATTTGGCTACATATTATATACATTTGATGTACCATCATCTATGATGATGCATGATTTCACTAGAAAACCATACTTGTGTGACTGAATTCGGGGGCGATTAGAGTCCCCCATCAAAAACTAATACCAGATTTGTTGCCATTCTTAAGCACTCTGGAGTGTCAGGTAATGGCAACATAGTTGCTTTTAGTTTTTGATGAATAATTCAATACTCATGGATCTTGTTGAACTCTTGAACTCTTGTGCTATAAAACCAAGGCCAAAGTTGGTTTATGGTGTTGGGATACAATCTAATGCCTTTTGAATTGTCATTAGTCCATGTTTGGACATTGAATCCTAGTTTTTAGTGCATGCAAGTTGGATCAAGAGCATTTTAAAGCCCATCAAGTTATTTAGTCTAGCAACATTCTCAAGTTTGTCACAAAGATGAATGTAATGCACATGTGGTTGTATGATCATATATCATGTCATCAAAGGTAGTAGGCTATGCCTTCAATGTTGCAACCTTTCATGTTATGTGTTATTTTTTTGAGTTCTTAATTAATTAAGGCTTACCAACTAACTTGTCATTCTATAATGTAGGCACAAGAGATGGGATGGCAAAGTTAATGCTTTTTCATCAACTAGTCATGAAAAACTATCACTATCATGTTCAAATTGCACAGGTGTTTTTAATTTCTTTTCCCCTACTTTGTCTTTGTTTTGTTTGTCCTTTCTTTCCAAATTTTCAAAGCGCTTTCTTTTTGCCAATTTTTATATGTTGTAGCTAGAAAGAAGAGTTTTAAAACTTGTGTTGCTTCAATTAGCTTCAAGAATGGAAAGTTTTTAATTCATAATTGAGATTTTATTTGACCTTTCTATAGTTAAATCAATAATGCACAATAAAGATCTAATAAGTGGATCTTCAATTTTTTATTTGCCATTAGAGTACAAGACAAGTTGCATACATTTGTAGCATATATCATTATGGTGGAGGGGATAATTTAATGGTCCTTGATCTTTCCAAAATAGGGTATGGCAATTTTTTGAACATGGAATTTAACTACTTCAAGTGCATAATTATGATAGAACCTTTGCAATCACATTAACAATTGTAAATTTTGATTTTCTACATCAATGTGATGGGTAGCTATCAATCCTTGTTTTTCATGATGTTGATGATTTCTAGATCTATAGATATTATTCATGAATATGAATTTGAACCATCAAATTTGAAGGAACAATTGTTAAATCAAAATTTCAATTTATGTACATATTTTTCCTACTCTATAAATGGTTTCTAACAACTTTGTCATGTTCATTATCAACATGTTAATTAGTTTTATGATTCTTGCCTTGAATTCATGTTTTGATCAGTATGGCTTGAAGGAATATTTGGTTTTTGAACTTGCTTTGTAACATCAAATTTCAATTGACTTTGGTGAGGTGAACTAAACTATATTTGTCTCAATTGTGTTTTGGAAAATTGAAAGTGTTTGCTTACTGTTGCAAAAATTGAATGGCGTGATGTTGAAATCATTGGCTTTTATAGTTGGATAATTATCATTGAGGTGAATGTGGTGTTACTAAAACTATTTTTTCCTATTTGGGCATGTGGTTAGTGTGGGTATCATTGAACTTAAACCTAGAGTAGAAGTTGTTAAATTACTCAGTTGATGTGCAAGATTCCTACTTGATGGCCAACAAGAGAAATTCTCAAAGGGAAGGGCTAGGAACTCATGAACATGCATAGACACATGCTCATAAAAAATCTTTGGGGAAGGAAAGGCGACAAAGGTTCAAAGACAAGAAGAAATAAAGGTTAGAAGAGGTGACAAACATTGTTAATACTATAGTTGGTGAAGATAGTCTTGTGAATTTGGAAAGATCAACTAATAGGGTTGTCGAACATTTTGCTATTCAATGGTATGAACAAACTGCAACGAGAGGAATTGACTTTCAAAGGTTGCTCTTGCTAAAGATCTTGAAACATCCAATTTGGAAGGGTGTTGTGTTGAACTATGTTGAGATGGAACATGCTTTTAATGCAGTAGGCAACATTGCAAAGGGTTGGTAGCAAATCAAAGGATGCCATTCAAAAGATGACCAACATGCTAAAAATGTGATTATACCCATGATTCTAAGTGAGTCAACTAGTAGCATTTGTAGTCTTCTTACAGGTATCCATCACCAAAAGTTTACACTTGGTGTTGTCAGAAGAATGTCCTTGGAATTATAGACTATAATGCATTGTGGGCATTTTGTGGGAAGTCAAAGAGGAAAAATGCATTATCTCCAAAGGTGCATGATGCTATGGTGCAATTTTGGATTAAAAACAACCAAGTTAGTCCAAACAAAAGAGATGTCATCAAGAATAGGATTAGCATTGGAAAGTGGGAAGCACATGCAACCCATTTTCTTATAGAATCCCAAGTAATATTGTTCATTTCCTAAACATTGAAGATTTAATCTCCTTGAAATCATTTATCATTTTGTGGGTCTTTGATTACAAAAGGGGTTTACTTGACAATTTTAAGACTTTATCATGTTCATGTTAGGAAAGTTCATTCTAGGAAAGTTTAGGAGTTTGTTTCTTGGGTCTTTTTTCATACATGTAAGGTGCACCAATACTGGACTTCCTTATTCCTAGGTCTTTCATTGCTTTTGAAGATGTCCTAAAAATAGATCAATGAATAGTACTGGTACCTTCATACTCAGGATGTCCAGCCTATTCCTTGAAAGTAGAACTCCAATTCCTTGGTACTTAAGATTATGAACTTAACAACCTAGGACCAGGTCATGAATATAGGAACACTTCCAACAATACAAGGAAAAGAAATGTTGTTTCCTATAATGTTTTTTTAATCTAATTCAATTTTTGGTTAATTACTTTCCTTAGTCCTAATTAAATTTCCTCCTAGATCCCACCCTAGGAAATCCACAAACAAGGAATATTTCCTTGAATTAGTTCCTAGGGTCATCATTTCTGTAAATTTGTAATTTGTTCTTGGAATCATTATTTCCTTGCAAGTATTGTTCCTTGAATCATCATTTCCTTAAAACTATTCATTGAATTATCATAATTATGTCTTATGTGTTAGACATTTTTTGATCTGGGATTATTGTTCTTTAGAGAAAGCCTTCAAAATTGCTTTGTGGCTATTCTTCAAAAGTGCCATTCACTTAAATTTCTTCAAGCTATTGTTTTTAATTATCTTTAGTGTTCTTAGTTTTGATTTGTTCCAAGTCATGTTGTAATTCATGTTTTGTTATTTATGTTTTTTTTAATCCATTATTTTTGGTGTCTTTGCCAAAACATCCATGAACAAGGGACAAAATTTTAACAAATTTGAAGTTTGTCATATTTTTGGTTGTAGCTTGTATTATAGACACATTTTAGGGAGGCAAACCCTTCAATGGAAATTGGTCTGAACAACTTTGAGAAACTAAAACCATGGTATGTGAAATGACTTCAAGAATTTAATTCATGTTGTTGTCAGCATCATGTTCAAATGTTAGAATTGAAAGATGTTTTTTATGCAATGTGGCGAGGACAAGTACATAGAGGTTGCATTTGTGGTTGCATAATCTGCAAGTTAAATAAAAAGGCTGATCGTGACTCTGCTTCATCTATTGTTTTTTGAGTAAAAACAATGTGTGAATTGATTATCTACCCTAAATCTGAAACAAAAAAGTTCTACAAGTTGGGGTGCATAAAAGGATACTACAACAATTGTGGTATCTCAAAGCTGCAATTCTATCTTAGGGAGGTGGATCCCAACAATGAAATGCTCGACCCTTGGAAGAGGTTTGAGAATGTTTGTGTGGGTCAATCTGATGATGGAGGTGACCGACATGCAATATGGCTCCAATGCAAAATGACTCCACCATATGAATTTGTTGCATATATAAAGCCCAAGTTGACGAAATTTGTGGTTCATAATTTCAAAGCAAAGTGGCAAGATGTAGAATTCAAATCATGTTTGGACAATTTGACAAAGGACCAAATTGTCACTAAAATTGACTTTGCTAATAACTATTTTTTCAAAGAGCAAAATGAAATTCAATCCCAGCATTGGTTCAGTTGGTAGGTCATGATTCTTATTCATTTCACATTTTGCATTGACCAAAATTTAAATGAAGTTGATGCATCATCAAAAAATTTAACAAAATATCATTTTTATATCAGTGATGACAAATGACATGATAACCTTTTTGTGTAACATTGTGTGAGGCGACTTTCTGTCCCTCTAGTCCTGATTTTATGAAGTGATTGTACTTGGAGGTACATATGCTATTGATGAAAAAAAAAATGCAAAGTGTATTTCTATATATTAAGTTGCGTTTGTGATTGAAATTGAATAGTTTGCCTCTTACGCATCATTTATGATCTGGAATTGATAGATATATATTTTAAGTTCAAACATTCAAATCCTAAAATTTTATGTTAAATTGTCACCCACTTAGACCAACTTTTAAAGATTCGACACCATGTTCAACTTGGTAACAGACCTCCGATCATTTAAACTATTGTTCTTATCACATACGTAATCCAAATTTAGGCTACTTTAACTCATTAAAAAACTAGTTATAAGGCGCATCTACTTACTAAATTCCAAGCTTTGCACCCAAATCAATAAAAAGTTGTGCTATAAAACCTAAGAGGGTTTCACGAAGGTAGAAAATTCAACTTGGTAGTAGACCTTTAATCACTTAAAATATTGTTCCTATCACATACGTTACCCAAATCTAGGTTGCCTTAGCTCATTAAAAAACTAGCTATAAGGCGCATCTATTTACCAAGTTTCAAGCTTTGCACCCAAATCAGTAAAAAGTTGTGCTATAAAACCTAAAATGGTTTCACGAAGGCAAAAAGTTTAACTTGGTAGCAAACCTTCAATCACTTAAAATATTGTTCTTATCACATATGTTATCCAAATCTAGGTTTTTCTAGTTCATTAAAAATCTAGTTACAAGGCGCATCTACCTACCAAATTCCAAGCTCTATACCCAAATCAATAAAAAATTGTGCTACAAAACTTGAAAAGGTTTCATGAAGGTAAAAAGTTCAACTTGGCAGCAGATTTTCAATCATTTAAAATATTTTTTCTATCACATACGTTATCCAAATCTAGCTTGTTTCAACTCATTGTAAAGTTAGCTATAAGGTGCATGTACCTACTAAATCCCAAGTTCTACATCTAAATTGATAAAAAGTTGTGCTACAAAACCCGAAAGGGTTTATGAAATTTCTCTAAGATTTCAAGCTCACAAAATTATCCCTACTCACTTCCATTCTTTCAAGGTACCATAATCATCCAATATATTCTCCTTGTTTCCACCATTTACTAAGACTAACCATTCTTCTTTTCCCAAGATTTTTCAAGATTCAAATTGAAAACTATGTTTGGAAAAGAAAACCCCAAATGATCTGAATTTGCCCTTTAAACAGAAGAAGAAGGAATGAGGTGAAAAAAGACCCCAACTCAGTGGCCTATGGAAGGTTCCAATGTTTGGTGGCCAATGGAAGAAGAAGGAAAAACATCCTTTTCACCTCTTCTCACTTTCCCCCCAACAAATTTTATTTAAACCTTTTTTTCCCATTGATCTTAAGGTTTTACTTTACCATGGTTTTAGGCCTTTACTTACACCTTTCCTTCCTTCTCCTTGACCTATAAATTATAACTACACATTTTGATTTAACAAGTTTTACACATATTCATTGCTGATTTGATTTAGATTTTAGATTTTTTTTTCCCTTTCCTTAAATTCATGGTGTAGTGTATGACCATGTTTTATGGGTCTCAAATCACACAAGTGAATGAAAAACCGCTTTGAGAATCATCTTTAGATTTAACATTAGTGTAACATCCTCACAATGAAGATCCTAAACCGCAAGAGGTGTGCTTTCGTTTTGAAGTTGAAGCCCCTCAAACTTAATATTATTGCATTTCTTCGAACTCTTGCACCTTAATGATTTTGTTCAAAATCGATCTCGCTTTTGGTGGTGAACCTGAAACTATTTGCAAAAGTTTTTACAAACTTGAAGACACCTCCATCTTTACATGGTCTTCAATTCTCAGCATTGGACATTATTGTTGGTTGTGTGATCCAATTCATTGACTGCCTCTTAACAGCAACGCATATTACTTAGTTCCCACCATTTGACACATCCTAGATTTTTTGTAGTTATGAACTATCATTGTGGCATAGCCCAAGATTCAACATGTAATTGCAACTCCTCATGGAACTTATCCATAACCTGAATAAAAGTTTCGTCCATCATCAAATCCATGTCGCCATTGCCACCCTATCACACTATTTATTGTTATGTTGTCTTGAATTAATATTTACTCCATACATTCAAGTTTTTCATTTTTTGTAGGATTTAAAAAAAAATTTGATCATATTAAGTTTCAAGCTAATCAAATATATTTAAAACAAACAAAAATAATCCAAGATGTGATGTCCATACATTACCCAAAAAAAGTAATTACAGAAAAATTATACTTGTGACTACAATTTTTGGGGGGCTTAGTGTGCTTAGTATGCCTCCTGGAAAAACCATTTAGAATTATTATGCATTCATATACTTGGAATTTTGATTGATACCATTAAGATCAAAGAGCATGATGAAAAGCTATATGATTCTAACTCTTACATGATAATATTTTGTCACATGGTGATACTGCCCATCCAAATGTAATGCTTCAACATCATTAATTTCCTCTTTAAAACCCCAATTTGCATTTAAGTGAATTGCATAGTGATATGTGTAATCACCATGTTCCATGCATTCTTTCATTCACACAACAATTTAACATTTGTCAAAAGTTCTCCCACATATTCAAACACAAAAACACAAGCTAATAGGTCTTCTAATGTTCTAATTGCCCAACCTTTTTCTTGGTTTGCCCAAAAAACCTTCATCAACCAAATCACAATTACTTAATTAATCCATATTTTATTATTACTATAGCAGTAACCGAAAAATGTTGAAACATTCAATAATTTATTTCGCATACTTGATATATATTAGATCCATATACGTAGGTTACATATTGTTGTACTTAACATATTAGTATATATAATACCAATATACTATTGTATATAGTTGAAATCATTGAATACATCAACATGCCTCTAGGCGATATTACAATCCTCATTGCACAATTTGATTCCCACATTCTAGGGTACACTGACACAAATCTTGACATTTGTGAATCAAGTCCTTTAGAATGTGGCCCTTACAAGATTGAAATTTATTTTCATTGCATGAATTGATACACTCCCCAAATCAACAATATTCAATGTCATTAACTCCAACCAAGCCTAAACATTAAAACATACACACACTAATAATGAGTAGTCTTTGTTCCTTCACATGGTCCAAGGTACATAAAATAACAAAGTGAATAACATACTGCATAATTTAATCAAAGACCAAAAAAAAAAAACAATAAAATGTGAACTTGAATCCACATGTACCTTACTTATTTGTCGTTGGTGGAGTAACCCACTATTAGTGTACACACATTTCCCACTAGAATATATGACAAACTTACAACTACATGGCAAATTAAGACAATTGGAAGGGCAAGTTGAACAATAATTCATAGGAGAAGGTCCGTTGCAATTGTCAAAAATCTCTAGCACGCTAGGATAGACAATGTTAGTTCCAACATAAATGAAAGGAAAAGGAACAACCCTATTTTCTAGGTTGATTAAAAGGGACACATGAACACACTTTAATCCATCATTTAAATCCCAAAGGTTGAGATTTGTGGTGAACCCTTGGCTACAAGGATTTACATTCAGCAACCACACATGTTCATTAAATCCGAATAACAAACATATGTAAGAAACAATGCAATGAACCACATGGAACAAATTACACTAATGAATGTAAATTGGGTTTGAACCTACAATAACAAAAGAAAAAATCAAAATTCACTTGGTTGTCAAAATTTGATTTTGAACCAAAATACAATTTGGTTATAAACCAAAGGAGGTGATAAGTAGTAGCATGATAAAAGAATTGTGACATAGGGCCACAATTTTGGCTCAAAAATTGAGGTTATGTCCAAACAAAAAAACAACCTAGCATCCAAATGTCAGAGTTCCACTCATCAAAATTGAGATATTAATCTATAATTTGTAATTTGTGAGCAAAATCAAAACCTATTTTGTGAATGTAGACTATCTAATGACACAATGGGCATGGCCATTATAGCACCCATGTCATAAATATTTGTTACATAACTAGGTAGAATCGTAAAATCCATTTATAGTACCGACATCATCCTAATTGGCTCTAAATTTTGGAATTTTTAAAAATCTTAGTTGATACCTTATTAAGTGGGTCTTGAGAATTTCCCTTCATCTTTCCACCATTCACTTTCTACTTCTTTGATGCAAATTGCAACTCATATGCGTCTACTAGACCTTGAGCTCGAGTTTTAGGCTTTTCCTTTGTTGATTGTCCCCTCGTGGCCACCAGTTGTTTATCCTCTCCTTTTGCAATTGATTTATTTACAATGCTCTTCTTAGGGATAGTCATTTTTCCCTTTTGCTCTAGGCCAACATGATTGTTGCCATGAACCTCATTGTTAGTTACTGCCAACTTAGCAACCTTATTTTCAATCTCACCACTCTTTTTTGAAATTTACAAGATCTTAGTTGTTTCATTTGACTTGAAGAACCCATCATTTCCCTCACCATATGTGCCCCCTAAATCCATAGCTCCTAAACATAGTGATATGTTTTCAACATTTGTTTTCACAACGCCTACATGTGGGGAACTTTGTTGACTAATCTCCTTGAGACTCCCAACTTTTTGATTCCTCACATTTTGATCACTCCCATCTTTCTGGATTGTTTCATTTTGAACATTCTCATCCTTCTAAAACTTTTCCTTTTGACTATCATCCTTTTGACTTCCCTCTTTTTGATTCCTATCCTTCTAACTCCTTCCCTTCTTACTCCAACTTTCTTTGCAACAAAGTTACTAAGGGGTAACCCATCTGAATTTTCTTCACCTTGACCTTTTGCTTCATCTTTGTTGTTGGTCTGCACTTCATTTTTTTGGATGGAAGAAGTAGTTTTTTCATCTTTAACTTCATCACTAAACTTCTCACTACTATTTGTCGAAGATGAACTTTCAAGAAATTTCTTACCTTTACTAAGAAAACCCTAAACAACAATGGGGTCTATTAGGACTGGGTTCAAAATCAACAAAATGCTTTTGGGAATAGGTTGAGTTCCATTTGTATTTACAGGGACCTGAGATTGACAACTAGGTGAAATCCAAACATGTGGACCATTGTTCTTAATTACCCACTTGGGATCAAGAGAAGAGATGGCTTGTAGAGAAGGTTTTGTAATTTGTGGCATTCTTGCTTGGCTAGTTTTTCCAACACTAACCATGGTGGTGCATGCTAATGATGGACCACATAACACCTTTTGAAATGACCTTGTGGACATTTAAAAAAGGCAAATTTCAATCATCCATATCTTTCAAAATAGTTATTTAAGTTGTTAAGCCTCTTCACATGAAAACATGGTGTTGTATGCTAGCTACAAATTGATAACATTACAAGACTAGTAAGTTACAAGTGAGAATAAAACAATCCAAACCATGTAGTAGTTCAAAATTACACAATAATATACAAACACTTGTCATAAGAAAACACACAAAGCTCATATAATAAACAAACAATCATTGGATTTTGTCATGTATAGTAATAATAATTTTTTAAATAAAACCCACACAAATTAACATCCACAATGATAGGTACAAAATGTGGTTTAAATCTAGTTGCACTACATGTTGAAGACTTGATGTACATTAATAAACATCTAGCCATAATGTACTACATGTAGAGTTTTGAAAACCTTCTTGTAGCAAATATGTTTAATCCATATGTAGTTTATACTTCACATAGATAACATAGATATATAGTTGATGTATTTTTTGCCACATACAACCTAGTAATACATAGACCTTGCAATACAACACATATAGTTCAAATGTAGTCTAACCACAACATAGACTAAAGAAGACTTACATCATAAATGATCCTACCACATACTAGACATACTAGCTTGAAAACCTTATGTAATCTACACCCTAGATAGACTACATAGATGTACATCAAACCACATACATGAGTAAACATCAAATACACTTAGATATTCTAACATAATATAAATGTCAATTACAACATTATTACTAGTATGCATAATATGATGTGGGAACTTTTAGTATAGTGGAACATGCATATTTTCAACATAGAAGTACTATTATAGTTTATTACATCTATCAAAATACTATGAACTTTGCTATCAACACTTGCGTGTTCATCAATCATCCATGAATAGTACAACATTATATGTATGACTATGGAACATGTAGAACAACAAAAACAATTGAAAAAGGTACCTTTATGTTCTAAATATTAATTCAAAGACCTAACATAGATAGATAAGTCCAATCCACAACTTATATATTGTCACCCTTGTTGGTATACACTTGACAAGTAGAAATCACATAAATGTCACATTAAGAATGTTGAAATGTTTTCTTATGATCTTTCAATTAAGTTCATAACTTTGAAACATGAAAAGAAACCACACAAACTTCAAATTTGCAAGGAGAAAAACTTACCCATGGTAGGGAAATGAACTAAAATAGAAGTTTGTTGTGCAACCATAATTCGAGCAAGTTCACAATCCAAGTCTAGATACTTTTCCTTTAGTTTATGATTAAATTCTACAAATCCAAAAATCTTGTACCAATTTGGGTGTACAAGACCTCCACACAAGGGATCTTTACAATGGGAATGATTTTTAAACCAAATGCTTGTGCACCAGGGGTGGTAGAGGTTGTGACAACTAGAAACAATGATATCATTAAAAGAAAAAGGGTAAACACAAAAAGTACATGTGTTTACCCTTAAAGACTCAAGGTTGAGATCGAGTGAATCCTCTATACTTCACATAGGTTGAAGGTGAATATATATCCCCTTTTCTTTTTTTTTCAAAAGCAACACTTGATTATTTAGTGCATCAAAAGCCATTTCCAAAAATAATTGTTTTTGGATAGATTTGGTGATGCACAATTTTCCTAATCTTCAACCTTTGTCATAAGATCTTCATAGTCCACCTTTTTTTTAATTCATTATGGACCTATAAAACCCACATGTCATCCTCTGTAATTTTTCTTGATCATGATCAACATGATCTTCAATTGTAAGGACTTTTTCAAGTTTCCTCTTTGCAGCAACAACAATTGATTGCATAAAATCTAAGACTGGTTTCATTTGGCCAAGTTTAACCATCAATTCCTCCTTTTGACTTTTCAACTTGACCATCTCAACCCTTTTGGATTCTAGTTCCATCCCCACAATGCTCATCAATTCAACTACTTTTTTTTTTCTTTTCCAATCAAGGGCTAATCTCCCCCATTATCACAACAAGGGGTGTTTCGAGAACCTCCCATTTGCCCTTTTTCTCTTCCTTCATTAAACCCACAATGCCATCTTCTATCTTCATTTTTGACACAATCTTACCCAATAGTGCAACCTTCTTCTCAACACATTTCTCCATCCACGATGACCACCTTGATTGTTGATTTGCATTGGTCTCATGAACAAATCTAGCCCAACTCACCTTCTTTCCTTTCACAATTTCTACAACTATCCCCTTAGCAAACTCCTTGCTAATCAATTTTCTTTTAGGGACATCATGCTTATTGTATATGACAAGATAAATCTCTTATATCCTATGTAACACCTTTTGGTCGTGGCAATTAGCAAATGAGTAGCCACTCCTACCCCTAGCTAGCCCAAATACCTTTCTCATTTTTGCTTCCCCAACATCTTTAGACTTGATTCTATGTGGGTTGACACCTTCATTAGGCAACCCATAGTTCAGTTTGAATTCATGAAAATCAATTGTAGGAAGAGGTTGGTTCTTTAGCAACTTGCTAATTTTGATTTCAACATTTTCAAGGGTCTCTTCTTCCATTCTTCCACAATTTGTTTCGTGTCAATTTCATCCTCGCTAATAACTTGGTCTTTGACAATTTATTCCTCATGGTGATGCTGGAACACCCCCCTACAACAAAAACCTAACACTATCAAGCTTCATATCTTTGCAAGTTTTGGGACAATGACCTAGCTAAACATTATAATTCAAAAGTTGTTTAAAGATGTGACATCTAAATCTAGAAAGGTCACAAAAATGTAAAAGGAAAGCTTCAGATATCTATAGAAATCAAACTAAACTTGTCTAGCACATTGATGTATAACCTACTTTTCTATTTTGTATGAACATTGAAGGAATCAAAAGTTTGCAATCTCAAGAAGGAAGAGTTTAGGTTGAAATGAACTTACATGATAATTTGACAAACAATAACGCAAATCAAGAAAGATAGCTCTTTCTTAGTAGACAAATTTTGTAAAATGCTCTTCCAAACAACGTAATTGAAATTTGTTGAACTTTGTGGAGAGCGCCAAATCTCTTTATCAAAGATGCACTGTTTTATGACAATCACCAATAGCAAACAAAAAATGGAATAATCGAACCAAAATAATTTCCATTAACTAAATGGGTTCAAAATTACACCTAGGAGCTTGTTTCATTTCAATTTGTAACAAGATGATTAATGAGCTTAATTAATGCATGAAAACCTTCAACAAATTTTGAACTTTGCACAGTCGGAGGACAGGAAGTTGACAACTTACCTATAGAACTGATGATGGCTCACATTAAACAATGTGAATGCTAAACCTTGATGCTTGCCTTCCAAAAATAACATTGTTTACATTGACTCTTGCAACACCATTGCCAAACATCAAGCACCATAGTTTCAAATGACATCAAGCTTCACCACGCATGTAGAGTAATTGACCACTTAGAGTCATAAACTCAAATTGCAAAAGACTAACTTTAAAAAATTAATGATTTCCAATGAACGATGAGTGTTGGCTTCAATCGCCTAGAATCTAGGCATTAGATAAACTGGGATTCACTTCCCACTTCTCATCACGAAAATCACATTAAAATCAGTTTTGAAATGAAGACTATACCCTAATATTAAAGGGAGGTTGCATATGTCCCTACTCTTAAATTTTTTTCCCCCCTAATATATTGTATAACATATATTCCGAATATTGAACCCAAAAGTGCCCCAAAGGAGGTCATCGTAGTGTGTTTTCACCTTATCAGTTCATTACAAATTGTTTCATTATGATACCTTGATATAAAAAACCAAGATCGTGTGATTTTGAACTAACCAGCACACCCATTAGAGCACACCACATGATGTTGAGGAAAACAACCCTTTTCTTTCATAAATAGCCATTGTAATATGAAAGCATGTTGGATAAAAAGGGTGTCATGCTCCTTTTCATAAAAAATGTAGTAATAAATTTCTTTTAAGATTATGCACCCAAATTCAACTAGATCAAATTCCTTGTTCCATCGATACATAATATGCACCAAAATAGTGATATGAAAACTTAACCAATGCATATATTGTATTTCATTTTGCACCATGAAAACATAGTTATCAGAAAAGTCTATGCATGATAGCACAACATCTTTAGGTATACATTGTAAGTAGTTTTTGAACTCCTTTTCATGCCACTGCAACACATAATTATGCACAATGAAATCACCCAATTGTGGTTTCAATAGGCTATTAACTCAATAGGGGATGTATCTTTATATTGAACTTGTGACATTTTTTGTCTTGACCATTACTATTCTTCCCAACAACCACATACCCTATGCATTGCCATCATACCAAATTCATCGTTAAAGTTTTAGTGGGTAATAACTTTAATTTCTCAACCCCACAATCTTGACATTGGCCCATTAAACACACCTTTTTTTGGAACCAATAATTAACATCCATAAAGTAGTAATCCCATTAAAAAGGCTCAAGTGAGCACAACATGATTGCTGACTTGCAAACCTTATTTCTATTTTACATACCTCACACAAACACACACAATCTCCATGTACCCTTTTCCCAAGACTTCTTACATTGCTTAACCCCAACATCAACTCCCTCAACTTGGTATGGTACCTACAATAACAAGTATTCCATTGTTTTAGCTGTTTAACAAACTAAAGCCTCAACAATTGGAAGTGAGTTGAACTTGAACATATTTGGATTTGCCAATTGGAGGGCAATGAAAAATTCAAGCTACAAAACACTAGAAAATAAACTAAATTAGTTGATGCATTTACATTGTAACCATGACCACTCATCTTAAGTACATTAGCTTTATCATGTTTAATTAACCTTTGATTACTATAAAGCAAAACTATTGTACACATTAAACATAAGGTCCAAGCATTACAATAAAATTCAAGATGAACAACACCAAAAAAAAACAGCACATATGGATATGTACATGGCCATGACCACTTTGAAAACTCAAGCCCATTTGCTTGAAATCATTTATGATGACTATTGAAAAGCTACAAAAGTTTGGACAACTACAAGTGGCATTGCAAATAGATATATTCAAAGAACACATATTTAGACAAACATTCCAACAAATAGATTTAGACACATTTAAACAAATAGATTCAAATAGATATCTTGAAAGAAACATGTGTATATAAGTAATTTTATTTAAGGAATTGAAATATCCTGGTGCCTATATCAATAAATAAGGTGTAAGCACACTAAGCCCCCAAAAAATTGTAATCACAAGTATAATCTTTCTGCAATTAAAATTTTTGGTAACATATGGACATCACATCTTGGATTATTTTAACTTGTTTTAAGTATATTTGATTAGCTTTAGACTTAATCTAATTAATTATTTCAAAAATTCCACCAAACATGGAAAAATTGAATGTGTGGAGTATATTTGTGACCAAATAATACCTATCACAAAGTTTGAAAATTTGAATATGTACTTTAAAAGTAGGGTTGTTGATGGAATTCTTGGGTGAATCTTTTTATGATGTATGATATTGATATACATCAATTAAATTAGAACAATTTAGAAATTAAATTTTTTTGGATGAAATTTCATTCAAAAAATGTGGTTATTTGCATTTTTTTAGTAATTAATGCATAATAATATCTTCCTTTTAGGAAAAAACTAATACCATATCAAAGAAAAGGAGATTTATAATTGGGCATGACATTATTTTTTTCATTTCCTTTTGTTTGCTAATGTTTCATGAATCACAAACATGAGACCCTATGGCCATTGAAAAACTATAAATTATATATTGTGTGTACATTGATTTTATTCAATTCTCCTCATTTAATCGTTGTTTCAAGATTAATTTTGGCCCAAAGTGAAATTTGAGTTCCAAAATGTTGTTGTGCAAATTCTAAAATGTTTTGTTTGTGTTTAGGCTAATCAAAGGATGCCAAAAAGATTTTAACTTATTATATATTATAATACTTGTTATACATCACCTTTTTTGAACAAAAATGGTTCACCCTTAGTGTGCTTTCACCCAACATAAGGTCATTTCTATAATAAAATTTCAAGCTTTGCAAAGATATATTCAAACCATTTTGAAAATTCAAACTGTCCATTCAAAGTGGTCATTTGCATTAAAATCAAAGTCAAACCTTGGATTGCTATAAAACAAAGCTATTGTACACATCAAGCATAAGGTCCAAGATTTAAAACAAAATTCAAGGTGAACAACACCAAAAACAAACATCAAACTTGGATATGTACATGGCCATGACCACTTTGAAAATTCAAGCCCATTTGCTTGAAGTCATTTATGATCATTGCTAAAAAGCTACAAAAGTTAATCAAGGTTGACAAAAGGGCATCAAATGTCAACACAAGGTCCATGTTCCATAAAAAAGTTGAAAGTGATGCTACAAACAAATATATTCAAAGTACACATGTATTTAGACATATAGATAGACATTCAAATCATAGACATATTCAAACAAAATCAAACATACACATTCAAACAAATAAATTCAAACATACATCTTGAAAGAAGCATATAGGTAATTTTATTCAAGGAATTGAAATATTCTAGTAACTATATCAATAAACATAAGGTCATTTTTGTAATAAAATCCCAAGCTTTGCAAATGTATATATATTTAAACCACTTTGAAAGCTCAAACTATCCATTCAAAGTGGTCATTTGCATTAAAACCATTCAAATATTAAATTATTATAAAACAAAACTATTGTACACATTAAGACAAGGTCTAAGCTTTAAAATAAAATTCAAGATGAACAACACCAAACATAAACATCAAACTTGGATATGTACATGGCCATGACCACTTTGAAAACTCAAGCTCATTTGCTTGTTTAGTAATTTAAATCATCTCTGCAAGCTACAAAAGTTATGCACTTGAGGTGACATAGTGGCATCAAATGATATTTCAAATTACCACAAGGTCCTAGTTCTACAACAATTAAAAGTCATGTTGTTATGTTCAAAATGCACATATGTAGACAACCACTTTTCTTCTTGTTACTTTCCATGAAGAATCCAAAATTTGAATGTGAGGCTTTTACATTGCATTTGTTCAAATGTTGGATCTGTATAAAACATAACTCCCCTTAGACAATGGTAAAATTGAATTTACAAATTACAACTTGCATAAAACACTTCCGACATGAATTAGAGAACCTACTTTAACTACTTTCAAATGAACACAAAAATGCAAAAGAAATCTGCATTCAATGTGATTTGTCAACATCCAAGCATCAAATGTTGGGTTTGTGCAACTTTAAGACACCTCCAAGGTTATTGGTGGAACACAAAACTAGATTTATAAATAAGCAAAACAGATGTTCAAGTATGCACATGTTGTTAAAAATTCAAAAAACCATATAAATTATCTATAAGCATAACTAGTAAGAATTTGCTTATAGAGGTCTATGCAATTGGAGCTCAACAAATGGATCTACTGAAAAGTAATAGAATCAAACGTTTAGAGCATTTGAAAACTTTGCAAATTGGATTTGGGTAAAAAAGTTAGGCTTGTAGTTTCAAAATGCCAAGATGTAAGGTCCGCCATTTTTAAGTTTGGTGTTTCGTCCATACCTTCAAAACCTTTAGAACTCAATGCTATAGTGGGCTTGAAGATTATAACCTTGAACAAAACAACAAAATAACAAAGATTGAACTTGATGTGAGAAGTGTAGTACATCAAAGCTCAACCTAACTATGGGAACTTTGCAAGTCCAACATTATGAACAAGTCCAATCCATTTGCTTCATAGTTATGACATTTTTGGTGCAGGAATGTTATGGAAGCCCAAAGAAGCACAAATTTTAACGAATTTTATAGATCAACCGGTGAACATTTGGTAAACATTTGCGCCGAAGAATGTTTTGACAAGGTGCTTTACCATGTAAATTCGTGAATTTTAAAGTGCAAAATGAAGAATGTCATTACTATGATTTGCTTGCTTGGCCATTGTGGAAGAACCCAAGTGGAGTAAACACCATGTTGGAACAATAACTCATTAAAACCCTAATTTGCAATTAGGTATCTAATCAATTTCCCATTATTCTAGACCATTCAAGAGTTACTGCCTTTATCAGGATGACATTTTTGTGTTTGTCAATCTATTTTTCATCTATAATGATGAAAAACCTTGTATTTTCTTTAGAGTTTTATGCAAATATATCTTACAACCTTAATTTGCCACCATATATGACATAAAACTACTAGAAAAAATGATGTTTAAATGTTTAAACATTTATTCAATGTGTGTACATGATAGTATGTTATTATTTTATTATGCAAGTGTTACATTATGGGTTGCATTTTGCCAATTACTTACATACAGTTTTTTGAACTACATATTGATTTGAATGGAAACATGACTTATTGCATCATAAAATTATGAATTTTTTTCATCAAGACCTACATTATAATAAAATGTACAACTTTCATTTTAATCATAATCACAAATTTTGAATTATTATAACCATTAAGCACGTTCAGAAATTAGAATCCAATTGACACATCTAAAATGATTTTTTAGTGGTTCCAAAAATGAGGACTTGCTTACATGAAGTATATTAAAACACACAAAAAAATTGAAAGCATTTGGTGAAGTTTTTGGTAGGAAAAAACATGTTCAAATTTTTTAAGCATAGTCAACAACTTTATGTGTGCTAAAAGACTATCATACCATAATGAAATGGTTTCAAATTTCGAGTATTGTAATATCATAAGGTAACAAACACAATTATGAAATCTCATGTAAATATCATTTAAACATAATTTTTGACAATGTTTTAAATTTGACAAGATGTAAGTTTTTACTACAGTCAACAACTGCTTGCTTTGGTTCCTTTTACTATGATTATACCCTCTAAATTATTAAAACCTTGACCCTTCCCTTGCAACTTGCAACCTTGCTTCTAGTATCTACCACCAATGTCCATGTTGTCACATACCATGAAAATTGAACTAAAACTATTACTATCATCATATACCAAAAAAAAAGGGTCATATTTAGCCATCTAATCAATATTTCACTCAAGGTATTTTGTCACTTCAATCCACCCAACCTACAAGATGGGGGCCAATTTAGCGACAATGGAAAAGTCAAAAACAAAAACACTGCACCAAATGTTTAGGCCACACATGCACATTAATGTTAAGTAAATATTTAAAGCAAGAAATATTTAAGTAAGATATTGGGATTTTCTTCATTTTCATATATGTGGAGTAAGCTGGAATCATTTCTTTTCTTTTCAAGGAGAGAGAAGACAACTTCCAATTTTTAAGAAATGTGAATAATACTTCCTCATTACCTCATTCAGGTTTTTAGATTTCATTATTTTTTTTCTCACAATTAATGATTTATAAAAATTACACTTTATTCATTTATTCTCTTTCAAGCATTTGTATATTATTGTTTGTTTATTACATTAGTTGTATACTTCTACTAAAGGGCCTTTTTAACTTGTTTATTCCATTTGGGCTTCAAATTGAACATTCCTCTACCAAAGGCGCTGTTTTTTTAAAACATTTAAAAAAATCTTTAAAAAAGGCACTGTGAGTGCCATCTCTGTGGTGCACATTAAAAACATAGATTAAAAGAAAGGGGAAAAAAAGAAAAATAGAAGTGTGCAAGCTTACCTTGAGCTTGGCAATGGCAGCGTTGAGGTTTGAAAATAGGAGGGGAGGGCAAAGGAGTATCGGAAGCAGGTAGGTAGTGATGGTAGGTCAGTAGATTAGCGGCAGCAAAGATGACCCTAGCAAAGTGAAATGCCTATGTCTGCTGGCATTTTGCTTTTCAAAATATCCTGCAAGCTTTTACGCTCTGTAAGAGTATCTCCAAATACACTACAAGAAATGAAATTCTTACTGTGAGTGTGAGGAATGGAGATCACTGATTTTTGATCATGGGTCTGGTAAACGTCTTCGTCTGAACTTGACTGAAGCACAAAGATGGTTCATCCACATTTCCAAATTAATCGTCTCTATCTCTCCCCTCTCAGTGAGTGTCTAGAACTCTTAAGAAAATGCCAACAAGAAGATGTTCAAGGACAGATGAATAACTAATTTAATGAGTTGCCAAACTATATGGGTATATGATCCCTTAATTGATTTCTGGCTTCTACATATCCTACCTAGGCAAATATGGGATCTAAT
>Ga0209208_10002111_pt1 | contig 28410 bp, 22 predicted proteins | sample S1TSphfallax_3_FD_187694 | JGI IMG/M metagenome (GOLD analysis project Ga0209208, IMG submission 187694) | Host-associated microbial communities from peat moss isolated from Minnesota, USA - S1T2_Fd - Sphagnum fallax MG (SPAdes) (version 2) | ecosystem: Host-associated > Plants > Peat moss >...
AAGTGCAATGCATCCTTGATTGTCACACATGATGTTTGTTGCTCCATCTTGCACAAGTCCCACATCCGCCATCAACTTCTTCAACCATATGGCCTCCTTGGTGCATTGACTCGTGGCCATGTATTTGGCCTCCGTGGTAGACAAGGCAATTGTAGGTTGCCTCTTGCAATTCCATGAGACGACTCCCACTCCAACAAAGAACATGTACCTTGTGGTGGAACACCGCTCATTTGCATCTCCACCCCAATCAACATCACAATATCCCCTCAAACTAACATCCTTGCCTCCAAGGCACAATTTCAAGTCCAAAGTGCCCTTCAAGTGCCGCATGATGCGTTTCACCGCCATCCAATGGGAAGGACCAGCCCTTGACATGAATTGACTCACCATGCTCACCGGGAATGCAAGATCCGGCCGTGTGCCCACCATGGCATACATCAATGATCCCGTCGTCGCCTTCTATGGAATGCCTTGCATCTCCTCTTGAATGCCTTGAAACTCCTCCTCTGTGAGCTTCAAGAGCTTGAAATTCACACCAAGCAGAGTTCCAATGGGCTTGCACTCCTCCATGTTGAAGCGTTTGAGTACCTCTTCAATGTACTTGCTTTAGCTCATGGTTATGGTGCAGTTCGCACGGTCTCTCTCAAACTCCAAGCCAAGGCAATAGTGCAACTCTCCAAGATCACTCATCTCAAATTCAACTTCAAGCCTTGATTTCAACCACTTCAAAGTGCTCACATTGCTTGCTAAGATGATCAAATCGTCCACATAGATGATCACTATCAACAAGTATTCACCCGTTTGCTTGACGTACAACAAATGGTCTGCTTGGCTCCTAGAAAAGCCTTTGTGGGTGAAGAACATGTCAATGCGTTGGTACCATGCTCTTGGTGATTGTTTGAGCCCATATAAGGACTTCCCATTAGCTCCACATTTTTCAAAATTGTTGTTTCCTTTGGATTCATGAGAACTACTGTTCAAGTTGCAACTTAGATGTAGATTGAGGACCTAGATGATGTGTGTTAGTTTGTTCCTTTTGCCCCCCTTAAAATGGTAGAAAACATACTCTTAATGTTGTTGAGCGCTTGGGTCTGAACATCTTGACTATCCAACATAGAAGCAACTTTGGCATCTAACTCATTTTGCTTAGTTTAATTGTTGTGATTCGATGACATTCTTCCTTATAAGGTATGTCAAGCACATAATCCACCCCACTACATGAATAGATGATTATTTGTACCTAGAATTCACATATTACATTGACACAAATAATTCATTTGCATTCAAATACCTTGTGGGCTTATTTTTCACTACCAAGATACGGATCACCAAAGTGATTGACATCAACAAATGTGATAAACATAATAGGTTATAAGCATGCTCTTAAAACAATTGTCATAAACAAAATGAAAGTAAATTGTTTTATTACATGCATTGCAATACTTATGTACATATATTGATTTCAATATTTTGGAAATTGGAAACTAAAAGGAAAAATATTGAAGAAAATTTTGGAAGATGAATCAGGACAACAAATTTTAGAAACTCCAAGAAAATTATGAAGGTTGGCAAGTTTGGACAAAAATTTGAAGATTAAAAACTCCTATGAAAATTTCTTAGGATACAACAATTGTGAAAACCCCTGTGGAAATTTTGAAGTCTAGAGTCAATGAGGGAAAATCTAAGTAAAAAATGTGGACAAAATTCAAAAGATTACAATATCTTATTGATGTTAGATAATTTTGCTCTGATCCATGAAGATCTTTTGCAATCTTTGTCAAACTTGGGCTATGCTACCTCTTCTTCTTCTACAAGAATGATTGGAACAAGAATATTTTCAAAAAATAATGATTTCATAAAAAATTCTAACATAAAAATATTGGAAAGAACTTGAAAACAAGCAAGAAATGAAACATTCAAGGTTCATGAAATGAAACAATTGTATTAGCTAACAAAAACACAAAGGTTATATGCTTCAAATATTACAATCACAAAACTATGACTTGCAATATCTAATCACGCTTGAAGGTTCTATGTGCACTCAAAACCATGAAAGGAGAGAATAAAAGACCACTCAAAAACACTCCACTATATACTATCTCCTAACCCTCAAGCAGCTGCCACTTAACCCTAACTTGGCCACCACCAAACCCTAACCCTAGCCGCTGCCAAGCCCTAACCCTAGTCACCATCAAGCCCTAAGTAGTTTCCTCTTCTAAACCCTAAACTATTCAACCTAACCTAATTACTACAAGGATGATAATATTATTCATCTTTTTTATGAATGTAAAACACATTCACCAACCTCGGGGATTAGAATCGAATAATATTTCTAACACTCCCATTTTATGAGGTTTCTAATCTAAACATGTTTATCAACTTATGATGTCGTTATTTGGATATTGCCTTAGTAAGGACATCTGCCACCATGTGTCCCGTTGGACAATATTCAAATCAAACTTCTCCATTTTCAACTTGTTCTTGAGCAAAATGATGTTGTACATCAATGTGTTTAGTTCATGCATGGTGAGTGGGATTTTTGGTCAATGATATCGCACCTTGATTGTCACATCGAATCACTATCACTTTCTTCTCTTCCATGCATCCTAAATCCATCATCAATTTGGTTATCCATATGGCTTCTTTTGTGGCTTGGGTGTTGGCCATGTATTCCGCCTCCGTGGTGGACAATGCTATTGTAGGTTGTCGTTTGTTACTCCAAAAAATGGCTCCACTTCCCATGATGAAAACAAACCTAGTGGTGGACCTCCTATTTTCAAGATTGCCACCCCAATCCACATCACAATATCCAAGCACTTCCTTGGATGGTGTTGCACCAAATTGTAATTTCATTTGCAACATACCTTGCAAATATTGAAAGATTTGTTTGACGACCATCCATTCTCCATGCTGGGGTTGGCTATGTGTTGACTCAACACACTTATTGGGTATGCAAGGTCTGGTAGTGTGCAAAACATGGCATACATTCAATATATACTTGTAAGTGCAATATGCAATGTTTGAATAATGGTTTCAATAAGTTCAAAGTGAATGATTCAACTCATGTAAATATCTTGATAGTTTAAGAAATGTGAAAAAAATTCACAAAACCATTCAAGTATAATTGTACAATATTAAGTTGCACGTGTTTTGGTGTATTATAATAAGTGTAAGATGAAATTTGTGAGTAATGGTTTTAACATACTAAAAATGAACGGTTCAACTCTAATAATTGAGGAGATGTGAAAAAAATCACTAATTCATTCCAATATAAACGTGGGGTTTTAAATTGTTACTTGTGTTTTAGTAGATTATGGTATTAAATGTAAAAAAAACCTCCTAAGTAATGGTTTCAACATGTTAAAAGTTGATGGTTCAACTCATGTACCATGTTGATAGTTGAAAAAATGTCAAACAAACATTAACCCATTATAATGCATTGTGTAAATAAAGTTAACGGCTACTTCAATTTTCATGTCAACAATTTGAAATTATTAAAAATAAATAAGGTTCAAATTATACTCATAAATGAACAACATAGTGAACAGAACAACTATGAATAATATTGACCATTAATTAGTGCAACAAGCCACTTGCAAACTTAAAATGACCAAATGTAGTTGAAATGTAGTCAAATTAGATAATAATCGTAATGTGTATAAAATATAATTCCAAAAAAATGGAGGAAGTTTTGTATGATGTCAAAATTCATGAACTTTTTAATGAGCCATCTCCATAGGCTACAACAATAGGCCATGAAAGTAATGTGGCCACCAATAATTGTAAGGCATAATGTACAAGAAATTTTGGAAAATCTTTGATGCATGCGCCCATCATTAAGCTCATTAAATAGATCTTTCAAGGTGGGGGGAATCAATCCTTCAAACTTCAAACCACCTTTTGAGTGAAATAATGGGCCACATTTGGTTGAGTTAGAGGCAAACAAATGGAAAAATCTTATTGGAAATTTTGAACATTTCAAGGTTAGAAACAAGGGTATTTCACAATGTTTATAACATGAATTGCACATGTTAGGCTTTCATTGGAATTACAACCAACACCACCTCTCAAGGTGGGCATAATTAGTTCCTCCTCTAGACTCTTAACTCACTAACCTCCTTGGACTTGATGCTTGAACACACAATGTACCTCTTCTTGATTCACTGACGAGTGACACACAAGATGCCCTAAGGCCTTTTCTTGATTCTCTAACCTTGTGACTAACATTTGAGAGAGAAATAATGCCCATTTCTCCTTTTGATTCATCGACCTCCTTGAACTTCTTAAGCCCCTAATTTCCTTGACACTGATGCTTGACCACTTGACGTTGGTTCTTCTTCCTAACTCTCAACTCATTGACCTCCCCAAACTTGACGTTTGAACATGCAACACACCTCTTTTCGATTCCCTAATGCATGAGCATGCAATGCCCCAAGGCCCTCTACTGATTCACTAACCTCATGACTAACACTTGAACACATAATCGACGATGCCCATTCCTCTTCTTAATTGACTAACCTCCCCTAACCTCCTAAACCCGTCATTGGCATGACATGCTTGAACACACGACAGCCTTTTCCCTTTTTCTCCCTAACTTTTCATCATTGACCTTCTTCCTAATTCCTTAGCTTCTTGACCAACCCTTTAACATGTCTCCCCTCCTTTTGACTCACAAACCTCTTGTGATGTCCACTTGATTGACCCACGTCCACTTGATCAACCCATGAGCATGCATTCTTATAAACCTTTTTCTTTTAAATATTTTTCTAATACATTGATATGATAGTTCCTTTTGCATTCAACCAAAATGAATGGGGAGAAAAACAAAGCAAACCCCTAAACCTTGACTAAAACCCTTCACCACTGTAAACCATAATTGGGATCCGACCATTTTAGTTTTTTCATTTTTTATAGGAATAATTAGGTGAATTTACATTTCAAAAAATAAATTCCATGGCTAAATTTCATTTTCTTTCTCACTAAATAATGTTTTCTTGCCAAAAATAATCATGTTGATGTTAATTACTTTTGGTTGATTAAATATAACAAAATAATTAGATTAAAATAAAACTTTTTTTTTTTTTGGTTGCATGTAACCAAAAAACTTAATCAAAATAGAAAGTTGTGTTTTTATTTTTTTCAATAGCCATAATTCAATCAAAATTAAAAACCATTTCTAGATTTCTATATATGGTCCAAGCATGTAGCCAAAAATATTTTTAAATATTTTTAAAATTTTACTTTTATATTTAGCTTGTATCAAATTTGACTAAATTTTCCTATGTATTATTATGTATCATTGTCATTTTGACCATAATACAAATTTTACAAAATAAAACATTGCATGATCATGGTCAAATGAACACCCTAACCTTGTGCCATATGAGGCACTAGTATCATGCCATAAGACATAATGAAAATGTCATGCCATCATGTATCAATGTAATTCATGATATAGTCCCCACCTTTAAGAGTAACCCCCTAAACCATCAAAGTTTTAAAGATATTCACCCTTTCTTAACATTGTTTTTAGGGAATTTGTGTAGGGCAAGGTGTTGTCGTAAGCACCTGCCATCAAAACATGGTGATCATTTTATGCTTGACATCTTCGCATCAGTTTTTTCTTTTTTTTTCAATACCAGGCTGGAATTGGTATCGGATATTTTGAAAGTTTCAAACCAATCTGGTATTGAGATTGGGTAGAAGACTGATTTCGGTTGGTAGGAGGCAAATATATATTGTATACCAGTGTTCATTGGTTATTGCTTCTTCTCAAAACTGGTTGGGCAAGTTATTCCTAAAATATATATTCTTGGACCACACAAGATATCAATCTATTCTTTCTTAAGACATGCAGATTATCAATTTCACTATCAAAGTATTACTCATGGTTATCAATTTACTTGATTATTTTTGGGTGATAACTGTTTAGTTATGCATAAACATCAACTCTCAAATACCCACATTGAAAATTGAAAATTATCTTGTCTAGGTAGGGTAGGTTACCTCATTTATTTAAATTAAAATTTGCTGTCTTTTTATTTTCTTTCATAAACATGTTTAGGGTTTTAGGATTGATAACTTACTTGAATGAAATTCCAATCATTCAGGTAGATTGTTAAATTTTGAAAATTCAATACCCAACCCATAAATTTCTTGAGAGTTCTTCAAATGATATCTACCAAGCAGGTAGGTTATCGAGATGTTTAAAAAATCAATAATTCAATGATACGTCATCAATACCCAATGGGATAACCGGGTGTTTCTCAATAACCAATCAACACTGATAGATACCTGTTGTTGAGACTTGTTTAAACACAGTGCAAGGCTAGTATTAGGTACTAGCCTTGTACCTAAACCCTACCTCATGTCCCTACCAGGCTGGTCCTGGTATGCATATGCTCATACAAGACAGGTAGGGTCCTTCCTAGAATTGTTGATACCAGGCGCAGGCCTAATATACCAGACCAGAACTGGCCATTATCCCATGTGAACAAACAGGGAATCCATAGCAAAAGAAAGTGGAAATATAAAATAGACTCTCTCTGGGCCCTGCGTATATGTATTATAATAGGCGACTTCGCTCGAATAGGACTAATTCTTAAGAGACTGCAACAGCCCACATGCGACGTTGCGCTAACACCTATTTATAGGAGTAGTCTATCTAGACTGGTAGGCCTCCTACGGACTGCGCGTACCTTGACTAGCAATTAACGCGGTCATTGCCGACAACTGATGCCGCTCCGTATAGGTAGTTTTTCTTTTCTTTTAGAACACGAATTTGAAAATTTGAGTACTCTAACTGACACTGATGGTCAGAGCAAATTGCAGAAATTGCTAAGAGTGGAAGAAATGGGTCTAACAGCCCCAATTTTGAATCTCTGAAATTTCAATACCCATGTTCACCACAAAATGCATTAACAATAAACAAGAAAAGGTAATGGGTCCAGTAATGTAACTGGTTTTGGTGCGCAAGGTAAAGCCCCAGGAGGGGTGCTTCTACCAAATAAGGGACCCCCAGGCAGGAGCCGCAGGGGTCCCAAATTTTCATAAAGCACTTGTCCTTGGGCTTACATGGTGTAAAAATAGGGGGTTACTTTTTTTAAAAATTATCTATTTCTGTAAAAAGATATCATGGGAAAAAAAATGGCCACCAGGATTAACGAAAACAGAAAGCCAACCTCCATTTTTGTAAAGCCAGGTGGCCATAATGCAATTTTGTAAGAGTATCTCCACGAAAATCTGGCCAGGTTTTTACGTCTAGTAATTCAGGCGCTCGTTAAGGTCGTTCCTAGGTGGGACAGACAATGATATACCCATCTGCTGGTTCTGCTTTGGTTCTGCCAGTTTCACTGGTACCTAAGATGAATCCACGGTGGGGAACACTCTTGTGATATGATGGGAAACATAGTCTATTCTGTGGAACAGGACCTGGTAGAACCTGCTTATCACCTGATGGAGCTTACCAGCCTTGCCAAATTCTGTTCCATAGGTACCTCCCCTGAACGTAAAGCACTGGTCCATTTTTTCCTTTGTATTTTGGGGACACTCCCCAGCCTAAATTTTCCTGAGAACGGATTTTTTTTAAAGACTTGCCACTCTAGCGGGGCCTTTAGGGCTTCTGGAAGTTACTGTCCAGCCTGGAGAATAGCTTCCAGAGGTCAGAACTTCTTATTTTTCCTTTTTTAATTTCTGTTTTTTCGAAAATTGACCAATTCTTTATGCACGTGAAGGTTCTACATAGAGGGCGGTGCAGAGTTTTGGCCTCCCTTGGATTAACATGCTTAAAATCTGAAAGGCCCTCTATATGGAACCTTGTTCTATATGTAGATCGCGCAATTTTTATTCCTAATGTTAACCTCAAAACGTCACCATAATAAACACTGAGTGTGGAATTGTGGGATTTTGTATAGGGTAAGGCCCTGCTAACAACGAATTACTGTGTGACCACCGAGGGCGGATCCCGAGGTCCACGCAGTCATTCCCTGACAGCAGGGCCTTACCCTGCGCAACAACCAAGGTAATCAATAGTTTTCTTTTTAAAAATTCCATTCCAAAGATCTTATTGGCTTACATCCTGCGCCGTAAGGATCTCACAACCTCACACCCTCCGCCCTGGGGCTCTTTTTGGAAGCCTGATTGTTAAATGTAATCTGCCCTATAAAGACACTAAGAGTTCTCTCCGAGGGACCTATTTTGAAATTTTGAAAATTAAACTGGAGTGTAGTTGATGCCATATTTATAACCTGCCTGCTGTTTCGCGAAAGTCCAATTAATGAAAGAATGTAAAATTTGAAATTGTCCGACCAAAATCAGATAAACCTGGTCTTTTCTGCTTTTTTAATGGTTTTTTCGTTAGGACTCAGTAGGGTTGCGGGGTACATAGCCTGCTAGGCTACCAGCAATTTCTAAAGGCAATTGCCAATAAAAGCTTTAGCTTTTAGTCTACCTTTTCTCCTAAAGCAATTCCATTAAATATGTAAGTAGGAAAAGACAAAAGACCAAAGCCTTTTGTTTGTTCCAAAACCAAAAAAGGAAGGATTCCCAGACAATAATTAGAAAAGTCTGCACATTGCGCCTATGGAGGTGCCCCCATCATATTGAGTAGGTACCTAGTAACCTATGCTAGTAGGTCCTTACACTTGTTCATTCATGGTGGTGGGTCCCAAATCCAAGTACCCCTTGACCGTCCGATGTCCGATCCTTCACATTGACGGTCAGGAACATGCAGCAAGTAACTGTGTGCTAGTGAACGTTAAATAGAGAGAAACAAATATATTCAAAAGAAAGGAATAACAAATATATGTCAGGTCTTGTCAGTTAAGTAACAGTAAACAGCATGAGAGATTATTAGACTCAGAACTATTTTAGCATGTTGATCGTGTGTTGACGGTTTCTCATCCCGTCACCAACTAGTGGTAACGGTAACCGGTGTTAGTTTACTGGTAGGGTCTCCGAGTGTTGGAACTTGGGGGGAGAGATACAAGAGTAGCGCGTGTTTGTCTGACACATTTCATGCGCGCGCAAGTTTCTGAGAATTACAGAGGAATTTGGGGAGTTGTCAATAGATTTTCGAGGATTGGCGGTGCATCTTCTTGTGCACCTTTGGTTAGGAAGCAATTCCAGTGTTGGAAGAGGAAGATGGAGGATGTGGTGTAGAGGTTTTGGATTGGATAGAGGGTGGAAACCTAGCAGTGCACCTTGTTGCGGGAAGTCTCTGCTGGGAAAAGAAGCAGAGTCTTGCAAGAGGAAGATGGAGAATTTGACGTAGAGAGTTCTGTTGTGTTGGATCAGATTTGGTTATAGTTGTTGGAAGCTGTGGTGACTGAGACCAGAAAGAGATTTAGAGCCTTGCTGCGTGCAGAGTGGTTTTGGCGGGATTTTGATCAAGCTAGGGAAACGGAGTGCATCATGATAGTTTGTTTTGTGATCATGAAGTCGATAATAGAAGAATGAGTTCTGTATGTAGGTGGAGTGTTTTTCCTGGGAACAATCTTAAGGACTTCAGCCTTCGTTGTGTATTGTAGTGCTGGTTGTGAGAGATGATTTACAGGGTCGCAGTTTTGAAGCTCGAGATCCAACGGGGTTAGGTTTGGGGTTGGAGCAGCTGCAGTCACGAAGGAGCAGCTTGACGTTGTGCACTGAGTTTTCGTTTCTGTGAGAGGCGGGCTTCGACGGATGGGTGCTCTGGAGGAGGAACCTGTGACGGGGCTAAACCATCAGGTGTCTAGGAAGCTGGTAGCCTTGGAAGATCAAGTGCAGGGTTTGGAAAAGGGTGGAGGAGGGAAAGCGATTGACGGCTACGAGTTTGGGAAGCCGGTGCTGGAGATCAAGCGTGTGAGATGGCAAAACGTTGAGTACAAGCACGCGAGTTCTGACGAAGGGGATATCCCGCAAGAGTTGGGGAAGCGGGCGGACATGCCCGGCAGCGAGGTTGAGTACGAAACAGCTAGCAAGCTTCCTGGTAGTCAGATGCAGGCCAAAGGCAATGTGAATCCTCTGCTTACAAGAGCTCTCTCCAAGGGCAACAGCCTCAAGGGGCAAATCTCGCCAAGATCCAGCCCGCGAGACGCTCAGGAGATCGTCGACCTGGTAGAAAAGGCGAAGTTTCTGGAAGCGGCACTGAAGGCAAAGTCCATGGAAATTGAGTCCTTGAAACAGACTTGCCACGAGAAAGAGACTGATCTGCTTGACAAGATCGAGTGTCTAGAGCTTGCCAATGAGCAGTTGCTGCAAGGGGGTTCGGATGCGGGTACTGAGCAGTTGCAGATGGAACTCACCCGGCTCCAAAAACAGAATGCACTACTAGCCCAGCGGGAGCGTGAGCTCCAATTTCAACTCAGCACAAAGGACATGCTCCAGCAAGAAGTTAGCCACCTTCAGGAGCTTAATCAGCAGCTCATGGACGACAGGTTGCAGTCTACGGTCGATCCCGATGAGCCAGTAGGAAAGCTAGCGGAAAAGATTGCCTTTCTCGAGACAGAGCTGGCAGAGGCGATAGAAGTGAACAACATGTACAAATCTCAGCTTCAATTTGCTTTTTCTAAGCAGGAGAATGTGCAAGCGGCAGCATTACAAAACTTCGGGAATGTGGACGACATCATCAATGAGCTTCTCCAACTCCGTCAGCGAACAAAAACACAAGAAACTGAGCTGCAGGATCTTCGAGATAGGTTCTTCCTCATGAGCATACACCTTGCAGAGACAGAAGCCTCTCGTGAAGAGCTTCATATGAAGGTCAAGAGACTTCAGAACCTGCTCAGGCACTGAACCCCAAGCAAGCATGATCAGAGACTGCATCCGCAATATTCTCAAGGTATGTGATGTCTAGGCTTTCTTTTATCCAGCATGCCCTTGACAACACATGGCTATGGCACTCTGGTTCTCTGTCTCTCAGGAGGTGAGAAGATGGTGCAATCATGAAAACTTTTGTCAAGTGAAAGCATTGCCTATTTTCTGCAAGAGCAATGCATTCAATCATTCTTTACCTTGCCACTGTATCTAACAGTGCACACCATGTACAATAAGTTCGAAGTATTGAGCAGATTTGTTGCATGCTTTTCTCTCACTCATGGTGGTGTGGTTTCATCAAAACCCTGCTAAGTTTGTGACTGACTTGACAAACCTTTAGCTTGCTTTTGAGAACAAAAAATTCAAGACTGGGCTTCCATGACTGAATGAGTTTCAGTTCGGATTTTTAAATTTTTAGCAAGCATGAAACGATGCTTCTCTCTAGCTTGATTTAGGGTTTTCTTACTCCCTGTACAATCTTCTTCATCAATCTTCTAACTAGATCTAGGGTTTATTTACTTGCTGAATTCAGCTAATCAAGATTTGACCAATGCTGTAACTGAACTTGTTGGGGAGAAGAAAGGCAGCATCTCAACTTTTCAAAGCAAAGCACAGTACAGTCTTCTGATGAAATATTAGAGACTTCGTCAAATCTAAACATCAGCAAGGAAAAACTGAAGCACCAGCTAAAAAGAGTGTTCCAGCTCTTTTAACTCATCCACTGTGGCCAAACTAACCACTACTTCAAATCTGGGGTCCATTTGAAGGGTAGCGCAGATCAACTACAAGCAACCACTGTGTTCTCTTTGAATTTGTCTCTTGTGGATCTAGAATACATATGAAAGCTCTTCAAGATCTGCTCTTGCAGGGTACTTCATCAGTGTTTTTCAATGTTTCTGTATTTCATCGCTTTGGAATAAAATTTGTCAAAGACCACTGTAAAGAAAGTAAAAATTGCTGCCAAACATTCCACATTTTATTCAAAATAAGGGGAAGGACCCCTTATTCATCTTTGCTTCTTTTCTTCTTATTCCTCTTGGTTTTAAAGACATGGTGAACAGACTTGAGTCTTGAGAGGCCATGCCTTAAAGGTGAGTTAGTAGACTTGTTACCTACATAAATTATAATCAGTGTCATCAACATTCAACCCATGCTATGGCATCTGGAAATCAGGATGTGTACTGTAGATTGATCATCACACAATTACAATATGGTGAGCAAAATAATTTGCACCTTGCAATGTCTCCAAGCAGACAATCTTATGATCTATGTGCTTAACTTTTCATCCAATGCAGTGACATCTAAAGACTAGGAGTATATATAGCACTGCAAATTGATCATGCAGGCATAAAAAATGATCAGGAAAAAAAATTGCATGGTCTCCAGCAGTGCTTCCTTTCCCCAAAAACATTTGTGTGTTTTTCAACCAAAAAAAAGTGGAAAATTTTGGATTTTCTTTTCTAGTGTAAATTCAATAATCTCTCTATTTTTTGGGGGAAAAAAGTTAACAATTTTCATGTAAATTTTATTATTATTATTATTATTATTATTATTATAAGACTCTGTCCCCAAGTGTATACAGCCGCTTTTTCTCACGTCTATTGGCAACTCCATAAACCTCAAGCTGGATGGATTCTTCTATGATCCCTTTGGAAGGCTGGATTTGTGCTATGGTTATGAAAATAAAAAAGGGGCAATCTGAATTGCAAATTGCCACTATATGGGATAGAATCAGAAGACCAGATGAGCATACTAAGCATAGCCTGGAACAATCAATATATAGTGTCACAATCAACAATCCCATAACTTGGAAGGTTTCATAACTCCTCTTTGGAACATTTGTTGGCTCTACAAGAGGGAATAGACTTCACATCCACTTAGGATTTGGGATACAGTTTGGCTTGAACTGGGACACAATTTGAGGGTGACAACTAGAGACCTACCTGTGCTTTTTAACATGAGATTCATCTTTCATTCATACTACCTAACCATGTTCCATGATGCGATCATTTTCATGGAGCTGACCATGAAGGGCAAAGCCATTATTGAAAGAACCACCTATTGGACATTCCTTATTGTTGGAGTTAGTATTTACGCTCTAATTCATCTTTGTTGGCTCTGTCCTACAGAGGCATTGTGGCAACACCTTCCGAGCGGGTACAGGGGTTGGAGAATCAAAAGTTGACTGAATGAATAAGGTTATAGGTTTGTGTGTACGATTTTTATTGGCCCAAACTAATGGATGGTCATGTCTAGATTTTTGGTGCAGCCATCCAATTGATGGGTTGAAATCTACCCATCTACTTGTTGCATTTTTTCTCAAAGTATGAATGTTGGGTAATTGATTTAACCATGTCTCTATATCATTTTATTCTTTTTGGGTTGTTGACTTGCCTTTTTGTATCATGAGGTTTCATATCACTATGAAATGTAAAAAAAGTTCATATGACTAATTATTTAAATGAATTTGTTTGATAAACATGCAAATAATTTGCTTCAATTCCTTTAAATTTTATTAAAATGAGATTTGAAAAATTATGCAATATTTGATTAAAATAAAAGATGTCAAATTTTTAATAAATAAAAAATGATATATATTTTTGAGATATAAATGTTTTTAATTAATTTGATGTTATTTTAAAACCTTGAATAAAGCTTTGATGAAGATTTAATAACAAAAATATGATGAAATTAATTTTTAATTGATTTTTTTTGGTATTGTTGTTGCTTTTTATGGTATAAAAGTTTATTATTGCTCTAAGATAGTAGATATGCATGTATGATTTTAGGTTTTGACAAGCAAGCATGGGACAAACACAACTAGTTTATAAAGTTGGTTGGGGTACAATGGGGTTTAGAGGTGAAAATTTAGGGAGAGCAAAGGGTTAAGGTTTGTTTTTTTTCCCTTTCTCACGAGTTTGTTTTTTATTATGGGGTTTCAGTATGTATAAAGAGTGGATAATTCAATTAGATTGAAAGAATTACAAGTTGTAAGTGGAGCTTTAAGAAAAGGGGAGGAGGGGTTAAGATTTTTTTTTCTTTAAATCAAAAGAGCTTTTTTTGGGTGAGGAAGGGAGGATGGGGTAATTCCACCCCTTTCCAAAGGAGGTTTTTTTAAGGGATGGGGATAGGTGAATTTGTTTTGGGATGGGGATTGACCCAAAGGGTTGTTTCTTGGGTGGCATGGGAGGGAGAAGTTTGGCTACTTTTCAAGGCCTTGAAAAGGTGGGATTTTTAAAAATCCGAGGAATTATTCTTTTGATGGTGTGGGATGGGGTGTTTGGAGAAAACAGATGGGTATGTTATTTTTGCCTTTTTTTCTTTTGTCGTATGGTGATTTAATAAAGATTTTTGTTCAAGAAAATATTTTATAAAACTTAATATCTTTTTGTGGGGAATGGAAAATTTTCAACAAAAAATTTTAATTTTTAATTGCAAAAAAATATTTTGTTTAAAATTGAACACTTAATATATTTAACCAAAAAAGGAAAAAATATCAAATTTGACTTTTTTTGTTTAAATTTTTTTTTATGTAAATGATTAAAAAATTGACATTTAACAAATTAAAATAATATATTTGAGTGAAATGAAAATAATGATTAATAAGTGGATTTTTAAAAAAGGTTTATGTATTAATATCTTTCAAATTTAGGTTGAAATATTTAAAGTTCAAATGTAAACATGAGGTGCATGATTCAAATTCATAAGATGCCAAGGATATTCATTTTTTTCATTATTAAACCATTATCTAGATGCCAAACCATGGCTCATCAATATCCATGGTTAATGGTAGATATCATAGTCAAAATTACTAAAAGTCAATAACTAAAATTTATAAAAAGTCAAGGGTATTGATGTTTTGTTCATTATTAAACCATAGTTTAGCCGCCAAACCACGGATATATGATCTTTTATTGTTAAGTTGAAATTGAGCATACTCAAAATTACTTAAAGTCAAAATAAAGTAGAAAAAGGTTTAGGTTTAAGTTCAAGGTTTAAATTAGGTCTTTTGTCCCATATACATACATTATATGTTTGTTATCTTTCTTTTTTCATAACAAAAACAATGTGTTTAGTTTAAGCTTTCACAATTTGTTGATTGTTTTCTTACTTCCTTCGCAAGTATATGTTTCTACAAGTGTGTGTTCTACTATGTGCTTTTACGACTTTTAGTTTTTCCGAGTGCTATTTCATTTGTCTATTGCCAATTTATTATTTATTATTTTTTTGTTTTTGTTTTTTTTTACACAATGGCTATTGTTCCAATGGAGGAAGCTAGATTAGATGTTGCATTTGAAGCAAAGGTGTATGGCACCTTTTATTGAATCGCAAATAGGAGTATGCAAGATCCAAGTTATGGATGTTTACATTGTGATTTGTTGGATAGGGCAGCTCTAATCACAATCACTTTGAAGGTGAAATTGTTTTATATAGAAATGCATGAGTAGCATTTGCATAAACATGTTTGTGAAGGTGGAAAATTTTGGCATTGAATCAAAGTCTAAAAGAGGTTTTGAGAAGCATGACATGCATGTTGTTATCACAATTGAGTTGACAACCATTGTGTTATCAATTTTTACATTCCAACTTGAATTAATTCCCATGTTTTTTCACATGGATTCCATTAGAGAATTCAGAAGTTCTATTTAGAGTTGGAGGTTTGCTACCATTGTTGTCATCATCATTGGTGTAAAAAGAATAGGGGATAACAAAGGTGAAAAGCAATTGTTGATTGCAGATGGAAAAGGTGAATTTGATTAAAACATTATTGTTCCTGGTAACAATTTCCAAACAAAATATGAACAACTTTTTGAAACACACAATGGAGGCCATTATGTAATGGTTTTAATCAATAATGTGACAACAACAACAAAAGGCCACCATGTGTTTCTTTGTAGTCCCGCTTATAATCCAAGATCAATACCACTTAGTGGTCACCAAGTCTCCAAGCCCAAATATATATAATATAATTATTATTATTTCGGTTGGAAACCTAGTGGCCACTAAGTTGTTCGATGTTAAACCACAAAGGAAGACCTAGTGGCCACCTAGTCATTTTGCACAATCTAACATCAAATGAGTTGGTGGCCACCAAGTCTTTAAGCAAATAAAAAAAACCACATGGTGGCCACCAAGTTGTCCTTCGCAATCTAACATTGAATGACATGGTAGCCACCAAGTTTTTAATCGGTAAAAATAAAAATCAAATTAGGTGCCCAACCCAATTCTCTTCTTCCTAAAGAGATTCTTCTTTTTTAGAAAAGGAAACAAAAATCTACTATAAAACCAACAAAAAAATCATTTGATTATTTCCTATTTGAAAAGGGGAAAACCAAGTGGCCACATAATTTTTTGTATTAAAATGACTTATAAAAAATAAAAGTACATTGAAATGATTTTTTTATATTAGAATCTTGTAAAGAACAAAAATCATGTTCTATTGCATATTACACATAGAATACAATATTGTTATTAAGAGTGAAAAAATTATCTTTATATAGTCATGTGGAATTTCTTTTTGGGTAAAAAATATGGGATAAAAGTTTGGAATGTGTTTGTTCAAAGAAGACTATAATGTAATTTAATATGATAAGTAGACTAGTATGTGAAATACCTTTGTCAATAATTTTTTATAACTTTCTCCACATTGGTTAATAGCCTTTGAAAATTGAAAAGATTTTGTAACACCTTTCTTGCATCCGATGTCACAAAAATCACTGGAATTGGTTTTTAAATGAACAAGATATGTAAGTGAAGGAGGTGAAAATGTAAGCATAAAAAAACCAATTTTGTTTTAGAAACTTAAAATATATATATGTTGGTCGAAGACCATTTGTAGAATTTTAAATTTCACACCCATAGCTTTTTAAATCACTCGAAATGAGTAATAAACAAAAGAAATATATGGTTTGAAAAAAAAAAGGTATAATGTTTTTTTTCATGCTTGAATGACCTTTTCTTCTTAATATTTCTTTTGTTGTTATTGATTTTTATCTTATTCTTTGTCTTTCTTAAGTATTAATTCTTTAAATTATTGTGTTTCCATAACATCTTTTATTATGCATTTCATTCTTTTTGTTTACATATTATTTGTATGTGTGTGCAAGGTTTTATTTATTTATTGATTGATCTACATTTTTTCACATTTCTGTATGTTTATGTTCATCTTCATTTACCTTTTCATTTGATCATATTGTCTTTTTTTCCCAAGTGACCAAAGTGTTGTTCATAACTAGCCTTGTTGCACTTCCATTTCAAAAAGTATGTGGAAATTGTCATGTAGCAAATGTCACCATTTCTCCATTAGGTGGTGTTTATTGTAACGTTTTTCATTCAAAATCAATGGTTCAAAAATTAGGCTTTCTTTGTGGTTTCATTACAACTAATGATGAACCTATGTTATTAACTATTGACAATAAATGGCTTGAAGCAATTATACATATGATAGAATTTGAATTCTTGGATTTGTTTCGTCCAAACAAATTCAACTCTTTAGTTCAATTCACATTCATGGTAAATTTTGCTTGTTGACCACATCTGCCGCTGTTGGTTTTCAAGAAAATATCCAACAATTTATCCCCCAAGCAAAAAACCAATTTGAAGGGTGAAGCTTTGGTTGTTCCTTTGACAATTATTTTGAATGAAAATGTCCAACGGAATGTGAAATGCAAGATTGATTTTATTGAATTTAAATCAATTTTAAAACAAAAACCCTTTTAGACATTAAGGTCATTAATAATTTTTACGACCTTTTTATGATCACTTTTAGTATATGAATAATCTATATATGTGGAAACTCCTTACATCAAAAATTTGGTTTAAATAACCCATATTATATAACCATTTTCATAGTTTTTTTCTAGAGGAAAAGGAAATTTATCATACATTAATATCCATCAACTGCTGAAAATAAATTTAAAACAACATTTTGTATGTGAAGCAAATTTTCAATGAAAGCAATTTTTCAATGGAGGCAATTTTTTCAATGAAAAAAGTTTTTCAATGAAAGCAATTTTTCAATGCAAATAGTTTTTTCAATGAAAGCAATTTTTCAATGTAAGCAGTTTTTTCAATGAAAGCAATTTTTCAATGCAAGCAGTTTTTTCAATGAAAGCAATTTTTCAATGCAAGCAGTTTTTTCAATGTAAACAAATTTTCTATGTAAGCAATTTTTCAATGAAAAAAATTTTCAATACAAAAAATTTCTGATTTTTTTTTCCATGCTAACAATTTTTCAATTCAAGCAAATTTTCCATCTAACTAATTTTCCAATATATATATATATTTCAATGCAAGGAAATTTCCAAGAAAATAAATTAAAGTAAATAATCTTGAATGAGTCATTGATTTTATTTTTTTTGAATGTGTTTATGTGGGAACCATGCTTTTGTTTATATAAATATCCATTAAATTGAAATTAATAATAATGGAAGCACCTTCATTAAGTTTTATTGATTCATCATTTGAACATGTATTCGATTCATATGGTCTTCATCTAGTTTCAACATATAATATGAAATATGCAATTGTCTTTTTGATTATATATTTTATTTATTATATAATCATTTATCATTTCTTGAATTGAGGCAAAATAGCATGGCACATTTAAATCAATATTTATTACTAAATACAAGAAAAACTCAACAATGTCATATTCAAGAATTAAATCCAAGTTTTTTGTTTGATTTGCATTAAGGCATGGTCACACATGAACATCAATATGTTACAAAAATGGCATTAAACATTAATATGGGAGGTTTGTTGAGAGATTTCACTACAATATTTTGGATAACTAAATAAAGCCAATTTATATTTGAAATAAAGTATCAAAACAAATAATGTTTCAATTTGGCATGGATTTTTAATCTATCCCTTTATAAATAGAATATAGTTCTTAACATTTTGAACCAATACAATATGTTAATGGTCTATCTAGGTCTTTGCCTACTTTTCAAGTTAATGATTCCAAAGTTACCATAGATTTAAATGATTTTCCATTTTTTTAGAATTAGTGATGCAACAACCTCCTATTCAATTATTGCAACTAACTACACATTTTTATTGGAGTGAAATATTTGATTATGCATTAATGGACATTTTGAAAAATATTTGGGATTCACCATTGGAGTATGTTGTTTCATTGTTCAACATTTTTTGTAATATAAATATAACAAAAAGAAAAAGAAATTATATTCAATACTTACAATTTTTTTTTAAAAACAACGCAAATGTTCATAATCAATAATAAGATTTTGTGTAATCTTTTCACTTCAATTCCCCTTATCAAAGTTTTGAAAATCCCAAAATTCAAATGGAACACTCCCATTTGATTATTGAGCCTAATGTATATTTATATTTATTTTTTATTTTAAAAAAATTTTGGTTGGGCATTTTATGGCAACAATATTTTTGAATTATTGGAGGTTTGTCCAAATCTAACTTATTACGCAAGAGCATTTAAATTCATCAACATGTTTCCAAATATTAAAAAAACGAGATCACAAAGTTCAATCGTCATATGTTCAATGCACTCTATAAGAAAATAAAGAACCAATTCCCACACAACAACTTCTTGCAAAACATGATATTCAATCAAATAAAAAAGAACATAATGTTAATTTAAAGGAAAATACACATAATTCAATATACATTAACATTTATAATAAACAAATCCAAGATGTTTCCATAATTCCATGTTTTAGTTGTGAAAGGTTATGTTTTTTAAACAACTTAAATGTTTTCAAATCAATTGTCAAGACAAATTTGTTAACCAAATTTTTTAGTGTATATAGTAACTAGTCTACTTAACCAATAATCAGTAAGACCTTTTGATTGAGGATATTTTAATTTTCAGAATTATAGGTTCAAAGGATAACTGGTTCATTACAAGAACTAGTAACCGGACAGTTGCAGTAACTGGTTAATTAACATAATAGGAGAATTTGAACTTGTGACTTGTAGTTTGTTGTTTTAATTTTTGAATTGTATTGGCTAGTGATTGTTTAAGTTACAACAACACTATGAGTTCATATAACTAAAGAGGATTTGAACATAGACAAGGAGAGAATTTCTTTCCATAGTTTTTTGTTTGTAACTTTTGGAAAAGTTTTGGATTCATGAATCAAGATTGTTGAAGATTTTCTAGAACATTCTTTCTTTTCTATTTTGGAAATGTTAGCTTGAGATTATTCTTCTTGATGCATAAGTATATATATATAATGTTCAAAATTGGAACAACCTATTGATGCAAATTAGTAAACTAGAGTTGCAAATTTGAAATAAAAAAATAAACCACATAAAATTAAAAACACCCTTAACATTTGGTGACCATGAAGTGGAACAAAATTGTAAGCAAAAAAAAAAAAAGATTATGCTTTATAATTTTAGTAATTGTTTTGTTTTAATGTTTTAGGTTTGGATCTAAGCTTTTCTTTGTGACGATACTTTTTTTTTTAACAAGCAGTAATCAAAAATTTCTTTGGATTTTTATGTTGAGTTTTGATATTTTTATAAATGACATGTTGATATAAAAAAAATCTAAATTAATGGTTTAAAAAATATGTCAATAGTAGTCACAAGAGGCCTTAGAAGGTAATTGGAATTAGAAGTGCCACAACAACCTATTCGTGAAGCGATTTAGTCACAAGAATAAATATGTTCTCAATCCAGGGGAATATAACTGGTTGAAGTTCTTAGCAATGAACCTCAACAACCTATTACAACAAAAGTACCTTTTCATCATATACCTACAAAATAGGATGAAAGAAGGGAACAACAAGTACCTTCAATTGGTTGATTTTTAACACCCCAGCGATTGTCCCAACAATGAAGGTCTAATGCACAACCAAATGAATAGAATATTAAACTTATTCGACATATTGATAAGGTAACCTTTGTAGGTCACATACAACAATTTGTGACACCTGGTTATTATATTCCCAAAACAACTACACCTTTTTTTTATCAATAATGGTTGTTGGTTATTATACATTTGAACCAATTCGTATTTTGAATCCAACTACAATTGATTCAAAATTGGAATGTAGTTTATTTTTAACCCAATTGGAACAACTACACCATTTGGAGTGAAGATGTTCACACCAATCAAATTTTCAACAACATGCAAAACCAATGGAAGCAATGTGGCCCATGTTGCTGTTTAACAAACACAACCACTTCATCAACCTATCTGGCCAAGTGTACTTGTCATGAAAATTATTGAATGACCACTGGTTCAACAAAGTATACCAATTACAACCACCCAACCTACTATTGCAACTACATTAACTTGTGCATATGATAAAAAATTGTCATTTTGTGGATGATAAATTGAAAAGATTAATGAGAAAAAAACTTCAAATTTCTCTGTAACCTATGGTAAATGCACACTAGTGACCCATGTTGGTGTACATGTACAACAAGCTCCAATACAACTAAGTTTGGTTAACAATTTGATATTGCTTAATCAACATGTAGGTTGGCCACAACCTATTACACCACTAGTAGCATGGTGACTTACAACAATACCATACCCAATGTGTTACAATATAGTACCATCTTTTTTACCTATGGATTTTAACGTGTACTCAATGTACTATTCAAGAATCAAAGGACCTAATCCATTGATTTCTGGAAGGAAGAAAAGGGTATGTAATTAGTGTTATTCAACTAAAACAAGTGCCACATGTTGAACAATTGGTGTAAAACCAATATCCTGTCAAAATTCCCACTTCAGGACTAGAATAATTGATTTCTATCTAAGAGGTTTATTTGTTCCACAAGCAATGACAATTGTTTTACCTGTCAATATACATGTTACCATTGAGTTACCAATTTATGGTAATGGTGTTCCTATTCAATAGCCCATAAAAGTTAATTCATATCCATAGTTTGGTGGAAAACCGCCTAGAAATTTGCCTAATGGAGGATCACTTAATTGAGACCCATTTAAAGGACCGCCATTGAATCCACCCACCAATACAAAAGTGGGGTGTAATTCACTTGCCTAAATCACCATGGGACCTTAAAAGTGAAATAAGTTCATTGCACTTTAATGATTTCACCCTAATTAAAGTTATTTCATTATAATATCACTATGTAAACATTGTGTTTCATTACTAGTTCACATAATTCACTATTATAATTTATTATGGTAAATAGGTTTATTTTTATGTTGTTGTTTTAAATACCTTATGCTACTTTATTATATATCATATTATTTTATGTTATTTTAGTTATTCTAACTTATACCCTAAGTTATTATAGGTTGTTATAAATAATTATACTTTCAACTATTATATATTATTCTACTTTAAAGTATTTTAGTTAGTTTATTGTAGGTTTTTTACTTCAAATTATTTAATTAACCTTAAGCTGAACCTTAAACTATTTTATTTAAAGTTAATATATGTTATTTAAAGTTATATTTTAGGTTATTCAAGGTCATTATACTTTATGTTATTATAAATTATTTTATCATAAATACAACAAGCTAAAATAATCTAAAATAAAATATAATGACCTATGGTAAAATAATTTAAAATAACCTACAATAAAATAATTACCAATAGTCTATGATGATATAACTTAGAATACCCAACAATAATTTACAATATAACATCCACCAATTGTCGTAATATAACCTTTAAAAAAAAATAAAACCAATAAGATAACCCACCAATGGAATAACCATTAATAAAATAGTCACTAATAACCATTAATATAATAGCCATCAATAACCACCAATAAGATAACCACCAATTTCCACTAATTGCCATTAATAAAATAGCCACCAATAACTAGTACTATAATAACCTATGATAATTTAACATAAAATAATCACCAATATCCACCAATAGCCATTAAAAAATAGCTCCATCAATAACCATGAATAACCTATGGTAATTTAGTTTTAAATAACCACCGATAGAATAATTATTAATAGCCATAATAGAATAGCCACCAATATAATAACTACCAAACCAATAACCACTAATAATATATATAAGCACCAATAGAATAACCAACAATAGCCATTAATATAATATATAGGCACAAATAACTTATGGTAATATAGTTTTAAATAGTCAATAATAGCATAAGGTGAAATAACCTTCAATAGCCAAAAATAACCAACAATAACCTCACATAACCAAAAATAACCTAAGATGAAATAATGTAAAATAACCCCAAAAAACTTATAATAGCTGCAAATAACCTAAAGTGAAACAACCTATAATAACCTAAAGTAACCAAAAGTAACTTAGAATAACCGAAAGTAACCTAAGGTGAACTAACCAAAAATAGCCAAAAATTTGAAAATAACCATAAATAGCCGTAAATAATGTAGGGTGAAATAATTTAAAACAATGAAAAATAGCCTTAAAATCAATGAAAGTAACTTAACATAAATAATAATATTATATTAACAAAAAAATTATCCATTTATTAAACATGTATTTAGGCTAGGTTTTTAACCTAGCATAGGTAATGACACATGCCAATAATTCATAGGTTGAAAATCATGAAATTATCAATAATATTACATTAAATATTAAATAATTTAAATTTAACTGATTTTCACATTGCTTAATTAATTAATTAACAAGTGAAATGACTTGGTAAGTTTTTATTTCACTAGATATTAGTGGACTAATTCACTGTCTATAGCAACTGGTCCTCATTCACTGGGGGTTGACTAGTTTTACCATGATAAAAATGTCCAAATTCACTTAAAATCTTATAAAACCCAAAGTGAATTAAAACACATTTTGGTGTAGTGTCTTGTTGGACTTTATGGATGGCAAGCACTTGACCCCAAGATATTTATGCCACCATGGTACTAAATGGTTTCAATTCTATTTGAACCAATTGGTAAGTTGCCATATTGAAAGCTCCAATATCCCACATATGTGAAGGATAATGATCCTAATGCTCACATTAAAGTTTTCAAGAAAGTAATAAAAACCAATGGTGAGACTGTGGAAGTAGACATCATCAATTTATTTGGTTTTACTTTACAAAATAACATCTTAAAATGGGGTGAGAACTTTGTACAAGATCATCCCAATTGCACTTTTGATGAATTGGAACAAACATTCTACAAGTGTTTTCAAACCATGAAAAATGACAAAGAAGTCTACATGTAGTTAAGGAATCTTCAACAAGAAGTTGGTGAACGGGTAAAAGTTTATTACTAACATTTGCTTAATTTGGCTAATTGTTTGTAAGTGAAAGTTACTAATGTTTTCCTTACTACCATATTTAAAATAGGTTTACAACCATACTTTAGATTGGCAACATCATGTATGACAAGAGATATCTTCTTTAAAAATAAAGAAGCTATAGTAATGTGTGAGGAAAGTGGACCGGTTATAACAAACTATAATGTTTTGATAACTCAACTAGAGTCCAAATTCGTTGCACATCCCATTGTCATCTATATAATTTCTAAACAATAATTAACATGTTCAAATTGTAGTAAAACAAGTCATGCTAAATAAACCTATCATAATAGAAAGAAAGAATAATTAACGATTCCTATTGTAGCCATGAAAGTTGTTGAACTGGTGGTTGAGGGGATTGCACAACCTGTTAAACCAACCAAAATGCCCTTAAGGTATCCTTGTATTATATGTTATAGTTCTGAGCATCATGCTCCTAATTGTTTTAAAAAAATAAAAGTTCAGAATTGTTTCGGACTAAACCAAACATTGTTGTTATTGTAACAACAAAAAATCCTAAACTTGATAATGTCCTAGTCAATGTAGTTGCAATTGTCATGATATGTAGCCAAGTGCTAGTGCAACATGTTCTTAAAGAATGACAACCGATGAAGGCAAAAGTAATAACTGATTAGTGAATAGAAAAATAATTACTTCATTTTTTTGTTCATACCATTAAGGAATTACAAGAAAGTGACTCAACATTGCAAGCACCCATTGATTTAAACTAACCACTTCATTCAAATTGGGTTAGCTTATTAAAACCAGTAAATCAATCAATTACAAATAAGCAACATGTTAAGTTGACATCACGAACCATGACACCAAAAATGACTTTGGAGGAGATTCTAAGAGATGTCAGTACTTAAGTATTGGAGACTAAGTATGTGATTAACTTGGGACAATTTCTAAAGATTGTGCCATACATTAAACAATACATTTTAAAATCGGTCAAAGTTACTCAATCGGTCCAACATGAACCTGTTCAAGCTGAATCTGCATGTGCAACAATAACTATTGATCATCGAAAAATGGTTGTGATTCAAGTCCAAGTTGGTAAGAATTTTATTGATGATGTGTTGATTAATGGAGGATCTAGAGTAAACTATTGGAAACAACTTGAAAACAAGCAAGAAATGAAAGCTTCAAGGTTCATGAAATGGAACAATTGTATTAACTAACAAGAAGGTTACAAAGGTTGTATGTTTCAAATGCTACAATCACAAAACTATGGCTTGCAACAACTAACAAAGGTTGAAGGTTCTATGTGCACTCAAAAAACCATGAAAGGAGAGAATGAAAGACAACTCAAAACCACTCCATTATATACTATCTCCTAACCCTAAAGTAGCTACCATTTAACCTTAACCTAGCTGCCGCCAAACCCTAACCCTAGCCGCCGCCTAACCCTAGCCGCCACCAAACCCTAACCCTAGCCGCCGCCTAACCATAGCCACCACCAAACCCTAACCCTAGCCGCCGCCTAACCATAGCCACCACCAAACCCTAACCCTAGCCGCCGCCAAACCCTAAGTAGTCTCCACTTCTAAACCCTAACCTAACTACTACAAGGATGTGAATACTATTCATCCTTTTGATGAATGTTTAACACATTCATCAACATTGGGAATTAGAAACGAATAGTATTTCTAACACTCCCACTCTATGAAGTTTCTAATCCGAACATGTTTATCAACTTATGATGTCGTTCTTTTGATAATTCCTTGGTAATCACATCCGCCACCATGTGTTCCGTTGGACAATATTCAAATCGAACTTCTCCATTTTCAACTCGTTCTCGAACAAAATGATGTTGTACATCAATGTGTTTTGTTCATGCATGGTGAGTGGGATTCTTGGTCAACAATATCACACCTTGATTGTAGCATCGAATCACCATCATTTTCTTCTCCTCCATGTATCCTAAATCCATCATCAATTTTGTTATCCATATGGCTTCTTTTGTGGCTTGCATGTTCGCCATCTATTCGGCCTCCGTGGTGGACAATGCTATTGTAGGTTGTCGTTTGCTACTCCCAGAAATGGCTCCCCCTCCGATCATGAAAACAAACCCTGTGGTGGACCTCCTATCTTCAAGATCACCACCCCAATCCGCATCGCAATATCCAAGAACTTCTTTGGATGGTGTTGCACCAAATTGTAATTTCATTTGCAATGTACCTTGCAAATATCGAAATATTTGTTTGACGGCCATCCAATGCTCCATGTTAGGGTTCGCCATGTGTTGAATCAACACGCTTATTGGGTATGCCAAGTCGGGTCGTGTGCACAACATGGCATACATCAAAGACCCAACCGCTTGTTGATATGGAAATCCATTTGATTCATCATTTCCATTTGCATTCCTTTGTAACTTCACCTTGGGATCCAATGGAACTCCAATGGGCTTACATTCCTCCATTGGAAAACGTTTCAATATTTCCTTGAGGTATTTGATTTGGTTGATGCGTAGGAGTCTTTCATCACGATTCCTTTCCACCTCCATCCCCAAAAATAAATGCAACTCCCCAAGGTCCTTCATTTCAAACTTTTGACTCAATTCCTCTTTGATTTGCAAAAGTTTGTTTTGATCATTGCACACCAAAATGAGGTCATCCACATAGACCACAATGAAAAACTTCACATCTCCCACTTGTGCAACGTACACACTAGGATCTGCTTCACTTTTCATAAATTCAATGTTTTTGAGAAACGCCTCTAACTTTTGATTCCATGCCCTTGGAGATTGTTTCAAACCATACAAGGACTTCTGAAGCTTACACACAAGATGTTCACCTCCTCGGTGCACGAACCCTTGAGGTTGCTCCATGTAAATCTCCTCTTCAAGCTCGCCATTGAGGAATGCGGTTTTCATGTCCATTTGATGGATCTCCATGTCTTCCAAGGCCACCAATGCAAGAATACAACGAATAGATGTAAATTTTGCGACGGGCGCAAAAGTTTCATTGTAATCCACTCGGTAGGTTTGGGTAAAACCTCTTGCCACTAATCTAGCCTTGTAGCGTTCCACCTCCCCATTTGCGCCTTGTTTGATTTTGAACACCCATTTGCAAGAAACGGGTTTCCTACCAGCGGGAAGTGGTACTAAAGTCCATGTGTTGTTTGTCATGAGGGAATCATATTCTTCTCGCATCGCACAGTCCCACTCCTTGGAATTTTCACATGTCAATGCTTCTTCAATATTTTGGGGCTCCTCCAAAAATGCAATGGTGGTGCGCTCTACCTCCTTGGTAGCAATCCACTAATCCCAAGGCCATTCCTTTCGTTGCCTTTGAGGTCTCTCCCTCGGCTCATCTTGTGAAGGTCCACAAGATGGGTTATGATTGGAAACAACAAATTCTTCTTCCAATGAAGAACTTGGTGTGGATTCACTTTGCACACCTTCCATTCTTGTTTCATTCAAAGGTGTATCTTGACTAAAGGTTAATGGTTCTTCTCCTTCAACTTCTTCATGCACAACTACATTTTCTTCTTTCTCAAGATGAGGTACACCACCTATTTCCTTTGACCCTTCAATGAACACGACATCTCTACTTTTGATGATTCTCTTGGTTTTCACACATCAAGCGATACGCTTTGGTGCCTTCATAATATCCTAAAAACACACAAGGCATGGACTTGGACTCTAATTTGGTCCTCTTATCATTTGGGGACATGTGCAAAGGCTTTACAACCAAAAACTCTCAAATGAGACACATCGAGTTTCCTACCACTCCACGCTTCTTGAGGGGTCTTGGAATCAAGAACCTTGGTTGGACATCGATTTTTGATGTACATTGTCGTGTTCACCGCTTCGCCCCAAAATTCAAGTTCCAACCCTTGTGCAAGCATCATGCTTCTTACACATTCCATGATGGTTTTATTGGCACGTTCAACAACACCGTTTTGTTGTGGGGAATAGGGCGCACTTGTTTGTCGTTGAATTCCACATTCCGCAAGAAATGCATCAAATTTCTTAGACACAAATTCTCCTCCGTTGTCGAAATGTAGCACTTTGATTTTGTGACCAATTTCGTTCTCCACCAACACCTTGTATTGTTTGAATTTTTCAAATGCTTCTCCTTTGGCCTTCAAAAGATAGACATGAGTTTTCCATGAGAAATCGTCAATGAAAGTGAGAAAGTATCGTGCTCCACCATGCGATGTAGTCTTCATTGGCATGCACACATCGGTGTGCACAATCTCCAAAAGTTGTGAAGCCCTCGTTGTTCCATCCTTGGGAAATGATGTTCTTTGATTGCCTTTGACGCATCCTTCACAAATGTGATGCAAGGGCACTTGTTTCAAATTCATGCCATCCACCATGGCATCTAACTCCTTAAGGCTTGCCATGTTGAGATGGCCAAGTCTTTCATGCCAAAGCATGGCACTTTCC
>Ga0209208_10002112_pt1 | contig 28402 bp, 41 predicted proteins | sample S1TSphfallax_3_FD_187694 | JGI IMG/M metagenome (GOLD analysis project Ga0209208, IMG submission 187694) | Host-associated microbial communities from peat moss isolated from Minnesota, USA - S1T2_Fd - Sphagnum fallax MG (SPAdes) (version 2) | ecosystem: Host-associated > Plants > Peat moss >...
TTTTTTTTTCCAATTCTGAGATTTATTTGTTTGTTAATTGTTTGGGGGGCTCCATTCTACCGCGCACTTGTCAAGTCGCGAGCGAGCCCCGAGTTTTCGAGTGAGTCCCGAGTTTCGCGTGTGCACTTCGCGCGCTGAATAAAAACTCCCCGTCGCAATAAAGCGACTCTTGCATCGCGCATCGCACCAAAAATCCGAGCTCCAAGTTCCACTGATTCTTCCCGCTGTCAGTAAATTGCGGCAGCAGCGGCGGCAGTAGGTAGTCTGCGCTTTCTCTCTCTCTCTCTCTCCAGAAACTCTTGATTCACACCGAGATCCATCCATCTCTCTTTCAAAAGCAGCGGCTGGTCCATCGTCGCTTGCGAACAATTTGGAATAATTTCTTCCTCGTGACATATACATCAAATTTTATTTTTTTTGCGGGCGGAATTTTTGGTGCCACAAGGGTGTGCTATATACGACGTCCGAGACAACACAACAACGCCGTAAGATTTAACTACTTTTTTTCCCTCAAGTTTGAAGAATTTCCTCGCACGTCTTTCATTGTGTGACTCGTCGTCAAATTGGAGGCGGATTCTGGTTCTTGCATTCGTTGCATTTGAATTTTTTTGACAAATTCTCAATTGTGTGTGTGCTCGTGATCATTAGATTAGAGAGGCAGATTGTAGAGGTGGGGGGACTTTGCCTTGATCACCCAAGTGTTTCTTTGATCGGTTGCAAGTTTGCAACTGGCAACGAGAATCCATAGCCGCAGTAATTGAATTTCCTCGTGTGAAGCCTGCTGTAGATTCTTTTCCTCTACTTGCTGCATTTGGTATTGATGAATCATCAGAGGTTTCTGGTGCTGCATCTCGGCTTCGTTGCATGTGTGTGTGTGTTTCTGAGAGAGAGAGAGAGAGAGAGAGAGAGAGTGAGGGGGTGGGGAATGCGTGGGGATTGCACTGTGATTCTGACATGGAGATGTATGGGAGAATGCAGGCAGAATGTCGACGACTTTGGATAGCTATGGTGAAGAAACGGGGACGCAGGATCAGCTGGTTACTCCCTGGAATCACCAGATTGCAAGGTAAACTGCATTGAGTCTCTTTACAACTTCGTAACTGGTGCAATTCGAATACATAAATTTTCTGTCGGTTTTCTAGAGTCTAGCTAAACGATCCGAAGGATTTGATTGTCTCCAAGTTGCGTGGAGGGAGGGAGTTCGATCGATCGGTGTCGGAGATGGAATTTTTTTTTCATGATGTACTCATGTGGGGTACCTACTACGTGTATTGCAGTGGCGTCGAGCTTTTGAGGAACCCTCGGTACAACAAAGGTCTGGCCTTTACGGCAGAGGAGCGCCAGGCTCATTACTTACGCGGGCTGCTTCCCCCTGTCATCGAAACCCAAGACATTCAAGTAAGTAAAACAAGCAAAAAACCTGCTTCTTACAAGTTCCTCCTTTCCACCAAGTTTTACTCTCTGGACAACAGGACTCCAGGGATCTCCCGTTACCATGGCAAAAAACCTGTAGTACATCGACCTGTAATTTGCTATGTCTTTGGAGCTTCTTCATACTGTGGTGGTGGCAGGTGAAAAGGATTATGCGAAATGTGCGACAATATGCAGAGCCTATTCAAAAGTATGAAGCTCTGATGGACCTTCAGGTGAATCTCTTGCCGTCTCTCCTCTTCTGGATGTCCCAGCTTCGATTCCCTTTCTCTATCCTTGGAGAATAACACTGGAGCTCTGCATCTCTGTGTCTGTCTGTGTTTTTGTCTCTGTCTGTGGTTTTCAAAATCTGTGTGTCGGCTTTAGATCCTAGAGGAATACTGGGGAATGACTGTCTTGGAATGGCAGGAAAGGAACGAGAGACTGTTCTACAAGGTGCTGATCGAGAATGTCGAGGAGCTTTTGCCAATTGTTTATACACCAATCGAGGGTGATGCGTGTGAGGAATATGGGGAGATCTTTCATCGCTCTGGTGGTCTCTTCATAAGCCTGAATGACAAGTATGTGGCATTCATTGCACACGCACCCACCCTGCTATTTACACACACAAACACTCTTTGATTTTGCACCTTCATGAACTAGCGAGCAAGTGAGTTTTTGTAGACATTTTTCCATTTCCATGTTGCCATTTCCATTATAAATGGGAACTCTTTCTTTTACCACCAAGCTTTGACAAAACAAAATCCTTGGCAGGGGACATATCTTAGACTGTCTGAAGAACTGGCCTGAAAAGAATGTGGAAGCTATTGTGGTGACTGATGGTGGTCGCATTTTGGGACTGGGTGATCTTGGATGCCAGGTTCATCTTCTTTCTAAAAATCTCCAAATCCCCTCTCTCCCCTTACCCTCCTCCTCTTTCCAAATTGATCATGCTTGGTCAAAAGCTGCCATCATGAGAAGCTTCAAGCTGCCTAGTTTTCAAATCTGTTTTCTTCTTTGTTTCACCAAAACAGAAAGTGAAGACTTCTAACTCCTTGAATCTAAATCCTTTTTTTGCAGGGAATGGGCATACCGGTAGGGAAGCTGGCACTCTACACAGCCCTGGGTGGCGTTCGACCCTCAACAGTAAGTCATGTGCTCCTGACTCCAAACTTCTTCAAGAGCTCCAAACCTTTCCACATTCTTGGCAGGTTGACTGAGTTAACTCCAAACTTTTCCCACTTCTGTTGTTGTTGATTGATGCCTATGACACTAAGATTGTAAGCAACACTTTTGTGTTTGTGTTTTTTTTCTGGTTGCATAATAGACACTGCCAATTCAACTTGATGTGGGTACCAATAACCAAGCTCTTCTTGATGATCCTTTCTACATTGGGTTGCGCCAGAAACGAGTCACTGGACAAGTATGTGATATACATTCGCCTCATCTTTACATTGTCACGTTACCTTCAATTTGTTATCCAGATTCCTCAGTAATTTCAAGGACACATACACAGACACACATACATTCATCATTCTTAGACCTACAATTCTTGCTCAATTTGGCAATAGCTTTGCATTTTCCAGAACAAAAAATCTAATTTGCAAAATTTCTGGTCCCCAAAATCCAACTCATATGAACCTGAGCTATTTCTTGACTGCTATGTTGGGCCCACAGGAATATGATGATTTCATTGAGGAGTTTATGACAGCTGTGAAGCAAGCTTATGGAGAGAAAATACTTGTTCAGGTACATTTCTACATACATCAATATCCTTTGACAAAACAAGCAAAGTGAAATTGTAAGGATCATTGAGGCTTTATTTATGTACAGCTAGTTTGAAAGCTTGGGGGGTGGGTGGGTTCACGATTACAGTTTGAGGATTTTGCAAACCAAAACGCATTCCGATTTCTTGCTAAATACAGTAAAACACACCTTGTGTTCAACGATGACATCCAGGTGCATGCATACCTCTTCTCCCTCTTCTGCAATGGTTCTATACCTGTTTTTAGGATGGGTTGAAATTGTGTTTTGAAGGAATTCGAACTTTGGGATGATTTTGGTCTGTTGATTTGATTTGAGACAAACATCATGATGGTGAAGGGTGACCTCTTTGAAAAGGAATGGGGCACAGAGAGAACTCTTGCCCGGAGAAAGAGATCTGAAGGTATGGCTTGGTTTGGATTCTTTTTCGTATGCAGGGGACAGCATCTGTGACACTAGCAGGTGTCTTGGCTGCATTGCCCATCACTGGAGGCACTCTTGCTGATCATAAATTCCTCTTCTTTGGTGCAGGCGAAGCAAGTTCTCTACTCCCTCTCTCTTACCATTAGTATCCTCCAAGGGTTTCCTGGCAAGGACAGAAGTTTTGAGGCACAGTTATTAATTGTACAATGGAAAACAACCTTACTGTTTGCAGACTGCATAGGCAATCTCCATTTTCCTTTGTCCTCATAAGAATCAGTGAATGCATCTTTTTAACTGTGGAGATATTTACTTTCTTGCAGGCTGGAACAGGTATTGCGGATTTGATTGCCATGGAGATCACTAAGCATGTCTGTGCTCCAAACCATGTTCCCAAATCCTTTTTCTTTAAAATGATAAATCTCTGAAGGAAAATGAGGAGAAGGGTCATTCACCTTGCACTTCTTCAGAGATTTGATGGGTCTCTATGCTTCCTTTCTCTCATGTGGCTGAAGCCAAATCCCATACATGCCACAAACTACCTAAGAAGATAGAGCTGGTCCAAGCAATAGTAGCTCAATCAATGTTTTTTCTTCTGCTGATTTTACAGGGAAAAATTTCTTTGGATGAAGCAAGGAGGAAAACCTGGCTTTTTGATACTGAGGTGAATGCTGACTTCATCTCATCTTTTACAGGATCTAGTTGTGCATTAAATACGTTTTTCTCTGTTGCTGGCCTGTTGTCTCTTGCTATCAAGGGAGTAATTTCATGCTGGTGCATTTGTCTTGGCAGGGATTAGTGACAAAATCACGCAAAGGCTCTTTGTATGACTACAAAAAACCATTTGCTCATGACCATGAGCATATCAAAGACCTGGTTTCTGCAATCAAGGTTAGTGTCCTTCTGCTTAGTTCATCAAGCTCTTAAAGATATATATTTATATATATTTGCTGGGTCTTTTGGTTGCTCAACTTGTTGGCATGTTGAGCAGAAGTTAAAGCCAACTGTTTTAATTGGGACATCAACTCAAGGAGGCTCATTCACAAAGGAGGTGCTTGAAGCAATGGCTGAAAATCACAAGGTAAACCATCCTCAGTTTTTCTTCCATTTGAAGGTGGTTTGTAAATACACACATCAGTTTCTCCTTGCTGTGATGGAAGAATGTGACTGTTATAAGGAGGCTCAATGATTATGCAGTCTGTACTTCTTGTTTTATCATTGTCTAGAGAGAACTTTGTTTGAGTGTGATCTTGTACCTGGAAATGACTGGGGTTGGGGAATGGTTGGCAGTCGCCCATTATCATGGCACTCTCAAATCCAACAAAGAAAGCAGAGTGCACAGCAGAAGATTGTTACAAGTACACCAAGGTATCCATTTCCATTTTTCCCTCTTGCTCAAATTAATCCTTTTACACAAGCTCTTTCTAAGCTCTGCTTTTGGCCTCCAGGATAGCTGGGATTTGTGACGTTGTCAACAGATGATCAATGTTGTGCTGTGTGCAGGGGAGAGCACTGTTTGCATCTGGTAGTCCTTTTCCAGCTGTTACATATGATGGAAAGAAATATGTCATTGGTGAGGTAAATGTCACACAGCACTGATTTTTTAGTCTGGCTTGTATGAACTGAAACTATGGAACTCCCCTGATTCATTTGCAGCTTGAGTTGTTTGTATCTAGAAAAAGAAAAATGGTCGAACAATACTTTGCTTCTTCCATGAATGTCTTTGGAATTCATCCCACATGTTGCTGCAAATCATAACTTGCAAACTCAGGATGTTGGAAAATCACAGGTCAATTATGAAACATACCTATTAAGTCATTGCACTGTATGTGTACTTCAAGAATTGGTATCATTTAGTATGGAACCTGGAGAATTGATATTGGCTTGATATGGGCATCATTCATCATTATGGATGTGCACCTCTGTATGTTTGACTTGTTGATTCAATTCAATTCTGTTCCATATTTGCTTGTCATGCAGGCTAACAACTGTTACATATTCCCGGGCGTAGCACATGGTTGTATCATTTCAGGAGCCATCCGGGTTGATGCTGAGATGTTTTTGAAAGCTGGTATGCAATCCATACTCTTTCTTTTCTCACAGTAGCTTCCAATGTTTGTAGATGATGACAGTATCTTTGACTTGGTATCAAATTTTCTGCCTTGCCATCATATAAACATTTTTGCTGCATTGAATGGCTGGGGATGCAACTGCAGCTGAGACATTAGCTGAATTTGTTACCAAGGAGGATCTGGAGAGGAAGCAACTGTACCCAGCCTTCCCCAACATTCGCAATATCTCAGCAAAAATTGCTGCTGCTGTGGCTGCTGCAGCATACGATCTGGGTAAACAAATCATAACTTTTGTACTACAAGATTATACCAAAACAAGTCATACTATCAAATGCAGGGTGTGCACATGAGTGCTGTGAGTATTATATACTTTTACACATTGCTTGTATCTTCAGTGAAGAAACAATGTAGCACAGTTTATTGGTTCCTAAGAATTGCTAGTGATGTAGAATCAGCTTTGTATTCTGGTTAGATCAATGTCAAAACTTTGATGTGAAATGACAGAGGAAGGTTGTGTGCAGGTTTGGCTTCAAAAATACCTAAACCCAAGGATCTTTTGGGACTTGCAACCAGCAGCATGTACAGTCCTTCGTACCGTAACTATCGTTGAAGCAACAAGGGCAAACTTCCCACAATATCTCCTCCACCAATATAAAACACTGCGAGTTGAAACTGGATAAAATTGCTCCTGCAACATACACAATATATACATGAGATTACATAGTTTTCTGTCAGGGTTAGAAATTATCATAAAATTCTAGCAACATAGACATGGAGCACATATCTTGTGTCTGTCTAAGATAATGTTGCACAGCAATGTCAAAAGCTCACTTCCGTTGGCATTAAAAAATGAAATTGAGTTCTCGTTGAAGCTAATGAAGAATTCATAATGTGGATGTGCTGAAATCCTGGTGTAAGGGATTAGTTGCATTTGTTTCCAAGGCAGTAACGAAAAAAATCAAGGGTTTCAATGATATGGGTTTTGAGTTTTCTGTTGTCAATAAAAACATTTGCTAGAGTTTTGCATGGACATTGTGGAAAGGCTAGAATGATATCAATAAAGTCATTCATGTGAGATTCCAGAAAAATCTCCAAAACAACATTTTGAAGATAATATGACAATAAGGACAGTTATTCCTTATGAGAATTGCGCAGTGGCAGACAATCACCTTCATCATGCATAGCAATCACGAGCTGCCAGGACTACCCACTAACTTCATCAGCTGCCATTGGGTAGATGAACTCAGTTATTGCATAAGCACTTCACTAAATGTTATGTCAATTGTACTTTGTTAGGGGCTTGAGCAGGTTTTAGAGACTTGATCATGTCACCAACCCTCAAACCCCCTTCCCTCCTTAAATGATTCTATTAAACTGCAGTTCTTTTCATCGCCTAGTCTCTTCATTTTGAAATTGGGCTTTCACTAAGTTCATCCACAGTAATCATGCAAACAAACCCTTGGAAACAAATGATGTTGTGCACTGGAAAATTCCATTGACACCAAAATTTACCACAAATTGTCTTCCACTCTCAAAAAGTTGTCTTGGATATTCTGTAGGTCCTGACCAGCTCATCCCAATTAGCCTATAATTAGTTCAATAAATGTTTGAAAACTCCCATTCTGGCCTCCCAATGGCAACTCTGAATCATACTCTAGCATATCAGCTTGGACTTGACACCTGCCATCTCTACATGAAAAATCCTATCGGTGTCTGCAAATGTGTACTGTACACCTGGAATGAAGATTGTAACACATTTGGTGAGAGGTGGTACAGGATGAAGAATCCATATATTACTGTAGGCTCAAATTGGTGTTGCCCATAGGCTCTTACAATCACATTATCATTGAAGCACTCGACAGGAGAAATAATGCCTGGCTAGTTTGGGAATGTGGGGATTCCCAAACTACCTCTGCATAGTTTCTCTAATTATTCTCATTGTTTTCTGAGTGGTGGTTCTATTTAAAAATGAGTAAACAAACAACTGATTGTGTTCAGTGTTAAGTATAGTGATCCTGATTCTTTGAGTGTCGGTTGACTGAACGGATAACCTCAATCAAACAGAGAGCAGATTGGACACTTTACCATAATGCTGTCAGTAACGCTTCAAGTGAATCATCCTTTACTGGGAGCCCTTCAATCTTGTGAGGAAGGACAGGAATTAGGGTCAGATGCTCTCTTCTTTCTGTGCTCTCATGAGAGCTGTCACACAATGCACATGTGCACACATGCACTCTCTCTCCTGATTAGATGCTGCATTGTTTCAAGTTTTAAACATGCACAGATGACATCAAGTAACATCACTATATTTGCAACGTCTTCTACATAATGTGATCCTTCCCGACTCTCTCTTATTAGCACATGGGATTCTTCAATACTTTGCGGTAACATATGGAAATCAGTCAAGCTGGAAATCACCCCAAAGTTGAACTTGTTGCCTGCAAGATTATTTCACAGCACACAAGTGCAACTGTGGAGTAAAACCACTCGATGATTCCAACTAAGATTAGACCCAAAAAAGAAAAGAAACACCAACACATTTTCAACCACAACCACATCCAGTTTGTCAAATGTCCACTGTTCAATCAGCCAATAAGCAGAATTTTAAAAATCTGCAATCAATCTACTCCTTGAGCCCACTGAATAGGATGCACCTGGATTGTGCTAGTCTTGATTCTCAATCAATTAGAGACATTTTGTATTATGCTTCTGTCCTTGATTCCTTTTTTATCAATTTCATTTTGCAATCTTGTTCACCGACCTAATCATATTACAAGGGTTCCACAGTCCACCCTTATCTTGTGTGACTTTTTGCAACATGGTTGGTTTTTAAAAGGAAACTATTAAAAAGTCGTGATTTTGGTTTGAGGGTGGGGTAAGTCTTTCACCCCCCTTCCACTTGTTTCAGTATCCAAGAATGCCTGCACATGGAGCTTGCTAGACTCTTGATTTGCACCTGCTTAACATTTTCACTTATTGTCTCTAAATTAGCATAGAAAATGAATATTCTGGGGCAGATTTTTGTACAGAAAAATGTTGCCAAATTTTTGAGAAGATAATCATTTTTGAGAAAATTTCACATGTTGACATGGGACAGATTTTTGCCAGTTTTCTACAGTTTGGACAGTTTTTTCAAAACATGTCACCAATCAATGCTAAATCTCTTTGGGGAGGATCACTAATGATGCTACTTAAAAAAACTGAACAAACACTGGTTGAAATTACTAGAAAATTGGAAAATCCAGCTGTCAAGCGGCCTTACAGGTGAAGGTACCCCCTAAACAGGAACTTCTTGACATGGACTATGGTCATAACCATTAGCTCACTGGATTTGATGCCCATGAGATGCCCGCAAGTTACAATTCTCTGAGTGCCAACACTTGTCACTCCAAGGATAACTCCTGTGTCATAGAAACCTTCCCTTTTGTTCCAACAATCCACAAATGATTTGCTAATGCACTACTACTTCCTATGCAGGTAACTGGAGCCTCTCACTGTTCTTCCAGCTGCACCATGAACACCAAACAAATCAGAATTGTTGAGCATATACTCTAACCAAACAGATGGAAAACTCTCATCCTACAGGAGCAGCTCCAACTCAGTCTCCCCATGAACTAGCTTTGACACCTGAAACCTTAAAAGAACTGTGGAGAGCAGGACAACAGTAACTGAACTTGGACTGCACACAACCACAGATGTCTATGAAACTGTAGAGAAATCTCCACTACAACAACTTGAAAGTAACATGACAATGAATGCAGTCATGACCTTCTGAGAGTTGCTCACAAAGTGTCAGACATCACAAATAGCACTCACAAGCTGCCATGACTACTAGCTCACTTCATCAGCTCCCAACAGTGGGAGTAAACAAGTATATGATAATCAGACAACTACACAACTAGAGACCACAAATTTGAAGAATGCTTGAGCAAACCTTTTTAAATAGTAGTAGAAGAAATCTGCATACAAAGCTGTCTGCACAATCCCTGCAATCCAAGCTGCAGGATCAAAACCACATTCAGTCAGAGCAATGTCAGTTATAGACAATGGAAGTCCCACCATCTTGGGGTACATTTGCCAGTTTTCAGACAATTTGCCACCATTTCTATCAAGCCCAGTTTTGCAATTGAGAATGAATCCTCTGGACTATCATGTTGCCAACAGTAGTAATGCAAAAATGTTTTAACTCCTCCCAATTTGGCAACACAATTCAATCAGCTCTTTGAACTAACATGGTAGTGGTCTTCAAAGTCTCCAAGAACCATCCACTTATCATGGAGATTTCATGTATCAAGCAGCATAAAACAGTTCCATACTTCATACATCCCATCAGTTGGAAAACTAATGTGCACAGAAGTTGCTTAACGAGCTGAGATATCATGACTTACTTATCCACTGCCGGTACTGATTCTCTGTCAAGTAACGGTAAACCCAGTTGAGCAGATAAAGACTTCGATATGCCCTGCCACAAAAGGGAGACAATCCAAACACCAACACCCAGTCCAAAGCATTGTATCACCTTAACCAACAGCTGGTTTCAGAAAATGCTAGCAAATAGTTCTGTCAACCACAGCACATAAGAAGAAGAATAAGTACATCTATGACTTTGTTAAATGCATCTGCAACTCTAGTGGTACAGTTCAAAAAGGTATGCACACTCATGAACAGATTATACACATGAGATTGCAAAGAGAACTCAATGATAACACTTTGAAGTTAACAGCTATGTCAGATTGAGCTAGACCAAAACAAACAGGACAAGATTTCAGTGCAGTAGTCATAACCTTGTGAGTGTCACTCACAAAAGTATAAGACCATCATCATTTTCACAATGAAGAGTATTAACTAGCTGCTATTATTACTCTCCCCACTGACCTCATCAGCTCCCAATAGCACAGTGTAGATAAACCCATACACATGAAATTGCAGAGAAATCTCCACAAGAACAATTTTAAACATAGTACAACATTGAGTGCAGTCATAACCTTATTAGTGTCACTCACAAAAGTATAAGACCATCACCTGCTTCATCACTAATAGCAGTGACAAGCTACCATGACTACCCACTACCCACTGACTTTATCAGCTCCCAATGGTGGGGTTTAAATAAAACTCAAGAAAGTCATGAACAGATGAATACAACATACCCAAGAAGGAACACATAATTCCCAGTAAGATTGTCAACATTCCTGGTTTTCTGTAGCAGCACCAACTGCGGCACGATTGCAACTGCCTCTAGATACACTGAGAAAGTCCACAGTACCTTGGTTTTCCCCCACCAACAAAGCCAAGCAGAAACAGCAACTTAGAATCCCAGCAACTCCACATTTCAAGCCATACCACAGTCAGTGTGTGTGTGTGTCTGTCTGTCTCATGGAATGGATAGGGCATATAAGAGTCCTAAACAGCCAAGAACACCTGAGGAGAGAAGAAGATGATGAAGAAGAAAGAAAACAAAATTCAATCTAGAATTGCCCGAGCTGTTGTTGAAGCTTTGGAAACAAAACTGCTGATCAAATTATGTCACTTCTCTCAGCAATGCTTTCCATGGATTCTCTGGAAATGGAAGCCCTTTCAGTTTTGGTGGATGTATAGATCTTTTAAGCAATTCCTTTTTGTAAAGGATTTATAGAAAGATATGATTCCATTTCTTTTGCCCTTTCATTTTGGTGGATGAGTGAGCAGAACTTGCTTACCTCACGGATTGTGAACTTGTGGTTGATCAGCAGAGCAAGCAAGAAACATGGCAAAAGCAGGATGTAATACTTGAAAGTATCATGCTCCCTGTCATATGTTCGCCGCACAACCTTATGGTACCTCATGTACCACACAATGGAGAAGGAGGTAGCAAGGAAGATGAGTTTCATGGCCATATTGTAGAAGGAGAGTGCAATTGCAGCATGTTGCACATGAAAGAGATCAAGATAGCGTGTTGCAAATACAATGGCATAAAGCTCTTGTGTCTTCAGTGAGATCCCTGATTTCAGACATCACCACCATAAGCAGTAGCAGCAGCACAACAACAACAACAACAACAAGGGTTATGATCCTAGAAAAAAGAGATCCTGAGACAAGTGCTCGGTGGCAGCAGTCAGCTGGAAAGAACAAAGATTGCTGACAGAGAAAGAGAGACTCCACAGCAGAGGCAAGAAGAAAAACATGCTGTAAAAGACGAAGAAGAAGCTCTGACCAAGAATACGTTTCCGAGAACCTCAAGATAGAAAAACAGAGACTCAAAACTATCTCCCACAATGCAGGAATGCACTGCGAAGATCTATCGGCGGAGTATAAGGCAAGAATCTCTGTACCAGCACACGATTTGATGCTGTGTATCTTGAGAAGTAACACGATAATGCTCATCAGGTGCGTCATATCTCCGGCTAGCCTGAAGATATTCATCTTCTTCGACAATTCCAGCTACACCAAGCTCCAGCCTCGACTTTGATTCTACGCCGACTACCGCAGAATATCTGGCCTTCTACAGCGGCTGATTTCCAAGTCTCTGTGCTCCCACCTTCTTCTTTCTTCTTCTTCTTCCTGGTCCGTTTCTGTCCTTCTGATAGCGAAAATGCACTGCAGCCAAACCCTAGACGAAGCACGCAAAGTTGGACCCCAATCTTCTTCTCGACTCCGACTGCGTACTTCGTGGATTGTAACACCCGTGTCCTGTAACAAATCGCTTATACCCTAACGAGCTGGAGAATCATCGCTGCACACACGACCACCACCACCGAAAGCGAGCGATTTGCAAGAGCAACGGTAGAAATTAGTCGTAGTAGCAATGCGGAAGAAGATCACACGCAGGAAGAGCGATCGCGAAAGTTTAAAAACAACAGAAGGGAAACAACAACTCTTTGTCAAGATCCTCTTCCCAAAACATGCATACAACAAAAGTTTTTACTGCCGTCAGGCATAGAATCCGAGGTCAAGCGCCACAGGAAAAAAAGCATATACCCCCATCGCCCTCGATTGCAGTGAGGTATGCAGACGGGTGGTGGGGTCTGCCTGCCGTGCTCAGGTATGGCAACAATTGGGTAGCTAAGAAATCCAACACGTGCGGGTTATTCTGGGTTTTACCATGATCGTGTCGCGTCGCGGCGTCGCTTCTCTCTCTCTCTCTCCCTCTCTCTCGATCCTCATCAAGAAAATCCTCGAGAAATCTTCTGGTGCGGACGCACACGAATTTGACCAAGGTACTTTTTTTTTTTCTTTTTTTGGTGTGTGAGTGTGATTGGAGGCAACAACAGTTGCAAATCTCTCTTCTGCGATTCCAGTTTTGTAGATTCCAAGAGCAATCGAGCTCAAACCATCTCTAGCAGAACATGCAACTGCTGTTAGGCGGCGTTCCACCATAGCTTGTGACCCGCACTGGAGCTTTGTAGAAAGCTTTTGTTCTAGTGGTACCTGGCTGCAACTTCAGGGATGCAACCTCAGGATACAGCCCCAGAGACCAAAGAGGCAATGAAGATTGTAAGAGGAAGAATGGTAGGAACAAGGCTCCAGGAAGAAGAAGAAGTCAAGAAGGGGCTATGAAAGTAAGACTTCACAATGCAGCAAGCAAGCAAGCAAGCTCTCTTGCAAGTGCTAGAGTCCATGGTTCTGGAAGAACCAAAGTGTGTGGTTCTCTTACTCCTTGCAACCTCCTCCTCCTAGTGTCATCATTTCTGCACAATTTATGTTTCTCTGAAATGTCCACAATGAAAGTTCCAGAGTGCTGGATAATTTTTCCCACCGTACAATCCAAGAATATGTAGGGCCGATCTGGGAATTAACATGGGAACTGACAAGAAATCACATCATCACCATGATTCAAGCAACTCTTCTTTGCAAGAGACACCAATCTCTGCATCACAGATATAGAACCTGGCAAACTGGTGATAATTCTTAATGGTGTTCACAGATTGCACAAGGTGATTCTTCTTCATGATGTGCATCGGTTGCACAAGGATTTCACAAGGTCATTCTTCATGATGTGCATAGATTGCGCAAGGTAAGATGAGGAGGGAAGACATTTGGTAGAAAAAACCCAACACCGCAAGCTATGAAACAGACAATCTGGAATCTGTGTTGACCAAGAACACATCGCCAGATCCTTGAAAATAACTTTTTTGTTTCACGGAACAATTGTGTAGTTGAAAATCAATAAAAAGCTGCAACTTCATGCAACTTTTGTAGCTGCGACCTTTGTACTGAAGCACAATTTCATGGAGACCTGCTGCTGCATTCCACCAGAACGCTGTATGAACTAGGAGAGCTCTCCTGTATGGAGAGTCTTTGGAGAAGCTCATGCCATGTCCACTTCGTTGGCATCTTTTCACAGAAATTCGTTTGCTCACAAAACACTCAATTATGTGTTTGGATGCTTGGCCATGTAATTCAATGCTGTCATTGTTGGCTGCTAGATTGTTGCTCAGCATGTGAAGGAGAGTGCTCAGGATGCATGTGACAGTGCAGGGGCGAGACTTGGAGCTTGGCTCAGAACAAGACATATAACAGATGGGGAGCGAACAACTCAGTACATGGCAAAAATTGATGCAAGGGTTTCTGCAAAAGACAGCTTATGATGCATGGGCAGGAATGGTGAACAAGTCTGGAGGCTGGAAAAGAAGATGCAGCAGGATTGGGAATCATCAAGCAAAATAGGTTGTAAAACACAGCAGAGGGCTATGGAATCTCACAAAGCACCACTTGAGTTCCAATTGCTCATTTCATGGATCTGAAAACACTCACCAGATTCAACATCTCCAACTAAGAAATCTTGGGAAATAGAAATTGTAACCATTAAAAAATGGGAGTCACCAGCATACTCCATCTGTGCAAAGCTCAAATGAACTCCAATGGATGTATTTCTTTAAAACTAACCATTTCATAGGGAAACTGAAGAGGTTCTCAAAGATTTGTGAAAACTGGTACTCGCAGCAAATGGCAGACAGGCTACTAGTTGTCATCCATAGCTTCAAGAACAGTTTAATTTAGTGATTTTTTATGTTGAATTTGTGATAGATGTGCCATATTAGTGCTAATTGTACACAACTAGAAGGCCAACAAATTGCATGACTGAGCCTCATCCTGTTCAGTTCATGCAGTGAAATTCAGCACTGTTGCAACCAAAACAGCCCAAAACTGAATGCAAAACTAAATGCAAAGGAAAGCTTACAATGGATGGAAGTCAAACCACCTCCTTAAGTAAAGGAAATATGCTTTCTCTAAGAAGTAGAGCATTTTGATCAACATTTTCCTACTTTGCTCACAAAATTTTTACTTAGGACTAATAGCCAGTGCCGCCAGTGCCAGGGGGCACTGGCTGTGGAGGAGCCTGCCTGCCCCAGCCATTGCCCCCATACCGACCGCCTCGTCCTCCTCCCCCTCTTCCTCGTTCCCAACTTCCTCGTCCCCCTCCCCCTCTCCCTTGCTCCCAGCCTCCCCCTTCAGACCACACAAAAATAAGGGTCAATTGTCCAAGCCAAAGGTGCACTACAGTGGAAAATGAACTTGAATTGCCTGCTGAGCTTCACTTGACAAAAAGACTCCAAGGTCCTGCTGCACTTGAAATAGGTGAGAATCCCTGGATCTATCACTAAAGTGAGAGATTTATACAATAGTACAGTGCTCACAATGAGATCTCTTACTAATGTTGCACAAAAAACCAGTGCATTAGAGGTGATACCTGGAGATGAATCCAGCTGATCCCATCCTCCAGATGCCTTGTCCCCACCTCCACTGGCAACAGGTGAGAGTTCTCCCCAACCATCCCCTTGATTTGATTCTGCAGGCACATCCCAGCCAGAATTGGAACTTGTTTTCTTTGTAGATACGTCAGATTCTTTGCCCCATGCATCACCGGTTGAAGCAGGTGGCTGGACTTTTTTACCCCAGTCACTGGCCTCAGGTTCAGAATCCTTGCCCTGATTCCAGGCTCCTGTGCTGCTGGGTGCTGGTGGCTCAATCTCACCCCTAGATACACCAGGAGCAGCAGGTTCCAGGGACCCCCAGTCACCACGAGGGGTGTCCACTTTTGAAGACCCCCGGTTCCTGTCATCTGTCACATGACATACAGACAATCTCCCATGAAAATTTGTCCAGTACACAGGTCTGTGGATTGTGAGCAAGTATGCTTCATGATGCATATGACTTACTATAAATTTTGAGCAAACTCTTACCCCTTAACCAAAGCAAGCTCCCATGCATTATAAGACAATAACCAACTCAACTCAAGAAAATAGAAATTTAGTCTCAGGTCCACCAAGATCTCATACATACCTGCAGCTGCTTGTCCCTGAGCTCCAGATGCATAATCGCCTGATGGTCCAGAACCTCCCCAGTTACCCCCAACATCCCCACTATGTGCTGCAGTAGTACCACCCCCAGTCCATGCAGTACGTGCAGGAGTTGAGGATGCTGCCTGTGCACCCTGGCCCCAATTGTTGCCACTGGGATTTCCTACACCCGACCCTGCTTGATCCCAGCCTCCTTGGTCCCCACCTCCACCACTATCCCGTCTTTGATTCCACCTTGCTCCCCCTTGTCCACTGCCACCTGACCCATTCTCCCAAGCACCGCGGGAAGCAGCTGGGGCATTGTTCCACCCACCTCCAGTACCACTTTCCCACCCACTCCTAACCCCCTCAGTGCTGTTGCTTGTGGTTCCCACCTTACCCCAGTTATCACCCCCCGAGGACACTCCACCTGCAGTACTATCCCAGCCACCTCCTCCTGAATTTGTTGTTCCAGTATCATTAACCCAAGCAGCTCCTCCTGAACTTGTTGTCCCTGCATCCTTATCCCAACCACCCCCTTGAGAGGACCCTGCATTGGCCCAACTTTCTTTGCCCCACGCAGCGCTTCTATTGCCTCCCTGACCATAGTCTTGACCACGCCCACCATTACCCCTACCTCCACCCCATCCTCCTCTGCCACCTCTTGCACCCCCTCCACGATCCCATCCATTTCTATTATCATACCCAAATCCACCCGAGTTTGGGGGCTTGCCCAACCCAGAACTATACCCAAAACTACCAGGGCTGTAGGCACTAGGAGCAGGGCTTCGTGGGGGCACCATGGCTGCAAGTGCTCTTCTTGGGGGTGCCTCTGGAATTGGATCATTGAAATGCTTTTGGAAGTATGCTACTAGCTTGTCAATGTTCTCAAAATTCCTTTTGCGGTATCGAAAGCCCTTGGGAGAGATTGAAATGTACTCATGATGTGGATTTATAGAACGGATGTACGAAAGCATGAAAGCACCAGGATGCTCATGGGCAATAGAGAAAGAGTAAGGAATGCGCTTGGGATTTTCCACCTTCTCAGATCGCAAGGTTTCATCAATCTCCACCTTGGACCCATGCTTGAATTTGCGGTACTGGAGCATCTCACGCAAAAAGCTCACCACTGGATCTACATATCGAGCAATTACCTGCATACAAGAACTTCTATAAGATGGTACCAATTCTGAACACCAGTATATGCATGGAGATTCTCACTAGATTTGTTGATTTGAAAGCAGGTAATGAAATTTTTGTAGTTCAAACCTCATCAAGATCTTCATAGGTTTCGCCATCAATTGTTAGAGTTTTTCCAAGGCTGAGAAAGCTGGTCACATCCCGGCCTTCTTTTCCACCTTCTAATATATCGATATTGGTGTAAACACCATCACTAATTTTCAGGGTCATTGACAAGTGAGTTGGTCCCTTGCTACTGGGACGGATTATGACCTCGCCTACATCCTTCTCCTCCAATGCCTGCACCCCAGCATTCAATTCCAAGGAATATGGTATCTGATCAAAGGTTCTGAAACAATCTCAGAAAATTATAGGTGCTCATTTAACCATTCCACACACAATCAACCCTGCCTCCTAAGCTTTACACCTTAGTTTACTCTTACAGAAAACCTCAACCAATTGCATTTTCAAACATAGAAAGATTTCAGACTTGAGCAGACATGATACAAACAGTTTCGGGTGGAGACTAAGTTTCTTGCATTAAGGCAAGGGATTCCCAAGGTCAGAAGAGAAATACCTAAACAACAAAGCAACACAGATCACTTCAAAGGACAGTGGACCAGTCTCTGGACAGTTAATGGATCAATGCTCAGGAGATTATTATTACCTTGATTGCTTCATCTACAGGAACATTTTGAAACTGTGGGTGTACTATCATTCGTGGTTTGAAGGCCTTTTTTTTCTCCTCTTCTTTCCTCTTGCGGGCCTTCTCATATTCAAGGCGCAGGAAGTTCTTGTCTTCTGAGTAGTAAGGATCACGTCGCTGACGATCGCCCCAGAAATCTCCCCTGAGGTCACTACCCCTGCAGAATTGATCAATCAAGACATGTATTAGCTGTATGAAGACCCAATACTTATTTTCTACCGCAGCTACAATTGCTGTATTATTGGTCTTCTGTCCAGTAGTGCTTCAGCCACACACTGAGGTCATATGTAACACAAATGTACCACATGCTCAGACATATGTGGTCATTCATGTCCAAGTTTACATAGGTGTGTTGAAAAATCAGAACCCTATTGAATGTTGAAGTGTAACATTAGTTGTACATGCCCATATGCATGTTTACATGGTACTAGGCAAATGTCTAAGTAATAATACTGGTCATACATGCCCCATTACATCTCTATGTGGCCATAAACTCAGGTAGAGGTCCTAAGGTCATCACATATGCCTGAGTCATTATTTGAGTTGTCAGATATGCCCCAAGTGCATATGTTAGCAGGTATACAAACCCAGGAGAATGCTAGTGTCCAAGCATGCCTAAGAGAATGTTTAAGTGGTCTTATAAACCCAAGAGAATACCAAATTGGTCATCTTCACTGAAACTGCTTGCATGGTTAAATACACCCAAGTGAACACCAAAGTGGTCATATACTCCCATGTCATAGATCAAGTGTTGAGGGCCTTACTTGCAAGTCAAATCCACTATGTACTTAGCTCTGTCGACATCTTTAACCCGGCATGTCACCATACTCCCTTCAGCCACTTTGTCACTTGGTACCACATCTGGTTCATCAGAGATGTCCTCTTTCTGGATGAAACCCAACAGTCCTGACTCCAACACACACATCACTCGGTTTTGCTGCACTTTTCTGACTGTGGCTTGCACAAGACGGCCTGGAGCCAATGTCTCTTCACTCTCACCACTCAACATGTAGAACTCCTCATCTGGATTAGGATCTGTATAGTCATAACGCCACTCACGGAATCCATACTGCAGCTCTGATTTTATCAGCTCTAATGTCTGAACCCTTTTGGTTTGCCCACGCACTTCCACATCCTGGGCATATTCCTCAATATCAACTGTGGACAGAACATTGGGGTTTGTCATAACATGTTCAACAGCCATTTCCAAGAAGTCATCATCAACATCCTCATCATTTTGCCTTGCCTCTTCCTTGAATGCAGCCTCTGCCATGTTCTTAGCCACTAAATAGGACTCTGGATGAATTCGAGTGTCATCAAGGGGATCCAACGTTGAATTTCCTGAGGCTGCCTGTCCAGTCCCTCGAACGCGGATGAAACCTGCTGAGTTTATGAATACCTTCTTTCCCATTAGTCGTGCATAGAGCTCCTTCCGGGTGCTCACCCGACCCACACTTTGGATAGCACGTTGAATTGCACCCGCTTTCCGAGGACCAAGACCAGCAATGAATTGGAGAGGAGAAAATAACCAATCATGTGAGGCTGCAAGATTGATGTCAATTCCCACCTGGTTGGTGACTGTCACCATTACACGTTCAATTGCTTCATAGACCTCCTCAGAGTTCAGGCTACTTTGCATGGGATGCAAGTGTAGGGAAAGGACCTCCTTGGCAGGGCCACATAAAGAAGCTATCATAGCTACTGGGTTCTGGAAAAATCGACCTAGAGCAACCGCTCGCCTTACAATACCTGCACAAATGCCAATTGATGTCAAGCAGCTAGAAGAGGTCGAGGTACAAAACAAGTTTCTCAAAAGCTTTTGCAAATTACAATCAAGACCTTTGGGATTTATTCGACTAGAATAGAGCCACACCAACAAGAAAAGAATCATTACAACCACAGCAAAGAGAAAAGAACCACACCCACCTGGTTGTCCTGGAAGCTGTTCTTGAGAGACCTGTGAATTTTCATACAGAGAGGGGATAGATTCATCCCCATATACCACCTTTATCATGTCCAAACCTTCTGCCAGATCACGGGGATGCTGCTCCACAACTTTGAAAATCACATGCTGCAAGAACACCCACACAAATCTCACAATGAACATGATGGAAGTCTAAATACCCAGTGACCAAAAGCAGTTGATAAGTCATCCCATCAAACAATACAACTGTAGCAAACATTTGTGCATTCCTTTTCTAAAGGCAAATGATGTCTTTATAGGTGAAGTCACGCACTTCAAAAATGTCCTTCTGTAGGTGGCGACACTGCAGGTTTGCAGCCCCCAACACAACAACATGGGGCTGGTAGTCTCGCATAAACTGCAGCAACCGATCTTGATCATTATTTTTCCGCTGCTGCTGCTCAGGACTTGCAGCTCGAATATTCAAATAGCCTGTATAGAGTACATTCATAACCTCACCAGCAGAATCCAGCATGACAAATGTGGTAGCAGGGTTACCAGGACCCCAACAACAGGCAAGCACACGGGGAACAACCACAGAATCAATTCGGTCTTCAGTGTCCACCACCTTGGGTGGTACATAGGGAGCCATGGAGACTTTCTTCCATAACTTCAACCCACATTCTGCAGCCAGCCAGTGCTTGGCTCGTGCAGACATGATCATTCGTGCCTCTTTTTCCATTGATGGAAGGACAATGGACACCAATGCATCCCGCAATATTTGTCTCCTATGCTCATTCCACTGCTGTGCAGTAAGGCTTACGCCCTCACTTAGATACAGTGATTCAAATTCCTGCATCAGTGTAATCTCAATGATGTCCTTGGGAAGTCCAATTGTGACCTCAAGCTGCTTTTCTTCTTCAGCTTTCTGGATAAGAAGCCACTGCTCATCACAAAATGCATTTACTGGCTTGTTCAGAAGCCATTTCACACCTGCATATGGATGGAAGGAATCAATTGCACCATTGCCTTCTGCAGTTGGCTTGGTGCTCACCACTGCCTTGTCAGTGTAAATATTACGCACATACTCACGCACAGCTGGCTCTGTGCTGATTTCCACAGACACCTGCAGACTCCAGCATAGCCCATCCTCCTGTAAGATAGGGAGCTCCACATCCATGCCTCTCACACACCTCAATGACGATTTGTAAAGTACAAAGAAATCAATTCACAGGTATTCCTTAAGGGAAGACATGAAAAGTTTCGTCCCTCAGGACATACAAGACCACGAGATTTGTAAAGTTCAGACCCAAGAAGTGTGTACAGGATGATCCATAGAGTGCAAAAGACAGCATCTCACCATGTGCCTAGCACCTTTTATGACAGATTGCGGGTCCCGAAACTCTCCAGCAGTCTCATTAGCCCTTGCACAAAACCTGGAAGCCAGTTCATCTGGAGAAAATGCTTCATCTTCCACATCATGCCTCTGCAAAAATAACAATCAACATGATCATAAAGGGTGGTTTTGCAGAACTCTGGGCACAATAAAATGCATCTAAATCATCAGTTTGAAAGTGGACATGGTCACCAATAGGGTTGCATGATGTGATGCACCTTGTACATAACTAGAAGATTCTCGCCAAACTGATCAGGACTGAGGCCAAAGTGCTTTGCCACACTTGCAAGACCAGCTTTGCGGCAGATGCTGTAGAAAGACCTGCGCTTAGGCCGCTTGAAACCACCCGCAGCAATTTCAACTTCATCAGGAGGGAAGTGGAGGTTGAATTTGGCATCAACATCATCAATTGCTTGTTCTGAAGGTGCATCTGCAAGTGCACAGAGCAACTTTTCAACTAGATCGTCCTTCTCAGGATCATCCCTGGCATCGATTGGGATACGCCTCTCATATGCTGCTTGAAGAGACATTTTTCGGCCCTGCAAAAGTAGCCATTTCTTGTCCCAATGTTGCACTGCCCACAGCGCCTGCCCTCATGCACACATAGCACTGATGTTGATCAGAAAATCGATCAAAATCAGTGTCAATTTGCTAATCCTACTACTTCCCCTATAAATTCTTAAGCAAAAAAATGCAAGCAGTGTATTGCACGAACCTCATGGTCTTGTATCTTAGGCTTGTCATCCCTATCATCGACATCAGGTTCGCCTAAGAGATCCAAGCATTCTTCTCTTCGATACATTGCAATGAATGGCAGCTGCATATATATGGAATAACAAGTCCAAAGCAACTGTCAAAAGCAGGTATCTCCTCCAACACCTTCAAACAAAGTCTTAATCTCTTCAAGAAGAGTCACTAAACTGCAGACATACTAACCCATGCAATTATTTGAAGGATCTAGATGCCATGCCCTGCATTTTTTTCTTTAAATCAGTACATTGCTTGTAGCATATTTCAAATGATACCTCTTCATCATTTGCAAGAGCTGAGTCAAAGAGAAAGGGAGAGTAGCACACCTCCAGTTTCTCATCATGTACCATCTGGAGAACATTGGCAATTTGTTTCACAATTTCAGCCTTGTCCATCTTTGAAAGATACCGCAACTCAGGGTGCACAGGGACAGCTAGGTGACCAAAGGCTCGATCAAAGATCCAATCAGCTTCTCTTGTAGCAGTCTCTGATTCAGGGAATGCACCTGCTGCCTCTTCCAGAATCTACAAGCATGGACAAGAAAGTGACATCCAATTTAAAAAGCTACCCAAGAGTCCTTTTAAGTGAACACCCAGGTTCTTGTTCCACCTGCATTGCAGACACCTTCCAATCTTTGACACCAGAAACACACAGTAAATCTGAATACTGTAAATTATAAATTCTGCTAATTACATACTTGAAGTCTTTCAGGCAGATCAGTTTCCCTGAGCCGGTCATCTTTCTCAGTCAAAAACTTCTCCTCGAGCAAACTTGGCTCAAATTGCTTCTCCAGAAGCTTTTGAGGTGGAGCACGCTGTCCATGACCATAATCATCCTCATCTTTCTCCTCATCTCTCAATTCATCATCAAGTCCAGCTGCTCCAGTCATCATATGCTTACGTCGCTCCTCCAGCAAGGATGACACATCACCAAAAATTTCCTGGGCTTCTTGCAGTGCTATAGAATTGATCCCTGGAGCTTGTCTGAATGGTTTTTTCTTCTTTTTCACCTTTTTCCGCCTACAACACAAGCCTCAAGGCAATTAGACCACAAAACAGAAGTAGGTCAATATGAGGTACAATTCAGGAACTCAAGTTGCAGACATCAGCTGTGCATTCTGTAATCACAGATGTGGTTTGAGCTGAACAAGCACACACCTAGAAGGCTGCCCAAGCTCATCAACATCTTCTTCATCAACAATGAAATCAGCCATCTCATCATCTTCTTCACCCATTTCCTCTTCCTCTTCTTCCTCAAGCTCTTCATCATCCCTGACATCAGGAGCTCCACCTACATATTCAAATTGCCATTCATTTACCACTTTAGAATACACCCTGCATCACTTCCCTCATATGTGCAAGACAATACAAAGGTACCCTGCAGGACAAAACATGAGCCTCTTTGGAACTACACCTTCATCATCCCCAAAAAGAGATCTCTTGAGTTCCTCTTCAGCTGTGCGACCCCGCCGACCACCACCTTCATCCTCATCATCCTCATCTGAAAGACCTATTCCCCCTGAGCCTTTTTCACCAGTTACCCGCCCTGCTTTCTTCAGCCGCTTGAACTTCTTGTTGTTGTCCTGACAGAGCTCAAACCAAACAAGCATCAAATTCCCACATCCACTACAGTCTCTCTGATTTGGGCATGCAAGAGAGGTAAGGCATGTAAATGGGTGATCAAAAGAGGACAGCAGTAATCATAAGTTCACATTTGTAATCCAGAGTCATCATGGCCAGGACAGTCTGTACCACTTTTGGTGGTCGATGAAACCCTGTGACGTTTGCTTCTAGCAGGTCATAATCATCCTCATCAAGCAGATATCTCTCCTCCCCTCTGCAATCAGTGATCATGAATGTACACAGATCAGGAGAGTGCTGCATATACCCAACATGCAATGGCACCAAACTGGAAATTAAAAGATACAAGGGCCAAAATGAACCTAAAAACTGCAGTTGCATAAGAACTGGGAGAATGGTGCAAGCCCAATTATGCCCAAATTGGTCACTTCAGACCTAGTGTGAGTTTGGACCACTCTATGTGGCCTCACTACAAAACCAAGATTCACACTTTTATCTGCTTGTCATGACCCTGAAGTATCAATGGAATATCATGTGTCTCAAAGGTAAAACAAGAACCTCTTTTTGCGTTTTTTCTTCTTTGCTTTGGCTTCCTCATCACCACTATTCTTTGCAGCATCTGCCTCCTCTTCTTCCTCCTCTTCTTCATCAACTATAAAATCATCCTTCTCATACTCATCCTGCCCTTCCTCTGCAATAAAATGCCAGCAAGCAATGGACAAGATATCAGGAATGTCTGGTAGTGAAATTCCCATTGAAAGACCTCACATACACAAGCACAAGCACAGTGGATATGAGCATTGACACACAGAACAACAGTAAACAAAATGACAGAAAAAAGAAATTACAAAAATGTAGGAATGCCCCACAGTTTTGCCATGACACTACAATTTCTTCTTTATATGATCTTTCTGATCAACCACAAGTAAAAAATTTGCATGATCAGAAGTGACAAAAAGACTAGAAATTTCCTCACAAGTTAGCATCTCCTTCATGCATAACAAGTCTTTCAGGAATGAAGATTATGCATAAAAGATTATGATGCAAACACAAACTCATTCTCCAAGGTTACAGACAAAATTAGGGTTTCATACAGTGATCTACCACTTCACTGTCAGATTCACACTCAAATGGAATGGAAACAAGTGAATCCCAAAGGCACTGCTGCACAGGGGAAAACAGGGTTTGAATCGCCTCACACAATTTACCTTTTGTTCTACCTCCACTAATTTGCAAACAAAGAGAACCACAAGTGTACAATGCAACAAGAAAGGTATAGAACTAGGGTCTTTATTCAAGCACCATTTTCTTCATCGTCAAATGATTTCATCACCAACAGATTAACATTCCAACCAAAGGTACCAAGAAGACCAAGGAAACAAGAACGGCATTCTTTCTAATACACCACCACATTTTTCTGTTTTCCTTTCTCTTTCTTCTCTAAGGCAGAGGTCGCAAAGAACACAACAGGAGGAGCAGCAAAACTTTGAGGTTTCCGTGCCCTAGAATTAAATTTCTTGCTCCTCTTCAGCAATCCAAAACAGCAAAAAATTTACAGACAGAATCATGATTGGGAAGGCAACGTTATTGATGCGTTATCTCTCTCCCATCATTCTTTTGCTTCTCACAACACACACATGAAGTGGGGCCAAAACAAAAAAAAAAAAAAGGAAACATTTGAAGGAGAAGAAGAAGAATCCCCTGACCTTCTTCTTCCTCGTCCTCATCGTCGTCGTCGTCGTCGGCAGCCTTGTTGTCCCTTACATCTTCATGTTCTTCCTCCTGCTCTTCTTCTTCTTCTTCTTCTTCTCCATACTCCTGCTCTTCTTCTTCGTCCCCGGAATCAGCCATGGTCAAAAGGCTCTCCTGCTCCTTCACAGCAGGCGATATGAGCTTAAAAGAGAGTGACCGATCCCGCAAGAAAGCCCTTCAACGCCAGAGCGTTGCAAGAGACGGTGGTATTGAGCAATCGCCTTGTTAGGCCGGCCTTGCCCCCACCACCAGGGGGAGGGACCACAGCAGTTACCCTGTTTACACAGGGCTGATCGCTTTGTCGATTAGGGTTTTGTGGATTAGGGTTTTCTTCCTTTGTTGTTGCAAAGGCTTTGTTGATCTGCTGCTAGCTACTAGTGCTTTGCCCACTGTCTGTGCTCTCCCTTGGGCTTTGATTTATATCATCTGCATGAGCTTCATGTAATCAGCCAGGAGCAAGAACTACGCACGGGGTAGGGTCTGTATTCCCATGAAATATGTGGATCAATCATATGTTCATCAAACATCTGCGGGATGAGCTAGCCTGCCAACATCAGGTCAGATGAGACTGCACTCCATCCTAATCCCTCCTTTGAAGCAAAAGCATTTGAACCCATTGAGAATTACATTCTTCTTCTTCTTCTTCTTCTTCTTCTCTTCTTCTTCATTTGTGGCAATGAATTAGCTCTTCAACAGAAGAACGTGAAGATGTTAGGGAGCACTTCAACAGATTTGATATATATGAGAGGATATGGAGTAGTCTCTAATCTTCTTCTGGATAAGTGTGTGCCCAACATCCTTGATGCGATTGTTCAGATCATTAGAGACTATGAATGTATTCCTAGTGACATGGTGGTACTCACTTCTGTAGAATGCTGAAGCTCCGTTCTTTGAGTTCATTTAAAATGCTCACTAGGCTCTTTTGTTGGAATTGGTCAAAAAACTGTGAAAACTGTATTACCTTACAGCTGCTGCTTGATTGTCTTCTGTACACTTTTGAGTGCCATCCTGCCATGGCAAGAGAGAGATATCAGTTGACTCTAATTCACCTCAGTTCTCACAGACAGGCCCCAAAGACTCAGTTTTATTTGCAAGATGAGCAGGTGTTTCCAGAATTGTGAGCTGTAGATGCTGTTTAGAACTCAATAGATAGCCCAAGAGCTTCAAAACCTGTGGGCGCATATAATAAGCTGCAGCACAATTGATTGCAGTGACAATGAAGCCATTCTACAAACCATCCCCCAATCACCAAAAGGAAACTTGCAATCATGCAAAAGAACTTTCAGTTCTTACCTCACAGGAGCCCTTCATTGCGGATGAAAATAAAGTATATATTTTGGAAGTTCAAACTTCTCCAAATTTTTAGCATGTTCTGCCAGCAATCATACTGACCCACTTTCTGTGGTGGATGAGTGCACACAACAGCATCAAACAATGGAACCACACTCACTTGATTCCATGGAGCCATGTTCAATGAAGTACAGTTGAGGGATCTTTCACAGAACCCCATGCCATACATAGTGAGAAATCTGGAAAACTCGACGTAATTTTGAACAACAATGATAACTGATGAAAGAGGACATAAGTTGATCAAGGAAATGGTGTTTTGCCTCTTCTGATTGGAAGAATTTCTCTTTGTAGGTACTAAGAGGCTGGAAGGGGGTGCAAGCCTTTCCACATTACAGGTGCAGACCTTTGTGACATCATGAGGGATGGAGATCCTCTAGGAGTATGGTTCATTTTGCACAGCCTGTTTTTTCATACAGAGAGGTGTACTGTTGACAGCTGATCCCACATTGGCCTTGTCCAAACAAACAGAGGACAAGAATTGTAGTCCTTTGGTGATTATATCTCACTGCAGAGGTTTATTGTTTCTACAACCTGTTCATTTGAAGCTGCACAAAATATGAGCAAACATCCAAAAAGTAGAAGTTTATGTCACAGGAAATCTGAAAGGAAATCTACACAGGATTCTGTTATGATACTTCTTTATGCAACTTCACTGAAAAATGAAGGCTCAGTGGAGTAGAGCTGGGAATTTTTCTAGTGAAGTACACAATTCTAACAGAATCAGGAGTGAAGGGATCAGGCAATGGGCTTACCAGATTCATGAGTGCACCATGCAAATATATAGCAAATGTTGCAAACTTGGTGAAAGAGATGCTGCTATACACATGAGCATCATGAACCTAGAGTTGTCACCTGCATTCAGCTACCTTTCAATCCTGAAGGTAATTTACTGCATCCATCAAGAAAGTGGGCCTTCTCTGTCCAATCTTGCTTTCACTAGATTGGCTTGTTTGTGACTCTTGTTTTCTTGAAAGATTGTCTGAGTGGCTTTTGCTTGTTGAGAGATTATGTTCTGGCATCAGATCAAAGAGTTCACACTGGTTCTTACTTTGTTTCATTTGCAAGAAGAAGAAAGTAACCTTGTCTAAGGCTTGGGGTGGATGCAGTGGAGTTTATGTCAAATCGGGCACAGAAGAGCAAGCCAGCAAAGCCAGCAGCACCAGAAGCAAAACCTATGTCATCACCAGCAAACCAGCAAAGGGAGCATCAGTATGTTCACTACTTTCCTACCTAACTTAATTGGTAGTTGCATAGGCAAGGTGCCACCTTCATCATGATACTTTACACACAAATTGTTCAACCATCTTGTTTGATGTGCTATATGAAGGAAATGAAGGTCTCAGGCCATATGTAGGTTATGTGAGGAAGTACAAAAGATGTCTTTGCTAAATTCTTCTGCAAAAACAAAGGTGGATATTGTCACTCTCTTTTACATTCTTTTATTTGTGCATTGATGCACAAATGATAGCAGAGCAAGGGACTGAGCCACTCATGACTTTTGAAGATCCTGAAGATGGATTAAATGCAAGGGGATTTTCATGACTTTGTGCAAAACAAGAGATGTTCTACTTTTAGAACCCAAGGAGGTTGGAGGATTGGCAAGGTGGAGAAGTTCCTTTAACCACGGACATAAAGAGATGATTCTAGCAAGTAGTCAGAGGGCCACACTTCTTATGCATGAGCACTGCACAAATGTGGGGGGTATGTCGGTGCTCTTATTGTTTCTTTGAGGAGGCAACTTTGTGGGATTTCCAGAAATACTGAAGCTGGTGAGACTGTTAACCGGCACTATTTATTATTTCCTTTTACCTCTATAAGTATCAATTAGTTATACTTAGAGGTATTAGTTAGTACTTAGCCCCCA
>Ga0209208_10002113_pt1 | contig 28399 bp, 31 predicted proteins | sample S1TSphfallax_3_FD_187694 | JGI IMG/M metagenome (GOLD analysis project Ga0209208, IMG submission 187694) | Host-associated microbial communities from peat moss isolated from Minnesota, USA - S1T2_Fd - Sphagnum fallax MG (SPAdes) (version 2) | ecosystem: Host-associated > Plants > Peat moss >...
TGCCATTATATCACTTCGCCAGCTGCACATTTCCAAATCAAACATGTGAAGGACAGTATACTTTTCTGTGTTGACCTGAACATCTCATGCCTTTTGCAAAAGCATTAAAGTATACTTGTGGATGCACAGATATGTCTGTACCAGGGAACTAAGCTTTCATTTGGAGTCTAAAGGTTATGTCACATCAAAAAAAAGTAGGGGCAGATTCCCAACCTTAGAACAAAGCCTGTGACGTCCGTATGAAGGGACAAATGAACAAGACCCACTTGTGAAGAGCCTTGCAGTTTCTCAAGCAACACCTGCACCGGAGGTGCCAATTGTCGTGGTCCTAATGGAGGTGACCATGAAGGGTTAGACCCACCATCAAGGCTGAGAGGGGGAACCCCATCTATTTTGGACTGTTGCAACAGTCCAGGCTCTGGACTGTAGGGCAGTGGACTTGCAGGAATACTGGAACTAAGTAAGGGCGATGCAAATGGTGTGGTGTTGGTTGGTGTGGCAATTGGTTGTTGTGGTCCGATTCCACAGCTGTACAACTCTAGTTTGAGGCCATGACGTCTACAAAAAGCTTCCAGGAAACGGGTATGTCTCCATGGTTTGGGAAGGTCAGGACTGCGGCATGCTTCCACAAGTAGAACCTTTCGTCTCCACCCGAGGCCTGCCACCATTTCCTCTGGCCATATACAAAATTTTCAGTAACATGTTGAGGGACCTGAAGAGCTGAGAACCAGAATGACAGTTCAAGAGATTGGAATACAAGCCTGAAAAAACCTCCAGTTGCATATGTTGAAGTCAACTTCATCTTAGAAACCCATTTTCATGAAAAGGACACTGGCCTTACACAGTTAGACTTTGAAGGCTTTTCTCTTTACCTGCTAATTTTCCTTTAGAAGTTGCATTCCGTAAATTACGATTTGTGTCCAACCAAGGATCTTCTTCTTGCTGTGGTGGTGCTAGGCAGTCACAGGCAGCTTGAAAAGTCAAGGTATTGGCATCCACATATTCTTGAGTAGCAGCTTCAAGTTTATTCCAGACACCAGGATCCGTCTCATCAAGCTCCATTCCACACCTGTCATCAACTGAAATTTTTCCAGCAACAAGCTTTTCACAATGAGAATTACTACTGCAAAAAACCCAAAACCCCCAAAACACAATGAAGCACTAATGCATACCTACTAAACCCCCCCTCCTACATGCATCCCATCCATTCTTCATCCAGCCACTGGGGGATGAGAGAAAATGCGCATACTTGGATTGAAACGAAAATACTGGAGGCCTGGAAGCATAGGGAGCAGAGTGTCCAGAGCCTCTTCAGTTCGTTCAACAGAGCAAGCACTCTCAATCAAGACTTGTCCAGTGTCTAAATACCGCCATCCTCCTTTGCCCCTTACCTGGTCACATTTTACACCCACCCATTTCAATCATGAATATTATTCCGATCTCAACTCATCCAAATACCAGTCGTTGTTAGTTGTCTCTTTCTTTCACAATTGGTGGTTTGTTATCAGGAAGACCAACTACCTTAGTGGGTAGATTTCCGCACCCAATTGAAATGAGGCACCCTATTTGCACATCAGGCCATAGAAGCTGTGCCTCACGGATGGCTATGATTGTAGGATTGTTTGCTAGAACAGCTCCATCCTGCCACCGATTTGAGTCTGTTATGAACAAAAAGCACAGATTTTTTTTGGGGTCAAAAAACATAAATTAAACTGAACATCAGCTTGTGATGATCACATATCCGCAATCTTATGTTGATCATGTGTTTGTCACAGTTGTCCAAGAGATAATAGTAAACTAAAGGGTTTTTGGGTTTACAGAAAATCTTGTGATAGAAACAGAAAAACTTTTACCACTTGAGAAGTCGTCAAGATAGTAAGGAGCAGCTGAGGAGGCACGGATGGCCTCCCAAATTTGGTACTTGCAGCTCCCAATGAAGGCACTCCTGCGAGGACCCACCTGTGTTGTCAGTGGTGTTGCTGTTGCTGGCGTTCCTGAGATGGATGCTGCTGGCCCATCATTGGTCCAAGGGGCTGTCTCAGGAGTCCCAGGTGGATACTTCATGCCCACAAAAAACACAAACCCCCCTTCTCTTTGTCAACCATCCTGCTCTGATTCACAACAAAAATACTTTCCATCCCCACAACCAATTCCAACCAAGAAGTCTATATCCTTTATTACAAAGACTTTGCCAACAATTTCTTTTAGCAACAATATGATGGTCCAGGGAGACCACTGCAAATACCTGATAATTACGGAAGACAAATGGCTGTGCAGGAGTGACACTGACAAGTGCTGAAACAACAAAAACCTTGGGAATGCCCTTCACTGCAGTTTCAATCAGAAGGTTTCCCTCATCTGTGCTCATCTCCTTGAGCAGCCGCTCAAACTGCTCTGCATTGTGCTACTCCATAAACCACACAATAAGCCCCTCATCCTGTCTCAGTAGTGTTGTCATCTTCAAATGCCACAACACTGGTTACTGAAAACGAAAATCCCATAACAAAAATTCACCTTGTACACAAGAGGAAGAAAGAAGAAGGGTGAGCTCTGAAGGCTTACTTTGGAACCATGAACCACAACACGAAAATTTTGAGATGAGCTTTTGTAGACCTGGTCAATTTTCTCCCGCCATGTGGCTGCTTCATTGTCTTTCGGAATGGGTTCTGCAAATACCAACTTCCCTGCATGATGATCCAACGAGTTTAGATTTTGGTTCAGGATGCAAAATCCTCCTCCACCAACAAGTCTACTGGAGACTAGAGGCAGCTTGAGCTCAATTGGAGGAAACACTGCATACATGGGTACATACCTAGACTTTTGTAGATCTCTTCACATTCATCGAGGTTCATTTGCTTGATGCCCAATGCACATGCAAGCATGCCGCCAGTAGAGGTTCCACAGATGAGATCAAACATCTCATGAATTCGTCGCCCAGTCCCTTGCTCAATCCGCCGCAGCATTTGCACTGTTGCCAATCCCCTCATGCCACCACCATCCATGGACAGAATGCGCAACCCTTGCTTTGCTACAGGTCGTCCTTTCACTGCTCGCCTCAGATATTCGTTCTCACCTGAATGTTGATAACAAAAGTTGAGGGTGCAATCAAAGACTTTACCTTCAAAAAGGTTCACATGTGTTCTGTCTCCTGCCAAAATGCAAATCAAACTGATGGAACAAAAACCAATCTCCTTACCAAGAATAGCTAGAGCTCGTATAGCTGCTTTACAGACACCTGCATCTGACCCTGCTGATAATCGAAGTAGCAGATCTCGCAAGCTCTCGGATGCCAGTAAAGATCGCCGATTCTCCCAGCAAAAAGCAAGATTTCCCACAGTCAATAGTGCATGTCGCTGCACCTGGTCATCAACATCCAACCCCTCTAGCTTGTTAACACTTTTGCCTTTTTCTCAGTTGCATTCAGCAATACTTTTGTGGATTTCTGCCCTTATTAATTCAGTAGCACAAAACCATCAACCAACCTCAGAGCTTCTGTGTGCACACAGCAGCTTGAGTCGCTTAAGGATCTCCTTGGTGAGCACACGCACAGCCAGAGCATCAGATGTGAAGGCTAGATTCATAAGAATCTGCAAGACTGAAATAAGAAGCTCTTCAACACTGGCAGTGTTGCGCAGCACCATCTCTATTGCCTGCACCAAATCGGCACGCATCAACCGCACTCCAACTGCTCCATCCACTGCCAGTGATGCCAGTGCTACACATGCTTGCTCCACCTTTGAAATCACCACACACAAATTCTTGTCAGGCAGCAGTAGAGTGTAAATCACATTCAAAGCTCATGGTACAAAAGTTATGCTAAAATCAAACTGTTGCCAATTCACAAGAGTTCAGAAATGCACATTAGGTTTCAGCTGTGGTCTATATAAGCTACTGACTGACCACATGGTGGTTGTCACTGAGCATCATGCTAAGAAGTTGACGTAGAGCACTCTCATCTTTGCCAATAACAGCCCTGTTGCTGACATCTTGAGACATCTTTGCCAAAGCTGATGCCAGAAGTGGATGTTGACATGATGAAAACCGAAAAATGAGTGCAAAAAACACACTCAGCTTGTGTTTTGATGCAACAAAGTACGAAGCAGTCTCAGTCTGCAGATGAAAACATCACCCTCCCCCCACCACATCAGACACACAGCAGAGTGATGATAGCTCCTTTGAAGACTTGCTGATTTGCACCCATCACTCTGACACACAAAGAGTTTAGGGGTTGGAAGGTCCAGATGCACACCTCAATATCAACATTGATTGTGGAGAGAGCTTGGTCACCCTCAATGCGCACATTGGCCAAAGACAAATGACGCAGATTCGTGCATGGTGTGATCTCGGGCAGAAACTCCAGAGGATTACCAAAGAGACGCAGCACTCGTAGTTTTGCCATTGCCCTGATTGGAAGGTTGCAAAATGTGAAGAACAAAATGCATGCAAAAGAATTCTCCTTCTTCACAAGAAAACAACAATGCAGTACTGTTCATGCACTATCACAGGAATCAGAGTGAGATACAAATGGATTGTGCATGCACTCTTTGCAGGAATCAGATTGAGATACAAATGGATTGCAAATGCGCACTTATTGCAGGAATCATATAGCAAAGATACAAATGGATTGTGCATGTGCACTATTTGCAGGAAGCAAACTGAGATACCAAAAGGACGGGTCTGGTTCATATTTTTCAGTACCTGAAGTCCAGCAAAGGTCGGACCAGCTTGTTGTGCTCAAGCGAGAGCTCCTCCAACTCTATGCACTCCCGCAGCTCCCCTACAGCCCGAAAGGGTTAAAGCATGAGACCATTGGAAATTCACCATCATCCAGAAACAGAGCTGGAAGTAAAAATCGAAGTGAGAGAGAGAGAGAGAGAGAGAGAGAAACCAATGGCATTTCAACCGAGCAAGATCTGGATTGCAATGATGGGATGGCTTGAAAACATGGGTACCTGGAATGGATACAAGAGAGTTGTGATCACAGTGGAGCACATGAAGATGCATAAGCTGGCCTAATTCCACAGGCAGGATTGCAATCTTGTTGTTGTCCAAGTACAGTCTCTCCAACATCTGCAGCTTCAGAATTTCCACAGGCAGTGACTGCAAAACACCCAATAATGCACCCACATCCATCTGTCCATCAGTCAGCCAGGTTTTATGAGGAATCAGAAATTGCTTTGCAAAATCAGTCATGAGGATTCAGACACAGAATGAAAATGCAAAGCAGAATCAGGAATAGGGCTTGTGGGTGGGTGGATGGGAGCGTTGGATAGGCAGGCAGGGGGGAACTAACAGTGAGGAAGCAATTGGAAAGATTGAGGACAGTAAGACTTCGATGATGTTGCATCCGAGCCAGAAGTTCTCCAGAAGCTGTGATCTTGCCTGTGCGATCTGTAGGACTTGGATCAAGCACTCTTGACAGCAGTCCCAATCCCTCTCCCGGAGGTCCAGATCCCACTGTCCTTGACAAGGACACCACTTTCAGAAGCTCCATCCGCTTGTGCACCTCCAGACCGACTTCCACCTTGACGACGCCATCATGATCATGATCATCAGAAACAGCATTTGTTTCTTCTTCCTGTTTTGTTTCTTCTTGCTTGTGCAATTCGCAATTGGGTGCAATCTGCAAGCTGTTGTTGTTGTTGACATTGGCGGGGGATTGTGATCCTCCTCCTGTTTGGATGTGCTGCTGGTTGCTTACAACTCGCAGCGACACTTGCACCTCGTCATGTGGAGAAGGCAAGTTGACCATCAGCTGCGATTGCAGCTTGAGAGCCACTTGCTCTTCGTCATCCCCTGCTGCCCAGTCAAGCTCGATGCGGAATTTGCAACCAGCCGTGAGCTCCGCTCCCACCACATCCTGCTGTTTCCGAGGCGATCCACCACTCTTCTTGAGGATTCCCAATCCTCCTCCTCCATTCCCTCCCCCATCACCACCACCCACCACACCATCGTACTCCTCTTGATCATCCTTCCCATAGCCCAAGGTCAGATGAAATGTGTCCACCTGTCTCTTCCAACTTCCCAGCGCCCATGACATTGCTCTCTCTCTCTCACCACCACCCACCACACCATCGTACTCCTCTTGATCATCCTTCCCATAGCCCAAGGTCAGATGAAATGTGTCCACCTGTCTCTTCCAACTTCCCAGCGCCCATGACATTGCTCTCTCTCTCTCTCTCTCCTCCTCGTCCTCCTAGGCTTTCCCTCCTCCTATCCCTATCCCCAACCTAGATCCAGTCTCACAAAACTCCTTTCAAGCCTGAAGCTTTACAGGAACTTCTCAAGTTTGTGCAACAAGCGTCACCAACTCTTCTTGTTGTACCCTCCAAGTTCGCTGATCTCCTCCTCTTCCTCCTCCTCCTGTGACCATATAACCTTGCGACCGTGTTCCTCATCTCCAAATCCTCCAAGAAAAAGATGCACGAGATGACCAATTCACCTACTCTCAGAAGCTTCCAGTGGACCTTGGTGCCAAGAAGGTGACCGAAATTCTCTCCCCGAGAAAAGAGACAGACAGACAGAGGTGTAGAGGACCTACAAGCGTACCCAATTTACCAACCCATCGATGCTTCGTGGTTCCGACGAGGAAATTTGGTTTAGGTCTCGCAGCATCCGTGGAATTCGCCGGTGGTGGGTCCCGGACTGACCAGGGTAGTACGGTCACCATTGCTTGCTTGATTTGCATGTTGGATCTGAGAGGTTCATGATGAATTGAGGGCTGGTGGGAGTGCATCTTTGGTAGGATTGTTGGCAGGAGACAGCAAAATTGCAGATTCATTATCACATGCTCAGATGATGAGTGAATGGATCCTTTGTTGGCATGCAATCACAGATTTATTCTCACATTGTTTGGGCTAGCAGTATAGGATAGGAAGATTCTCTAGTGTCGAGGAATAATTGTTCGCAGGATGATGATGCAAATTGAATATTCTTGGACGTGCATGGATGGATCAATCTCCTTGCTTGTTTGAGATCTTCAATTGTCAGCAGGATGACATCTATCTCCTTGCACATCAGGATCTGTGATTGCATCATCCTTGCATCTTGTTGCAGTGGTTGCAGAGGATTGCAACAAATAGAGGTGGTGGCAGCAATTAGCTCTATTATATCAATCAAGAGTCATTTCTTTCACATATATATCTATTGCAAGCTCTTTTTGAGAGGGTAAAAAAAGGGATCCTGTTCATGTAAAGCTTGCTGAATTGTGTGCGGATTGCAGTTTCTTCTCCCCCCTCACACACAAGAATGCTGTTGAGAGTTTGAACTTGCCACTCAATGTCAATTGCAAAAATGGGACTTGTGAGTCACCCCCCCCTCCGCCCCCAACACACATACATTCTAGAACTGAAGCACCATATCTGTTTACTGCTGGAGCTAATCTGGAGGAACCTTGAAACTGTGTAAGTACTAAGTATCCCCATCTGCACACCACAAATTAACTTCTTGGGTATTTGCTTGTAATCTTTCTTTTGCCATATAATTGCTTCAACACACAGGTGAAAAGATCATGATGATGAAACCAACCCTGTAAAAAAAAAAAACACCACCTTGTGCAACTCCCATTTACTTAGCCAATTGTTTTCAATTAGCGAGAAGTGCATTGTTGTATCTACGTAATAATAATATTCTAAAAAGCATATGAAAAACTAACCTTGTTCACGGCCTTTCACAATTCAAAGGTGGGTGATTCTCAACCATAGCCTGTCAAATTGTTTCTCTTTCCTCTTCCTTATGATCTGCAAGAAATTGAAGGTTCCAATTGTGTTTGTTTGTCTCCAAAAACAAGCTTCCAGGTCCTTGACGATACAGTGAGAACACTCATCATAGTCATTGCTATACATTGGAGAGCAAATGGGATAATTTATTTCTTCAACCACCACAGTTTGTTCACACTTCTCCACTCTTTCTTCTCAACCTGAGCATCAGCCAACAAACACCCCAAAGATCCAAAACTTAGTAGCCAAGAAGAAACTAGGTTCAAGAGTTTCTACTACAACAGAACCATGCAACAATAATATTATGCTGCTCAAAACCTATTCATGCTTACTTGTGCCTCTAGCAAAGCAAATCCCATAAGAATATATAGATGACTATTGAGCTGGTCTTTGGCGAGAGCTGCCCACATGTAAGAAACAAAGTGAACTTCCACCTACAAATTGGATATTTGAGTTTGCAGATCCAACTGCACTTGAGAACACATGGACTGCATGGCCTCAATCCACCAGACACCCATGACAACAATATATCCATACTGCACAGAGACACAGAGAGAGAGACACAGACACAGACACAGAGAGGTGACAATTGTAAACCAGAACACTGATACAGATCTATGAAATAGCAGAGAAATCTCCCACAAAAAACAATTTGAAGGGTAACATGAAAATAAGTGGAGAATCATAAAACCTAATGAAACTTGCTCACAAAGTGTCAGACCCATCATCACCTTGTCCATCATGAAGAGCGAGCGGCAACGAGCTGCTGCCATGACTACCCAATGACTTCATCAACTTCTCCAACAGCAGGAGTGTGTAGATAACTGTACAATAATCTGCCAAACAAAACTTCAAGCAAACGATAATACAAAAATCTGCTTCTTGGGTTTCTGTCACATTTCCAGAATCAATGTGAAGAGACTCTCTGTTGTCATCCTGCTGGCTTGCACTCAGAGGACATAGTCTACATAGGCTGTCTCTTCTCTGGCCTCCTGAAGAAACTTTCATCAACTCCACAACAAAAAGAGTCAAGACGAAAGGCTTTAATTTCATGACAAAGCCTTTGAGATTTTACTTGACAAGCTTGCTAAACCCTAAAGGGCTTCCACTCCAGGACGACTCCGATCCTTGCGTGATTCTTCTTGGTGGTGGCCCGCAAGAGTTTGGCGCCATGATCTTCTTGCGGTAGGCGGTAGAGAGAAGAGATCATACATCTTCCCTCGCCTGTCACCGGACGCTTCAACAAGAGTACACACCAGGAGGAGGGACGGAGGACAGTTGGGATTCAAACCCTAGCATCTGCAGCTTGCCTCCATCCGCAACTTGCAGGTGAGCCGGAAGCGAGAGAGAGATTTTTGTGCTGCGCGTTGTTGTTGTTGCCGTCATGGAGGCGCAAGCGGTTGTGTGTTTTTCCAGCAGAATAGCGAGCTGAGAATGCTGCGGCGGTAACAAGGCTCATCAGAGGAGGAGACGACGGGGGGCAAGGAGAGAAAGGATGATCAAGAGCATGGGCTCCTCCTCCGGCGTTGCTGCTGCTGGACTTGCAACTGATGGTCCCTTGCAAGCGGATGCGAAGATGATGGAGGGAGGAGGAGCAGTTGTTACTCCTGCTGCTTCTGGTTCACTGGAGGATGGACCTCCTGCAACTACTACTACAGCGAATGCTACTGTGGCCGCCGCTGCTTCTGCTGTTGCTCCCGCGGCTGCTGCTGCTGCTGATGTTGGTGTACCTGAGGCAGCAGCAGCAGCTCTTACCAATACCGCCACCATGACCGTCAATGTAAGCTTCCCCTTTTCTTTCTTTGGACAGTGGGGTTTCTTTTCTTTTCTTCTTTTTGTTTTTTGTTTTTTCTCTCCTGTTGTCGTCGTCGTCTGAGTGTCAGATGTTTTTCTTTTGGATTCTTGTTGTTTACAGGAGCGACGAGCACGAGAATCTATTGCCACGAACCCTTACGACGTCGAGGCTTGGACTGCTCTTTGCAATGAAGCTCAAGTACACAATTCTTACACTCTCTCTCCCATTTCTAGAACCCTTCTGGTTTCTTTCTGTCACTCTGAAGTGAGGAAGAAGAGCTTGTGTTGTAAACCCTAGCCATGGGAACATCATGTCTTAGCTACTGTTTCTATGTCCATGTATGTTTTATGGCAAAAGAAGCATGACACTGCAAGCTTCTGTTACAAGAGGTTCTTGTGATGCTGTGGCAGCTTCAATTGTGATGTCAATTTCGATGAGCCCTATATATATATTCTCATGAGGGAATAGGATGCTTGAGGGTCTCATCAGGGCTTTCAGGGCTGTCAAGAATTCCATTCCATTCCTTCTTCTGACATGTGTTAGGGTGAGATGTTGGACAGACCAAGCCTATTGGAGAGGCTGCACCTGTTTTTGAACAGTTTCTTGCCACATTTCCAACAGCAGTAAGACATCTTCTTCTTTTTTGGCTGCGAAAAAAAATCTCCTTTCGTCTGCTCTTTCTTCTTTTGCAGAAGTTTGGGCTGGCAAGCTGGTTTGCTTTTTGGCTTCTCCAGAAGTTCTGCAACTCATTGATTTGGTTTGATGCACTTTTGGCAACTTTGTTGAGATTGGTCTATATAGCATGTTGTTGTAGTGGATGCTGGAACAAAACAGAAAGGTTTAAGCTTTGAGCCTTGTTTCCACAGGCCCTTAAGCTACTGGAGCATGTATGTGAATGCTGGACAAAAAACAGAAAGATTTAAGCTTTGAGCTTGTTTTTTGCAGGCAAGGTACTGGAGAATGTATGTGGATGCACAAATTGCAGCAAATGATGATGAAGCTGTAAAGCAGATCTTCAGTCGTTGCTTGCTGCATTGCCTCCATGTTGACCTGTGGTAAGGGTCCTTATATCCTGAGAGAAAAAACTGTTGTTTACTTGTTTCTGCACCTACAATCTATCTCGCACGCAGTTGTGTTTTTCTTTGAGCTGAATGCTTTGCATCTGGAGAGGGAGATCATGCTCTACATTGAACCAGGGGGTTTTGATTCTGCAGGAGGTCTTATGTTCGGTATATGAGGAAAGTAAACGACAGCCGAGGCCCTGAAGGGCGAGATGAAATGAGGAAGGCATTTGAGTTCATGCTTTCTCATATTGGTGCGTTCTTGACAGATATATTGGAAAGTGCATGTGTGCATATGTTTCCTGACATCTATGTGATTGGTCTCGGTGCAGTGACTGCACTGATCACCAAAACTCTGCTGCTTACGAGCTGGTTTCATGCAGCACTGTTTTTCCTTGTCTGTTCAACAGGTTTTGACATCACTGCAGGGCCTGTTTGGCTGGAGTACATTTCATTTCTGAAAGCAGCTCCAGTACGTCTCCCACTGGTCCAAGCCTCAAGCAGTTTTGATTGCATCAAATAGCAAGGGCTGTGTTATGTCTGTTGGTTTTTAGATTTTAGGTTGTGAATCAGTATAAGGAATGCAAATCAGGTTCATTTTTCACATGGAGTCTCATGTAGTAATGAGCTGATAAATAAACTTGGGATGCTGATGAGGAGCAGGCACTGACTCCTCAAGAAGAGTCACAGCGGATGACAGCAGTTCGAAAAGCATATCAGAAGGCTGTATTAGCCCCGGTTCATCTGGTGGAGCAAATCTGGAAGGAATATGAAAACTTTGAGAACTCCGTCAGCCGTGCTCTGGTTGGCTGCTTGCCCTTTGTTCAGTGTGAAATGTCTAGGAGTTACGTGGTCACCGATTGTGATTTGAAAATGGGGTTCAATAAAATTGATTTTGCTCACAGGATCATCATCTGCTGGATTTGTTTTTCTTTGCTCAATATGGGCTATTGTGCTTTTGTGTTGTCTACTGTGCTGTGCCTATGGTTCACAAAGAAGTGACAAGCATATTGAGATAAGAACAGTGTGCCTTTGATGTTATGTTAGGATGGTTGTGAATCTTTGATATTTTCATTGTATTTCATGGTCTTTTTTTCTCTTTAGCCATCTGCTTTTAAGGGTTTTTCAATCTTTCTGAATTCTGTTCATGAACCCACTGCTTGACCTCTGGGTGTTGTTGGGTGAGCCCCTCAAAAGCATTTTGCCTTTTTATGTGCCAAGCACTGCTTCTTCGGCGGCAAGTAAAACAGCATCAAGCTTTATTTGAGGACAATTAAGAGGTTAGCGAGGGAGAAGCATCTATCTAAGGGCTAAATCGCACTGTCTATGCAGGCAAAAGGTCTTTTGGCAGAGTATCAACCCAAGCACTTCAGTGCCAGGGCTGTTTATAGGGAGCGCAAGAAATACTGTGAACGTATTGATGCAAACATGCTTGCAGTACCTCCCACAGGCTCCTACAAAGCAAGTTCCATCCCCTTGATGCTTTTTAACTTGATTCACACACTCAAGACTTATTCATGTATCACAACTGACTGCAACCTTCTGTTTGTACTAGCTGTGAATGACATAGCCCAGTACATTGTCTTGAACAATAACATTGGAGGTATATATTTTTATATGCCTGTGCTTTTACAAAAGCTGGCAACTTTTCTACTTGTGGACTCTGCTATATAGGCTCTTCTTACACTTCTTTATTCTCTCTGGGAAGTTGGTCACGATTCATGTGCATCTCTCTGTTGCTTACTGTTGTTTCCTCTTCTGTGCTTGTTCTTTATGATGGGATTACTTCAGTTATGAGTACTAGAGATGAGTGCACTATCTGAAGCAGGTGGTTGCAGATCACAAGTGCCATTGGTGTGCAGGCAGCCTTTTGTAATGTTTCTGTTAGTTATCTTCATCAGATCACCAATGGATGAAGCTTTCCTTTGGAATTGGATAGCATTCTATTGTTGCATTGTGGGCATAATTTAGGCTATTTGGATGCTTCATGTTTCTGGAAATTTGTCTAAGATATGGTGAATTTTGTCTGCTTGTGACAATTTTGAACAACTGATGAGTTGATGACTATTAGCGACTGCTACTAGTTAAGACCTGCAATGTATCAAGTATCAATGAGTTTGTGAAGAGACTATTGGAGCTCACTCCAACTGGACATTTTTCTCCTGCTCTTACTTCCACTGTCTGTATTTTACCATACTTTGTCTTGTTCTGATACCTTAAACTTCGTTTGGCCAAATTGGTTGCAGTCAAGTCCTGGTCTCTTTTTGTATGTTGATGGTGATCTTTTTTGAGGGCTGATGGAAAATATAGCTTGCATTGTGTTCAGGAAGGGCAACAGTGCCTTGCTTGGAAGCAGTTGTTGACATTTGAAAAGTAAGTATTTTTTTTGGTGTATTAGCTGTTATGCACATGTGGATGCACCTACACATTGGAACTGAAAATGTTGGGAGTTATATGAGTACTGTGAATTAAGTATTTTACCTGAAATGGTCTCTTTTTCTGCAATGTTTGTGTGATCAACCTAAGTTTTTGGTCATCTGACCTTAGGATGTATTCCCGCTTTCTTTCCTGTTTCCCCTTAGTTTCAAAGTTGACTGCATCTTGTTTGTCAATTTTTCTGACTCTTGTGATGTTGTTACTAGTCGTGTACATTTTTGGAAGTTTTCTGGTCCAATTTGACCTTCAGGCCTGCCCTGGATGTCATTGATCCTTCTATCTGATTGCCATTGTTTTTTTTCTGCATTGCATTTCTGGAATATGTTTCAACATATGTGGTATTGGTCATGGCAGGGGAAACCCTCAAAGATTAGATGCAGTGGGGCTTTCAAAGCATGTGGCATTTACTTATGAGCAGGTATTCTTGTCTGACAAGTTATGATGGCCCTCTGTTTTTGGCCTTCTCATTTCAACTGCCATTCAGTCATTATCAGGAGAATGAACCTTCATGATTCCAACACCAACCGAGCCCTTAGTTTGCAACATCTATGGCTCTCTTGAACACTTGTCATAGCAGTTTTGTTTATCCAGTCCTGAAGTTTCTGATGTTAATGTGCAGTGCTTGATGTATTTGTACCACTATCCCGACATCTGGTATGATTATGCAACTTGGCATGCTCAAAATGGTTCCCCTGACTCTGCTGCAGTTGTGTTTCAACGAGCACTTAAAGCCTTGCCAGGTAATGCATCTTCTCTCTATTTGGTGGTCCTTCATTCTGGAAAAGATCCTGGTTGCAAGAAGTATTGCCAATTTTGTCGTAGAGAGTTTTTGCAGCATTTGCAGTGTGTGTTTTTGGGACTATTAGTGCACCAAGGGCTTGGTAAGGCTCTTTGAGGCCAGGCTTCCCAACCCCAAGGGCTTGTTCCATCCCTGTTATATCCCCTTACATTTCTTCTCATCTGCTTAAGAACCAGGAATATGAAAGTCTTTCTTTTTTCTCTATTTCTTCTGTATGTTGGTTATCTTTCAGAGGAACTGCGTGAGAATGAACCTTTGTTGGAGTCAACTCTGCAGTAGATGGGTTCAAAATCTCAGATTGGGGTACAATTTATTGCTTGACATGTTGGACAAAAGGTTATTGCCTTTTGTATAAAAAGGTGTTCATGGAGAGAACTCACTCTGGATACCTGTCCATGTTCTTGTTTTAGAAGTGTAAATCTAATATCAAGAGCTCTGAAGATTCAATCCAAGAGTGATAGAGAATTTCTCATGTAAAGAGGAATGGGTCGAGGCCTTGAGTAGGCCATTGATTAAGGCAGGTCAAGTTCTCAAGTAAGGCATTCCCATGATTTGTTCACCCACTCCAAAGGCCTTTCTATGTGCTATGGAGACCCTAGAATTGAATCTGAAAGAGGTGTGGACCTGTAGAAGTACTTCGAATGTACTGTTGAACTGATCATTTGGAGGAAACTTAGTAGCTAAGACAGTGAGAGATGATGGACAGCAGCTCAAAATTAGAACTTCCTCAAAGCTGTAATGGACCCAATTTTTATATGGAAGAATGTAATCATCTTTGATATTTGGAGAAAGTGGTGTCAATTTGGGAAGGGGCTGAATGAATTTTATATGTCATAAGGAATTCTACTGGGAAGATACAACATAGTTATGTACAAGATCTTGATGCTTATATGAGGAGATTTGTAGACAAGAGCTAAAATGCTTGTGCAAAACATTTGTATCAAGGGAAACCCTACTGCAGGAGTGAGCACTGCATGAAGGTGCAGAGCACCATTCTGTCAATAATTTCTTTCCTCAAAACTCTTGTTTCTCTTTCCTAATTTGGTACTGGATCTATGGGCCAGAAGGAAATGGCAAGCAGTCTTGTGACAGCATCTTTATTTTTGTGCACCAGTGAGATGGACAAGTATTTGTTAGTTTCAACTCATCTTTTCTGTCTCAAGGGCACAAGTCTGTGGCATTGACAGATACTGCAGTTTTACACTATGCATATGCTGAATTTGAGGAAGCTCGGGGTGGAATCAAGGTGTGTTTTGATTTTCTAACTCTTGATCTGATGGTTCTTGTATGGTGTAAGCTGATCCTCGAGCCAAAAAGGTTTTTCTGGTCAGATTCTCAACAATCTTTTGCCACTCACATGAGTTGGCTTGAATTGTTGGTGGTGGATCAGGAAGCAAAGGGGGTGTATGAGACACTTATCAGTAATGACAGCACTGCAAATGCTTTAGCATACATTCAGGTAAGCGGGTTGGATATGTCAGTACTCTTATCCTGCTGGGTTATTTCTAGCCTTCCAATCACCAAAGTTATCTGTTAGCCATCACTCGAGTTGAAGATAGATAACATCAAGCTGAGCAGCTCGGGCTCATGGCCACCTTGCAGTCTTTGGTATGTTTCCTGGGGTTTCAGTGTGGCTGTTGTGCAGTTAGGTGATGAGCTTTAAATTGATGCAGTTGATGCGTTTTGTGAGGAGGACTGAAGGTGTTGATGCAGCCCGCAAAGTTTTCTTCGAAGCTCGCAAGGCTCCTGCTTGCACATACCATGTTTATGTGGCTTCTGCAAATCTGGAACTTTGCATTGACAAGGATCCAAAGGTACAGTTCTTCATCCTATGCTGCACAACAGTTCAATGGAATGTTCTTTACCAGCAGCAGACATGCCCCAGTACCTGCCTTCTGATTAGTACATCACATGAAGAGTTTTGCATTTTTTTCTCATCAAGTGGTTGAATGTCCTACTCCTTATGGATCAAAATAAGTCATTAAAGCAAAGTCATATGGACACATACTGCATCATCTCCCAACTCCCAACTGACATTCTTTACATGTAAATCTTCTCTTGCTGTTTTGTGCTGGTGTAACACCTTTCAGTTTAATATCTGGCAAATCTCCTGTGCAGGTGGCCCGGAACATCTTTGAGTTGGGACTGAAGAAGTACATCCATGAGCCAGCTTACGTACTTGAGTGAGCACAAGGCGACTTCATTCAGTTACCTTATAAGCATATCTATGAAGTTTGAAAGCATTTGTTTCACCTTCAAAGCAAGGTTCACTTATGCTCTCTTGTTGAATTATTGCAGGTATGTTGACTTCTTGTGTCGAATGAATGATGACCGAAATGTACGTGTACTTTTTGAGCGGGCACTCAGTGTTCTCCCACCAGAAGAGTCTGCTGAGGTATGCCTTCTTTGCATCTTTATCCTCCATTGATTCAAAGCGAACACTTGGTGCTCTCTTTTGAGACACAATTCCAGAGTATACTGAAACTCACTTACATCATTCAAGGTAATAGTGGAACTACATATGTTTTATTCAAACTACGTCAGGGTAAGTTGGAAAGTGGATTCTGGAGCATTAAATTTCCATCTTCTAGTTTTTCATTTCAGGCATGTGCAGTTATGCAAATGGTTCTTTGTTGTAAGTAAATTTGTGGTACACTGCAGTCATAATGATGTCCAGTTTCTTTGTTCTTAATTGTTTTGGTGAGTCAGGTGTGGAATCGCTTTTTGGCATTTGAGCAGATGTATGGGGACCTTGTGAGTATGCTGAAGGTATGTTGACATCAAGTTTTTTCTCAACGCATGGAGTTCCACAAGTTTTTTTCTGCAAATCTGTCTTCCGGTTGTCAAGCTTGAAGCCTGCCTTCCCCACAAACTGACAGTGCACACTACAGATTGTAAATGGGTCCTAACTATTAAATGCCAAACTTCAACGACTTCATTTATAGCTGGCTTTTTAAACCATGTTACTATTTGTAATAGGTGGAGCAGCGTAGGAAAGAGACATTGTCACAGACAGGGGAAGATGGGTCAGCTGTTGGTGAGAGCTCACTCCAGCAGCTGATTGCTCGATATCGCTTTCTTGACCTGTGGCCCTGTTCAACATTTGATCTTGATCACATCACCCATCAACAGGTGCTTCTTGCCATGATGAATCCTGTTGGAATTTGCAGTTCTTTCCTTCTGTTTACCTTAGGAATTGATCTATTAGGGTGCTTCAAACCTCTCCTATTTCTGTGATGAAGTTGTCTTCATTGCTATCTTTTGGTGTGCCCTTGTCTTTTCCTCCCTCTGTGAGCCTTGCAAAGTGTGGAGGAGACATGGGCACAAAGCTATAGCAAGCTGATTGTCTCAAGTCGTAAAGTTTGGCATATACAAGCCAAATATTACAAAAGCCAAGTTGATGTTCAAGAAATGCCATACAGGTGATGATATAGATCGCTGATGCTGGTGAAGTTAATGGGGAATATCCATCCGGTGTCCCATCTAGATGATTGTGCAGAAGTCACTCATGAAGGTGGAGAAGGTTTTTGGTGGGAGCAATGCTACACCAGGAGGTCGAGACACAGGTAGGGGTCAATCCATCACTCGCTTTTTCATTCATCCCCGCCTCACCAAAACACATGACATATGATAAATCCAGCAAGTAAGATGCTCATCTTTTACACCAGGACCAGTTCTTAATTCTGTTCCATTTGCAGTGGTGGAGAAAGCCCCAATTGCAGGAGGAACTGGAGGAACTGGAGGAGCAGGTGTCAATATTGTTCGACCTGATGTTTCTCGCATGGTTCTATATGATCCACGTCAAGGGTTTGGTAAAAGACCACTCAAACTCTTTTTCAAGTCAGCTTTTAAAAGTGCTTTGTTATCTGCCCAAATATCCTTTGTTTCCACTGAGAGGTCTGTTCTATTGAGATAAAACAGTAGATTAGGATTAAATGAGCCTCCAAGACAACTGCTATTGTCTCTGCAAGCATTTGTAGCATTCAGAAAGAAATCCAGTTGTGAGGCTTCAATTGGAGGTAAAATGATTCAATGTTTCATCTGTAGTTGATAGGACTGATAGGCAAGGGAAATGTTGATGGTTTTTTATGTGTGTGTTTTCTGTGGGTGGGTATTGTAAGTGCTGTGGTGGGCTAAGAGGCAGTATCTGATGCAGGGATACCTCAACCAGGACAAACGTTGCCCATTCCTCCTCATGCAAGGATGGCTGCAGGCATGCAGTTTGTCCCACCATTGCTAGGCCTGCATCCTTCTGCACCACAACTTATACAAGGACGGCTTCCTCCAGGCATAGTACCTCCTACAGGTAAGCAGTCTTGTTCCAGTAGATGATTAGTCTGCTTGTGTATATGCAGATGCTGACTACATGATCGACACATAAGCTCACTTCCTGGTATGTTATCAGAAACTACTGAATTCCATTGTCAATGTCCAAATCCTTCCTTAAGCAATACCCTTCTCAAGAGCTGAGTGACTGGTAAGGTTTTGGATGTGTGTTGTGTACCTGCCTTTCAACATATACTCTTAAGGTCTGCCTTAGAGCATGACAGGGGCAGTACCCACGCTGGCAACTGCAGGTATGCCAGGCCTATCTATGCAGCAAATGCGACCACCACCCCCTCCTTCAGCTCTCCGTCCACCACCACTTCCCCCCGGACGCCCACCAGGCGACACTTCCCTTGCTATCAAGACAGTTGAAGATGCCTTCAAGTATCTTCCCTCTTCTGTGGGTTCTTTCCTTGCTCGACTTCCTGCTGTGACAGGTAAGATATGGAGGCAATCAAATCCCAAAGCAATGAGTCAAAAGAAGCTACATTGCTACCAAAGAAGTTATATTCATGTGTAGTTACAGTTTTTGGTGCACTTTGGGTCAATGTGGCCTCAAAATTGCAGCATGAACTGATCAGAGTGTGTTGTGGTTGAGTGGACACAGGACCTTTTCCAGATCCCGAGGTGGTGATGACAGTGTTGCTGCAAACTGAGTTGCAGGTAGTTATGGATGAAGGTGCCACACAGGCTGTGCCAACAGCTGCAAGTCCCTCCACACTTGGAGATTCCAGTGCCAGTAGTAACAAGACACAATCTGGGCAAAGTGTACCCCCTCGTCCACCTAATTTTAACAGTCAGCCATCATTGGATGCATGGAACTCCAGTGCACTGAATCCCCGACCTGCACGCCAGCCTCCAACCTCAAAACGGAAAGATCCCGAAAGTAGGTCCTTTGATGATTCTTGGCTTTATGGAACTTTTCTGCTTGAGCCTGTCCACTTTGCTGCTGATGTCACAAAATAGTATACAATTGACACAGTCATTCTTTGTCATCCCGGTAAAAGATAGAAGATCTGCCTTTTGAATCAAATTGTGTGTGTATTTTCATGTGCAGAAGTTGAAGAGGAAGATATGCCAACCACACAGGCTCGACCACCACCAAGGGATGTGTTCAGATTACGACAGCTACAGCGGGCACGGGTCGGCTCCTCAGTACAGAGTGGGTCAACTTCAGGTGGCAGTGGTGCATTTAGCGGTGAGCGATCTGGAAGTTCAGAATAGCTTATTTTCCAAATCATGTTGAGATGTAGACATATGCATGAGCGGCTTCAATTTACACACCCACTTTCCACTTTAGGAACCAACCAATTTCCATTTGTCAACAACCTTTCATGGCTTTTGCCAACCTGATTAAAAACCGTTGTTTCCTTCTTGAGATTCTTTTTCTTGCAAACTTGTGGACAGAGTGATCAAGAATGAAAGAGAATTAGTGAGTGTTAATCAAGGAATTCATGAATTTTACACAAATGTGGGTGGTGCCTTTGAGATGATGGCGTATCATTTGTGTGTGTGTGTGTGTGTGCGTGTTTGTGTTTAAGTTGTGATGAAGTTTGGTAAACAAGGGGGACAAAATTCACTTGCGGATCCAACTTTCATCCATGTCCAACCATGGATGCATGGATGTTATACATGGCTGTTGAACAATATGGATGACCTTCATCAACGAGTATGAATGATTACATGGTTTCATCTATGTGTAATATTATCAAGTACCATCATTCTTCTTTTTTTTAAACCCCACTCCAAGCTTTTTTTCTCATGCACCAATTATTATCATCATCATCATCATCAAAATTGTGCATTGCGAAGGTTTTCCGCTAATCATGATGATTGTTAATTTACACAATAACATTTACAACAACTCAAATGATTGTTAATCCTACAAGCCCAAAAGGTCCTACAAGCCCAAAAGGTCACCATCAAAGGATTGATGCAAAAACAAGAAGGGTCTAATTCTATGGCTTTTTTAGAAGCAATTCAAAGAATATTGAAGATTTTGTACAATGATCTAACCACTCCGAAAAATGTCAAATTAACATAATCTATTACCTAATCAAGCAATGTGTGTGCAACAAGGAAGTTTGTGCAAAGTTTTGTGACATGTGCACACATAACATTCCAAAGAATAGGAGGTTGCAAACCGAAACTAGTTGAAATGACAATTTATATGAATCACATGTTGGTGATGGTGGTTACTTGTCTCACAAACCATAATTTTGGGAACTTTTGATAAGAGAAGGGGTTAATCTTGATCAATTTGTGAAATGAATCAAAGGTGATGGGATTCTAGCATGCACAAGGAAGGTGATGGAAACCAAGTGGACATGGAGTGAATGGTTTCATCAATGGGTGCTAGCAAAATGGTGCAAGGTGAAATAGGTTTGCAAAATGTGTAGATGTATGGTAATCCAAGGAGGTTGGTGGTGATATGAGTTGAGTTGGGGAGTTTGTAAGCATGTGAGCTTATTTATGAAGTTTGGTTATGATGTTTTAATTGCCTCATTGTTTTTTTTTTCATTGGTACAATGTGTGAACTATTTTGCTTCATAATTTCTTTTAGTTTTGGTAGTTTTTACAAACACCCACTAAAAATAGTAGATTTGTCTTGATTAAAAAAAAAAAAGTATAGTTCAAGAGATTTTTATTTTTTTTCAAATTGTCATTGGGGTATGGGACCTTTTCCTTTTCAGCTATGTGGCAATTCCTTGCAATTGTTTGCTAAAGGTAAATAAAAAGTAATCATAATTGTCCAAATGTTGAAAGGGTTTATGGCAAAACCTTTCAAGGAGGTTTGAGTAACCACACTTCCCTCATTATCATAGTTAAGAAGTGAGCACCTTCAAAGGAAGGAAGTAAGGCTTATGAGGCTAAGAATTAGTCGGCCATTCTTAGTTGGTCAAATGAATGTCTCATTGTTTTCAAGCCTTATTGTTAAGGTATGGGAACGATTTATATTTAAGATTAATTGTCAAAAGCCAAAATCGCTTGGAATGCATATTTTTAAAATGTTCCACTAAGTAAAACACTAAACACTAAAGCCATGTGGCATCACAAAATTTGAACCCCCAAATTATTGTAGGTTGTAATGAAATCTTTGAATACAATGTTTTGATTAAATCCAATAGCTTGAAATCTTCAAAAAAGATATGCAAAAATGGTAGATCTCTAATGTGAAACATTAAGGCAAAATGTTCACACCTAGGGTATGTAATGTAATATGTATTCCCATGTAAATACTTTGACTACCTCCTAGCAATCGAGGGATGGTAAGGTTGTGGGTGATTATGTGATTACTAGTGTTGAGCAGTTATCATTTTTTCATGAGAACCATTTGTTCCATTTGTTCCACTTCTCATGACCATTTTAAAAAACATATCAAGTTTTCCAAAATAAAAAAATCCGAATTTAAAAGACCATTCAAGGTTTCAAAAAAAATTGAAAAGAATAAATCCAACCAATCTTAAGTTTAATTAATTCTTATAATTTTTTGAATCAATGATTTGCAAAGATAGTTTTCACAACTTGGTTACCAAATAATATTCTACAATTTTTTTAATTAAAAAAAAGAAAATGGAAATGACTTGCAAAAGCATCATGAAAATGCATAAATTCAAGATTGTTTATTTCAAATTTCATTTCACTCAAATTCACCTTCAATTTTTTTTAACTTTTTTTCTAAATGTTTATTTGTTTCAATAAACTCTACTAGATTGCAAAAAGATTTGCAACCAACTTTTGGGTCATTAAGCCAATTCTTGGTAACAAATATTAGATTTTTCAAGTTTTTTAATTATAAGCAACATCTCTTTAAGATTGATGAATATGCCAACTAAAGAAAAAATCCTTTCAATCTTTATTTGTGATCCAAATACAACCTAATATTTGTTAGACAAAGAAATTAATAGTGGGGAAAATGGATCTATGTTTTTGTCATCATTTGGAAAGACACTTAATCTCCTTAACATCCATTTGAAATATTTTTTAAAAAACAACTTTCTATTGACTAGTTCTTTGACTAGTGCTTTGACTAGTTCACTTGTGTTGGTAGTCATGTCAAAAATATTCAAGTTACAATCTTCATCAACATTTTAATCTATAAATCCAATTTCACAATTTGTCATAGAATGTAAGTGACGATAACATTTCAAAAATATAGGATGTAATGATTTTCTATCATGTTCTTCAATAATTGAAATACTTTGCTCACAATTAACAAGTTAAGACACCAAAATAAGATTTTTGAATTGTGTATCTAACATCAATAAAAGCATGTTGTGAATTTTTCTTTTTTCATATTTTCTTAAAGTCAAGCACACCACACACCTCCTTAAGGTTAAAAACAATCAAAAACAATTCAACAACAATGCCCATTATTCCAAAAATGGCATTCAACAACTGATCTTTTTCAGCTAAACTAATCACTTATGCCATTTGTAGTCAAATTGGACCTACATTTTTTCTATTTTTAATCATTTATGCCACTTGCAATCATATAAGACTAGTCATAAAATGTCATTTTTGGCATAGTGACTAGAATTATCATCCATTAAGTAGTTTAAGACTAATGTAATTCCAACTTAATTCTTTCAATTTATAACTCATTGTGATAGTAGAGCTAAGGACATCATTTAATAATGAATGGCTTTTAGATTGGTTTAAAACACAACTAGTCACAATTAGAGATAATTATTCAACAATTGTTTAAGAAAAATGGTATGTGAAAGAAGGTGGAATTCAACTATAAACACAAATAACAATTTGTGAATTATAACATAACATAATGTCCATTCAAAATAATAAAGCCTCCTAGAACAAGATTATTTTGATTGCAAACCTACAAAATATTCAACAAAATGTTAACATTCTAAAAAGAAGAAAGAAAAGACTACAAATCAATTTACAATTTTACATAAACAATTTTTTTCAAAAATTACTTTTTTTTACAAGAGTATTTATCTTTCTTGGACAAATTCCAAAATCAATATAGGCCTTGTTCCACTCCTATTTGCCTTCGCACAGTTTTTAACCAAGTTATGCACTTTTGCAAATTAGATTTGACAAACATAATGGAAACATATTTGAAATTTTTGCAATTTTTTTTTTTGGTATCCCATATTGGTATGCTTTGGAAAATGCATGGCCAAAGAAAAATGCCTTAGAAACTTTGAATGTCATTGCATAGATTTTAATGTTGATGTCATTGCATTCAATTTGCAACTTCATCCTTCACACACACAATATGTTTTTTCTTAAACCATATTCATTTAACAATTCAATTAAGTTTCTTGCCAAGGCCTAACTTGTAGTTTCACTTGCCTCAAATAACCCTATTGTGATATGTTTAGGCTAGCAATCCATACCCAAAAAATTCATAACCAAAGCAAAAACATCATGTGCCTCATTTGACATCCATAGGTCCAAAACTAGGTGTTGTAAAATAACATTCTTTCAATTTTGGTATTGACATATTTTTGTTTTACTTCCACCAAATCAAGTAAAACTTCTTATGGAGACAATTTGAGCTCCACGTCACTGCACACTACTAATGACAATCATTTTTTTTATAATAATGGTTTTCAATAATTCATCATTACTTATGTCAATGTCAAATTTAATTTAAATTAATATACATTTCATGGACATGAAAAGAAGCATGTTAATTGGTGTTTTATATCTATGTTGGTGGATAAGGAAAAAGAGAGGTAGTTATAAAATGGAGGTAGTCATTATGAAAGGTGGGAAATAGTTATTAAAAAATTTCATAAGAAATAAAAGTAGTTTCTAAGAAAGAAATGAAGTAGTTAAGCTTGAAAATGAGGTAGTTATTTCTGAAATTGTCTTTGGAATGGGTAAATACAAATTCTAATTACTTGTCATTGGAATTTTTGGAAGGAAACACAACCTTTTGACATAATCACATTATAAAATGCTTCAACTATGTACTTTCCACAAATGAATAGGTAGGTGATTTTTGACAAGTTAAAGGCTAAGGTCTTATAAAAATTATTATTTTTGCACAACATCTTGCTTAAGAAAATCTTTTACATAAAAAAACTTTGATATTTTAAAGCTAAACACATTAGGTTTCTTTTTTGCAGGTTGTCTTTCCAATATAATTTTCATTAAACTACTCAATTCCTCCTCAATTATTTTTGCAAATAAAACATGATCTACATCCACATGTTTTTTCAATGTTGTTATTTCATTTTTTTGGTAATATGATATGATTCCTTTCCTTTTTTTTGTTCTTGGATTAAAAAGGACAAGATTAATATGATAAACAATATTATAATGCATGATTTGAGATTTTCTTCCATAAAAAATGTTATTGTCATTTACAACATAAAAAGATCAACATAATGCATTTTTGTTATGGGGTCTTCATACTTCTCTTTGCACATGCAGCTTTTGCAAATTTAATTGATTTTTTTTCATCATTATAAATAGTGTTGGATTATGTTTGCAAACTCCTATTGAAGTAAGGAGCAACAAAGAAGGGAGAAGCAAAACAAAAGAGTAATAAGTCAAGGAACAACAACAAAAAAGGAGATGAATCGAAAAAGGGAAGCAAAACAAAAGAGCATTGAAGCAAGGAAGTAACAATACAAAAAAACGACAAAACAAAAGAGCAGACAAAACAAAAGAGCATTGAAGCAAGGAAGTAACAATACAAAAAAATGACAAAACAAAAGAGCATTGAAGCAAGGAAGTAGCAAAGCCAAAGGGAGGCAAAACAAAAAAACGACAAAACAAAAGAACATTAAAGCAAGGAAGTAACAAAGCAAAAGGGAGGCAAAACAAAAAAACAATAAATCAAAAGAGCATTGAACCAAGGAAGTAGCAAAACAAAAAAACATTGAAGCAAGGGAGTAACAAAGCAAAAGGGAGGCAAAATAAAAAAACGACAAAACAAAAAACCATCAAAGCAAGGAAATAGCAAAGCAAAAGGGATGCAAAACAAAAAAAATGACAAAACAAAAGAACATTGAAGCAAGGAAGTAGCAAAGCAAAAGGGAGGCAAAACATAAACAACGACAATAAAAAATAAAAAAAAAAACACATCAAAGCAAGGAAGTAGCAAAGCAAGGAATAAAAAATTTAATAAAAAAAAAACCACTAAAAAAACACAATGGGACCAAGGTTTTGCTTGGTCCAGTTTAGATCTTACTTCATGCTGTTGTTGAACAATAGTGATGCTTAAAGCTAAAGCCTAAACCTAACACCTACCTAAAGCCTAAACCTAAAGCCTAACTAAAAACCAACCTTTTTTTTTCATACCCTCTCAAGTTCTCATACCTTTTCGAGTTCTCATGCAACTGGTTCTCATCCTAGTGAGAACTAACAATCAGGTTTTCATAGTGGGTATCACTATTGGTGATGCTCATGAGTTTTCATTTTGAGAACCGACCTGAAACCCGTTAAGGTTCTCACAAAAAAATAAAAATGAAAACACCCCAAAGCTGGTTATAAGACCAAATTCTAGCTCAATCAAACTCATAACAAATGATCATTGTAGTGATGGGTCATACTAAAAATTGTAAGTGGTCAAGAACATTTAGTGATAATGTAACATGGATACTTTGTTATTTTGTTATATTACCATTCATATCACTTATATTTGCAATTTTTGTGGATGCAAATCTTGTCATAAATAATTAACATAAAACAATAATTTATTTTCTTCTGGAATACAATGTTGAGACATGTCATGTGCCAATTTGCAATTTGCAAATTTGTGCATTTCAATTTTTGTGATGAATAATAATCCTTCTAAGAAGAAATGGTACCTGAATACTTAACCCATGAGAGAAATACACTATCAAGGAGGCTAAATCCATTCACAAATAGGAGTTGGTGTTGCACAGGCACAAACCGAAAATTTACCAACTGAACCCATTGTCACCAAATTGACCAAGTTAGAGATGTTAGTATTTGAAATCAAAGTGTGAGACTTTATTTGTTTGTTTGGTTTGGTTTGGTTTGTTTTGGTTTGATTTTTTTTTCCCCCATCAAATTGTGATACTCCTCTCTTGCAAGCCTCTTTGCAAATTGATACTAAATTAATACAAGCAAGCAATAGAGGACACCTATTTACTTTGAAAATTGACATGAGTAATGCGACAAAGGTCCAAAATATTTTGGTATTCATGAGAAATGAGTCAACCTGGATACACATCCAAATAATGCCTTCAGTGAGAAGTGTGGGGAAGTAATCATGTTTGATATCTTGCTTCATTTGCACCAGTGTATTTCCAGCCACCAAACCCATATACAAGAAAAACACCAATAGATGCATAGGCCCATATAAGAATGTATCTGCCAACAATTTGGTGCCCATAAAACAAATTGAATTCGGCTCAAACTTCAACCATTTCGCGCAAACATACTCCAAAAATTGATACCTAGGAGAAAAGACAAAAAAAAGAAAAAGAAAAAGAAAAGGAGAGAATTTAAACCTCAACATATTCCACAAATATTTGTTTAATTGGTTTAATGAAAATAGGACAAATTTTGTTGGGTTTTTAAAAGAGGTAGAAATATTGCCCAATTGTTTCACAATTTTAAATCTTTTGACATACTTAAAATTGCCCAATTGTTTCACAATTTTAAATCTTTTGACATACTTTAGTGAACATCCATTTTTAAGTCCAAACAAATAATATTAGTATTTGAGTGGTAAATTGTTGACCCAAAAAAGGAAATAACCTAAGGCATTGACATACAACATTGTTGCATATGAGACTTTACACAAATGTGGACTCTAGTTAATATCAAATTTCAACCCTAAACTAAATAAAATTTAATATAAAATTTGACAAATGATGAAAATAAGGCATAATATAATGTTTAATTGATCATATGGTATTTTATATGGGTTATATTTACACATGTGTAAAGACCATAAATCAAATTGTTTGATTCTTGGTTTTAATTTGCAAGGCTTTGCCCAAGATTCCCATATAGTAGAGAAGTGAAAAATTAAGCAAGAACATGGAGCATGAGATCTATTTCTCCCACTGACCAAAAATTTCCAACAGGCCCCACAAAAATTGCACCAAAAAGACTTGCAGTTCCCACCCTTTTCCAATCCATTGTTCCACCATTTAACATTTGTCCAAACCCATTAGCAACCTACAAAACCAACCATTTGTATTTCAATGAAGGTAAACTATTACATGAATGATGCTAACCACAAAGTTCAAAATTCACAAACCTAATTCATTGAAGTTTGTTTGGAGATTACATACATTTTCAATTAATGGATATGGAAAACTTCTCATTTTTTCACTTATGTCTTATGTGCACTTAATGAAACCTAAAAGATTGAATAGACAATAGGCCTATCCTTCTCTTTACCTTTGTAAAAATTGCAAACTAAATCCATACATGAAGAATGCACAAAGACTACAAATTTATTCCAAATTCATTATAATTAAGTAGACACTCATTGACATATTATACTATTTGCATTTGAATTTTTCTTATGAGAGAGAGTATGATAAACAATGAAATTACAAGATGCGTTTCATGGACTTGAAGGCCTTTGGAAAAATGAGCATGATATGAAGCATGCATAATGACTTGTGCAACCACATCACCAGAAGCCCACAACAATGCCGAAGTGAACATTTGTGTGCATATTGGGTGGAGAACAAGGATGTGAACATAACAAGCCCACACTCCCCTCAACCCATTGCTATCTAACACTAGCATGCAATCCCCATCTTAATTACACACAATGGTTGCACTATAGACATAGCAATGCAATCCCCATCTTAATTATGCACAATGTTTGCACTATAGACATAGCAATTCACATGTCTTTCATCCCATTCTCAAGTTGAAAATCTTATATTCAACTACAATCAACAAAACATCTCTTATGTACTTTGAATCCCATTCTTGAATAGAACTATGGTATGTTAACTACTATCAATATAAGAGGGGTGCGGATTCTCCAAAAAGATTGAAAGATGAGAAGAAGATTTGAAAGGGAGTAGATTGCCATAATGTATTGTATAATGGTTAATCCTTTTATTTAGCCTTTTGTGAAGCTTTATATATCAATATAATACTTGCCCTTTGGAACCTCCCCCCTTTTAGAAGTTGAGTATTAGGTAGATAGACACCATCCATTACATAAAAGTCCCATTTCCCTCTCTAAATACACCAAATTGTTTTGGGATAGGCCAATTCTTTGCACACCTAATAAGAACTTAGGCTAATCATAATGAGATTGATTATCAAATGTACAAGCACA
>Ga0209208_10002114_pt1 | contig 28395 bp, 24 predicted proteins | sample S1TSphfallax_3_FD_187694 | JGI IMG/M metagenome (GOLD analysis project Ga0209208, IMG submission 187694) | Host-associated microbial communities from peat moss isolated from Minnesota, USA - S1T2_Fd - Sphagnum fallax MG (SPAdes) (version 2) | ecosystem: Host-associated > Plants > Peat moss >...
AAAGGTCACAAAACACCTCTTTATATACTAACCCAAAGGAAGCATGTCTAGAACCTTCCAAAAGTTATCCTCCACTTAATTAATCAAAATCACATGTGTCCCATGAGATTCCATATTTAATTAATCCCAAGGAAACTTGTTTAGAACCTTCCAAAAGTTATCCTCCACTTAATTAATCAAAATCACATGTGTCCCATGAGATTCCATATTTAATTAATCCCAAGGAAACTTGTTTAGAACCTTCCAAAAGTTATCCTCCACTTAATTAATCAAAATCACATGTGTCCCATGAGATTCCATATTTAATTAATCCCAAGGAAACTTGTTTAGAACCTTCCAAAAGTTATCCTCCACATTTAATTACAAGGAATGACATCACATGGTGCACATGCACCATGACCATTCAACTTACCCCTTTTTTACAATTAAGTAATTAAATAATTACATCGAGTTACACACTAAGTTACAAGCTCACACAAGGTGCCCCCAATGTAATAGGGGGTGGAAATAGTTGTGAGTCATTTTGGCCAAAAATAGTTGATTTTTAAATTTTTTGTGTAAAGTTACATTGGAAAGCATACTTTGACCATCCATTTCTAACTTATCTCAAAACCATTTGCACAATTCTTTACTCGAGTCATTCATATGAATACTTTCTATCTATCTTATAATTTTCACCATTAACAAAGCATGGTATCTTGGTCAGATTCTTCAAAATTTTGTAATTTTGAAGGCTGCTAACAACTAAAAAGATTAAAATTTCAAAGGTATGATTTTTCATTTCTAAATCGAATTCCCTATTTTTAAATTTTAAAAATCAGCTTGAAGTCCTCTACAATTCTTCTAAGTTGAATTTTAAAAATTTAAACATAATCCATGACTTTTGGCTCACTTGTGAGAGCTGATTCGACTTTTGGATTGGGGCTGATTTCGTCAAAGATCAATTAACCCCTAAACATCAAAGAAAGACAAAAATATACTGAAATGCAAATCAAATAGGTCCACCCTGACATTTAGGGGTTAAGTAATTTATATTCTAAATTAAAATATGTTTAAAAATATATGACGTTTTAGTACCCAGTAGAGTAACTTGTCAAATGGATATTCAGTTTTGGACACAATGTTCTTAAATAATGGGACAAATATCATTTACAAAAAGACTACAACAACTTATAATATTAAATATGGACACATGCTATAAATGTTGCAGAATTTTATGTTTATTATACTTTATAAAATGCATAGTACGATATAATGTAAATGAACTACATTGTCACATTATCTTGTTGAATAAGGTCAAATCTTTTTGCTTAGCTATGCAAAATTATTGTTTGGAATTGCATATGTGATGACTTCAAGGAAAAACTGAAGAAAGGTGACAAATGTATCACAATGCACGATCATAAATAATAAGTATTCATTAATGTTCCTGCATATTGCCTTTCATATATAATTATGGTCAAAATTACCGAATCACCAAATTTGCAAAATCATTTCCGGAAGGTTAGGAATTTGACAAGGTATTAGTACAATCGTATGCCCTGTCCAAATAATATCTATTGTGGTGCTATCCAAAGTAAAAATACTTATCCGAAAAAGTACAGGCCAATGATTTTTTTGGTGGCAGAATTTGTCTATTTTGTGAAATGTTTTTGAGGAACAACTTGGAAAAACGGTTTTTAAAGTGTAAAATTTGTTTTTCTGGCAAACGATCATCAATTTTGCAAAATCAATTTTAAAAATAATAAATAAACATTGGAATTTCAAAATAAGTTTGAAGACACACGCCACAAAAGTAGGATTAACGCACAAAATTGCTTTGTTACTCAATGTTGAGGTTATGGGGACACTACACATGATTTTGGGAATTGAACTAATGATTCCCTTTTTGACCAAACCTTATAGTCCTGAAATTGACCTTATTCACATGTTATAGTGTGTGAACTAAAACTCAGAGGACTAAACAAATAATCACATATAGTGTTTGGAATATATGAGGATCCATCTCCAGGCCTTTTATATAATAGATGCAGAATTAAGATATTGTGGTTGGATAACCTCTTGCTTTCACCATAATGTCACACATTGGGTTTTTACAACGTACCATCTGATGTTGGGGCTGGGTTTTAATTCCAACGTTCATAATTATTAAGCCAATGAGCAAGATGAGCCTTAAAGATGACTTTTTCATTATGTAAACCATGGTTTCCTTGTTGATAAATACTTCAAAGTCCATAAGATACACAAGGTGAATTCATAGTTGATGTGAAATGTAACCATCAACATTTGCTTCATTTTAAGGGTGAAGGTATCTCAGTAGGTTGTTTTGTTTAGGTTATTCTGTGGATTAACCCAATTCCAAAAAAGAATGGACATTTTATAATTGTAAAATAAGTGTCTTTTAATGTATTTGACATAATCATGCAACATCCAAGGTTGAATTTGGAATATAAGGCATGCAAGCTTGGTATGTGTTTCCCCAAGAAAAATGCTTCCAATATTATTGTATCGTTCAATGTAAATTTGTTTACTTTTTGTGAACAAAGTCCATTTGCAAAGCAATTCAGTTCCTAGTGAGTAGGTATTGAACCTTTGTTAAGTCCTTAGAGGCTTGATACCTTTAATAGAGTTTGACCTATGATCAACAAATGATAAATGTTCCAACCTCATTGTTGTTGTCAATTTCAACAATTCTTATTGATTGACAATGCTATTCTAAGTGTTTTGGACTCCCAAATGCTGTTGTTGGCCATCAAAGTCTATGTTGTTTCAATAGAAAGCCCAAATCATTTGGGAAATAGTATAGCACACAAATTTTGTCTTTTTTATTCGATTGTGAATGAATTTGGATCGTGGAGGACTTCGATATAACAGACATTGAACAATTTTCAAACCTAGATTGTGGGTGGTGTAGGATACAGGGCATGTGCAAGGGTTGTTGGTCATGGAATGCATTGGTTGGTGCAAGGTATCAAAACATAAGGGTTGGGGATTGGAAAACAATTTCCTTTTTGTGAAAGCCTAATTTGTTAAATGAAGTTGGATTTATATATTGCATTAAGTAATTGGTCTACATAGCCACTAAAGGAGAAATTTGCAATTGGATGGGATTTCCTTATCTTCTTGCATTTTTTTTCTTTACCAACACGACCTGTGAATTCAATATTCCAACAGGATGTGAAAGTCACATGCATGACAAGTTTGACTAGTGTGCTGAATAGTTAAAGTCTTTATCTAAATGCACTTGCTTTCAATCCTTTGATATTCTATGGAAAACTTGGGGTGACATGGACACCATTACGTTGGCTTCTTCATTGCTTTCCAAGGTTTTTACAAGGACATACTTGCAATCCAATATCCTGATTGGTTTTTAGGGAGTGGAAACCACTTGGAACTGGTACACCATCCTATTCAACAGTGACGAACACAAATTCGACTACAATGCAAGCAATGACAGGTATACATACAGCACCGCCTTTCATTTCCATTCTCAGGTCCATTACCTACACATTTGAGGATCTCCGCTGATCATCAGAGTCAAAACATATGCCACTAGTAAGTAGCTGAGCAGATTTGGGTCTAATTTCTACCAATATACGTTGTGTCTTCTCATGTGTGATTGTCCTCTCATGTGTTACACGGCAGATTGGTCTGATGGGTGTGATACTAGTAACAAGTTCTTTTTGTCAGCTGCAAGGACTCTCACAGAAGTTTTGAACTTTTTGTTCCTCTTTCTGTGAATTAGGGCAAGTTCTGGTTACTACTATAAACATGGTAGTGTAAATAGTATATACTGAATTCAGCTGCTATCATGGGGTCACTGGTGGTCAGGAAAACAGTGGAAACTTGTGGGGGAAGGTGCTCTGAGTTCTAAGGCAATCATGAAGAATGGGCAACCATGCTCTCTGCCCCTCTCAGAGGTTAGAAAGAGGAGGCAATCATAGCTCTGAGGGTTACAAAGAACAGTCATTCTTTCGCCAACCACATACCATGGCAGCCTTCCTGTTCTACTCCAGTTGATGGACATTGGAATTACATGCATTGGAAAGAAATCCCTACAGAACTCCAGCGTCCCAGCACTTTTAGCTGTCAAGAACATATAGGGCCCAATACTTACATGCAGCAGCATTGAACTCAGTAGGGAATTCAAAGGGTAAAATAGAACAGACAGCTTGAAGCAGTGGGCTAGCCTCCAAATGCCGTTACAGAACAGACTTATGCATACCAGTCATATTGCTTCAAGCTGCAATCGTAACTGCCCTCTAAATTGTATTAACTCAACAATGTCTTTTGACATGTTTACAAGTTCTATTTACAGCTGGAAATACTTCCAGCAAGGTGGATGGTGGGACCATGAACCATCCATGTATCTTACCTGACATTGAGGAGAAATTCACTTGTAGACTTTAACATTATGTAGTTTTCTGGGCACCTGTTCTAAAACAAGTACACCTTCTAGACTTTTTCTCCTTCTCTCATGCAGAGACTTTGGTCAAATCCTTTGAGGGATTGGATTATCAACCCTTTCATGCTGGATTGGCCATGTTGTGTTTGACAGAATCACCTTATATTCATGATAGGCTGGTGACCTGTGAAGTCACAAGGTCATAGTCACATGTGAAGATTTCTGGCCACATTGGGGCAGTTTTTTCTAGCCACTTTAGTGGTTCAGCATACAAAGGTTACACCTAGTGAGCACTGGATCCACGAAACTCTTCTTGCCCTAAATATCTGGCAAAAATAATAGCTGTGAGGTGGCTGCTGTCCCGAGCTAAGTTACTTCCCCCTCCTCTAAGGCTTTAACATTTTCATTTTAAAGCACAATGAGGAGTGGGCCAGTGGTAGGGTACTGGTGACTTCTGATGGCAAGGTTTACTTTTTCCTAGCTCTGTTTCGGATTTTATGAATCCACAATTATAAGAAAGAGAAGTATCCATTCTCTGGAGTATTAACAGCTTTGGGGGAATGGGTGACCTGATCATGAGACAGACATATACTAGCTGAAGTTTCCTGATACACTATCCAATACCTTCATACGAAAATTCTTTGAAGAACTTGCAACATTTTTCAGGACTTGTTCCCAAGTTGAGTCTATATTGACTTGAATGTCTTGGAAATTTCACTCATACAGTGTGAAATGGAGAACTGTAATGACCATTACTACTGTTTCAATCTAGATTTCTAGTGACTTTTTTCACCCTCTTCTACATGTGGTACATAGACCTTCTGAGTTTTGACTTTAGAAAGAGCATCATCCCATGAAAGAACTAAGGCAATAATGCACTAATGTGGTCCTTGGATATGTGAATAGAAATACTTTTCCTATAGCTTGCAGTATTTTGGCACAAATAGTAACATGTCAAACCACAGTACTGTAAACGTGATTGCAAAGTGGATATTCATCTTCACAATAGTGCTGTCAGACACAGGGCTCCAAAGGTGGACAGAAGACAATTGATGGACTGTCACCCATATACGGAGCAGGTTACAAAGTCTTTCCTGACCTTGAAGGACAAGACACCACCTTTCAGGGCAAGCACACTTCTCAACCCCCAAATTTTCAGGGCAGATAACAATGTGTCTTCCCCCAAAACAGCAGGCAGTTAAGGAGAGAACCCCCAGGCGGGGAGGGAGGCACAGCAGGCAGTTAAGGAGAAACAACAGCCAGTCATAAGATGAACACATCATCTTGGACTACCCATGATGACAGGGTGAACACCATCCCTTGGGTGATGACTGTGTAGACTTTCCTTCTTGCAAAGTTTAGGAGTCCCACCTGTTAAACGTTCTAGTATCATTTACAAACTCTCCTATTTATGCTGCTTTTAGTTGACAACTAGGTGAAATTTGTGCATTTGTTTAATTGGGGATGAATGAATGAGCTTCATTGTCAAGGGAAACAGGTGAAACCAAACCTTTTGCACAGTTCCCTATGCATACACTTCAGTTTCACAAGTTCGATTTGAAATTTGTACACCTAGTAAGTACAACTTGTTGAATAACCTCTGCCTCACTACTCTTGCAGGTTCTAAGAGGTCCTTGACAATTTGTGTGCATTGTTTAACTGTGTCTATAGTGCACATCTTTATCTTCTGAAACTCACTCGGCAGTGGTGTTTTTTATAGTGAAGAAATGGTCAATGAACATGACGTGGACAAATTTCAATGTGACTCTAGATGTGCAATTAGTTTAAGGATTACTCAGGTTTTGGAGCCAATTGTTTAAGATATGTAATAGATCTAGAATGGCTTGTTGCTTATAACATCTGGCATATTCCTGCCTAAACCACAAAACGGCTGCAGATCTAGTCAGATCCAGCTAACTAGAGAGTTTTTTCTAGGCATGAGTTGTTAGTTTCAGGTCCGAGTTATTATTTGGACCTGCATTTTATTTCAAATAAATGCTCTCCAAACTATGAAATATTTGAATTTTGAAAGCAGAATCTGGCATTGATATTTTCGCAGTTTTCTTGGAAGCTTGTCCTCTGAAGTTTCAATATGTCACAAATGTCACAAATTAATTGTGTTAAGAGTGGTATTGGCCTGGTTCATAGGCCTGCATCTGGTATCAACATGGGTAGCAAGGACCCTACCAGTATACCAGTACCAATTTTATACCAATCTCAATACCATGTTTCTACTTACCTCATACCAGTCAAAATTCAGTCTTCAACCCAATACCGCGACCAGACAGATATGAAAGTTTTTTTTAAAAAACCCAATAACGTACCAGCTTGGTATGAAAAGAAAGCCCCAAATCCAGGACCAAGCTGGTATGCTCAAAAGTTGATACCAGAGCATGTATCTCCCCCCTCCCTACTGACCTCAGGCACCAAAAAAACATGCTTCATGATTTCCCTAGTGATGAGATGGCCCATCATCTTAGAATATTACAAAAATACTGTTCTTGAGAACAATTCTTGCTAGCTACTTTGGTATCCATACAAGGTGTTTAGAGTTTACTATAGAATCAGGTTGAAAAGTTTAGTGTAATTGCATAACAATTTGATCCCCAAAGTCTCAAGCAGGGAGAGCAATGATGCCTACCAGAGTGAAGTCAGTAAGAGGCACTTCTCTGGATGAGGTACCAAGTGACAATACCCTTGTATACCAAGATCAGACTTTGGGAAAACAGAAAGAAACTTTGTGTGTGTTGGTTCCAGAGTGAAAAGTGTCCCCATGTCCTTGAGTAACACTTTATGACTGCTTTGCTGGCAACCTCCTTTTGGCATCCAATAAGTACCCTGTGAAATACTGAAGAAGATATATTTTTCTTAGTTATGGAGAATGCAGTAAGGGCCACTTTAGATGAGGGTCCAAGGTCCAGGGTCCAATGAAATAGAGCAATCTTATTGGTGAAGAGCCATAAATTGGACCCACAGCCTTTACATGAGGGTCCAAGACCAAAAGTGGCAAATCAAGGCTAAAGGCATGGCACCATTTTGGAGGGAAAATCAATTGGTTCAGATCAAAAAATGAGCTCATGAATTGGAGAACCAAGATGCAAGGCTGGGTCCACCAAGGCCGGGTCTATAATAAACTCAAGGATTCAGTTTGCTTCAAATGAGTCCAAATTGGTCCCTCGAAATTTGAACCCTGGACCCATCTAACGTGGACCTAAGTGTGTGTGTGTTGATGTATGTGATGACACTCTAAGACAGCCTCTGGTGAGTTCAATCTGGTCTTCTGTTTTCAAACAAACCTAGCAATTCAGTGACACTCACAGTGGTGGACCTGAAAATTGAACGTTATATGTCAGTTCTTGCTTTTCCTACGGTTTCATGGTCAGCTTTACAAATTGTTTAATTGTTAATGCAAGTTGGAAAATTTCACCTCCTATATTAGGGGCTATTGAGTAATAAGGACAATATACAGGCACAATGTTCTGGTGTGGCCCATGTTTTGCTTTCAATGGGTTGCTGGTAGGCTGAAGTGTCACTGCACAACTGCCTTAACCCTTTTCACAAGATTCGCATGGTCAATATACTTTTTCCACCAGCATGATGCAGCTGTCTGTTATGCAAATTACGACCACAAGTACTTTAGAATACACATGGCGGAATTTGCAGTCTGTTCTCATTTCAATGAGGTCTGCCCAATGTTTTAGGTTTCAGGTTCTTTAGTTTGATGCAGGCAATTCCACCCAAGGTCACAATCTATAAAGTTGGTATGCAGGGTCTGGACGGGTTGGGTAAACAGCGCATTCTCAATTTGAAATATATAGCCACCTGGGTATTAGTAGGATGCAATGTATGACCTGGGTGATGATTATATTGAGAGTGGAGTCCTGGTCATCCACAAAGTGTAATCATATTTAAATCATTCTAAGTTTATGTTTTACCCTCAAGAGTTTGGTTTTAACTGCAGCACCCAATGCAAATTAATTTAGAAATTTAATGTTCACCTAACATTTCAACCCTTAATGAACAATTTCATCCCCTATTTGAAGCACTTTACAAATAACTCTAATGTAAATAAAGTTTTATACATCATAATCCATGAACCAGCACTCACCAATGCACTATGACAGATGGATAGTAGGTGTTCAAAGAATGATCTTATGTTGGGTTCTAGTTCGAGTTCAAAACTATGATAGGTAGCTTAGTTTCTTCTTTTACCACCTCCTTCTAGCAATCTGCTTGCAGGTTTGTTAGTGGGTAGGTAGTAGAGACAGCCTTACCTATGTATAAACTGTACACCATCTACTGACTATTAGTCTCCAATTTTTTTACCTATCTAACTATACATTGGACTCCCTTTTAATATCAACGTGAAACCAGATATTAACTCAGTTGAGGTTCATCCACATCTGAGTCATAAGTGGCATCCAGTGAATGGTGCACTGGTGGGTGCTGGTTTACCATGGCTGAAATGGGTTTGTTGAACAAGTATCCATTGACCAATCTAAAGACTGTCAAACACTCTTTTCCTAGACAAATGATTAAAGGGGAGATTAGGTTAGTGGGTCGGTTAAGTATTCAAATCTCAGGAAGATTGTTAGTTAATCCATGCAGGTTACGAAATACCTTAGGAGGCTCCTCCTCACTTGCCAATATGGAGCCCTCAAAACGTGCCTTGTTTCCCAACTCATTGAACATAAGGTTACTGGTGAACTCCCACTGGCAGTGGTGCTGTTGCAACATCACTACCCATAAATTATTGCACAAATGATAAGGTTCCACTTGTGCACAATAAGTTCCAGTTGTGTGGACGTCTTTCTTTCCCACAGTCCCAGCATTGGTGTTCCTACAGAACAGAGACCCACATGAAAGGAAAATGTGGTAAGGTTGGCTAGTTAATGATTAGATGAATTCTCCAATAGCTCTCAATGCTGCAGACAATAATGTAACATGAGTTACAGATTGTTTCTTTGCACACTTCTACATATTTCAGGTGTGGATGAAGTATGACTAGCATTGACCATTCATTCATAAACTAAAAGCTTTGCAAGAGTTGAAAAGGCAACCATCCAGAGGCTTGCATCAACTCTTATTGAGAATGGAGTCGGTGTGCTTACATTGAGGTGTGCTTACATTGAGTTCTACATCATCAAGTATTATGTGACCCAGCATCCACCAGTGCACTACCATTGAAAATAAATTATGACTCAGTTGTGGATGAACCAGAACTATGTAAACCATCTTACATCCACTTCACACAACCTAGGTCACTGCCTAGATGTAAGTGGGTATGATAGGTGAGACAGTAGACAATATAGGTAAGTAACTAGGTGAGGCACTTGGTGACTGTTAGGTAGGTAGATAGATGTGGATGGTTTGCACATAGCTAACAACCATGGTTAGTTAGGGGGAAAAGAATAATGAAAGAATGTTTCCAGTTCACATGCCATCCATCCTGCGTGGTGCAGTAATGGGTGACAGTTCACTCTGCCCATCAGGTAGGGTGATTAACAAGTTCACCTCCACTAGAGCAGGAAAGTAAGCATTGATCCCACATAGAAAACAATGGTTTTGGTTCCAGTCCAGCTAGGCTCTGCTTAATTTTATATAAAAATATACTGTACCACCACATCAATCATGGGTAGAAAATAACAAGCCTTTTGTTCCGCCCATGTTGAGATGTATAAGATAAGAGGGACAATGCATAGTTTTATATTGGGTCGTCCTTACTACTGAGGTATACTCCAGACTTCATAATCCAGTGCAGGTAAGTGCAGTGGGCACTGGAGATCATACTTCGTCATTAATGGATCTTGCATGTCAAAAGAGCAACAGAAAAGTGTATGTAATTGTGTTTCTCGAGCATTGTGCAAAGTATATAATAATTCTGGATGTTGGCCCCAGCCATAATTCCAAACGCTAACCATCCAGAATGGTGAAGACGCCACACCACTGACAAAACTGGATAATTTAATAACTGATATACGTCTTAAACAACCATCACTAAAAGGTAATAATACATTAGTATTTTGAACTACTAGGTATACTAGTATTCTCAACTTCTTCTACCACCACCTCTACTACCCAGGAAAAGGAATTCATAAGGGAGGAAGAAGTTTGTGGGTTTTATTTTATGATGAGACTCTGGCCTTTTGTGTTCAACGGAGATAGGGGGAACTTTGCAAGGATAGCAGTCGTAGGCGCGGCGGCGGCCAGCCAGGCAACAAATAGAAAGGATCTTGGGCGTGGCAACGGCAGGGACCTGGCGGCGAAGAGCCTGCGTCTGGGGTATTGGGGGTATCGTGATCACCGATGGGTACGCTGCCATGGTCACTCAACAGCTCCTACCCTAGTGAACTTTGCCTTCTAGTGTGTTCAGAGGCGAGGCTGTATAAAGGCCAAGTTTCCGTCTGTATTTCATCTCTCCTTCTCCCGTATTCCTTCTCCTGATTTCTCTTGCTAATCTCTATGTGTTTACTCGGCCCCTCCTTCATGTGCTGAAGCTATACAATCACGAGTTTTCTGTTCCTGCGTCTTTCTTTCATTCCGTGTAGAGTTTTCCCTTTTGCTCCAATGAGCTGTATGCAATAAGTCTTGACGTTTTGAAGTCTTAAAGCAAAAAACAGCTAGTAGATATGATTTATTTGGTGTTGGAAGGGTGTAATTCTGGAGGTGTTTGTCGGTTTTGTGTGCCTCCAAAAACAATTTTAAGTGCCGGGAATTGAGGTCGATGCTGGAAAGGCTTCGGCAGCGGCCAGAGGTTTGCATGATGGACTGGTGGTGAGGGGAGGGAACAGAACGATCGGAGGTAGGAAAGGGGTGTTTTGTTTGTATTGTAGATATAGGGCTGGAACGATGGGGTTGTTGCGGATGCCCATGCATACTGGTTGTTGCAGTAAAAGGAGTTGTTGAGAATGGAATGATGGTTTTTTTTAATATTTTCTGAGTCCCTACAGAGGCGACGCCTCCTGCGCCGGGGTTGCACTATTTGCTAATTACTGCTGGGTGTTTTTTGTATGGGGCGCTGGGGCCGAGTAGGCTGCAGCGGATGGTTTGTGATAGCTGTTGTTGGTGTCATCGGCATAGTGTCAATCCAATACAGGAGCTCGAACCTGCCGTTTTCGTTGCACACCAAGAGTTGTTAGGTGCGTCAGGGTGGATCGTCGATCGTTCCTTAATGTTTGGTTTTGTTTGGTTGCGGAGCTTTGCTGCGAGGAATGCCGCTTGGCCCGAGGCTCGGTTATGCATCAGATCCTCTTTCTTGCCTGCCAAAAAGAATTGGGGACCGTTGGGGAATAGAAATACCTACACGATGCTATCCCAGGCTTCGGACCAGGCTTCATTCCCCTCAGCGCGCTCCGCTTTGAGCTACACGGCGGCGAAAGCAAATAGACGACAGTCACGTCGTCTTGTACAGACCTGCTATCGGAGGAAAGGAATCATTCATGGATGACTGCTGTTTTCTCCGCACTGGGTTGGTGGTCTAGCATCCGCTGATGACTCTTTGCGCGTCCCTTGCGGTGTAGTCGATAGTGAGCAGCTTTTGTCGCGAGCTTATATAAGCGAGTACTACAGCATGTAAGCGAAACAACTCACCACCTGCACTTGATTGGTGGTAATAGTAGCGGCCGATTCGTCTGTGCCTGCTTGCATAGTCGACAGTGACCAGTAGGTTATGCACGAAGAGCTATTGCATTATCAAAGGTAGTATTGGAGCTTGATCGTTGATGGGCCTGTTCACGAAGCTTCTATAACCTAGAGTGGCAATTCTGTGTTCGATTCGCATAATGACATTTTTTCTTGGTATCTTAGGCGGATGGATGCCGCACCCTGTGATTTCGATTCTATGCTGCAACCCGACTAATGTTTGTCAAGACATGCCGCAGGATTGTTACAGCACCTGAACGAAAAAAATTCGTACAAGGAACTGAGTAAGTTAAGTGACGATTGTCTCGCAATCTTGCTGTTGGATGTTGTTCAACTGTAGTATGGTTGAGTCTGCATCTACGCTCTGCAGATTTTAGAGACTGGGGTCATGTTCATATTGGGTGTAGCTTTAGATTTAATCTGTACGTGCACGTACAGATATTCGATTTCAAGTCTTCACATGTCGACGTGCAACTGGCATGATTTGTTTCAGTTACTGAAATTTGAGCATTAAGTTACCTTTTAATCGATAATATACATTTCCCATACAGTTTTGAAAGAAAGTTAGGCTTAAGCGGCTCAGGTTGTTTGTATCGAGCATTCATGTTTTGTTTTCCGGTCCTTACACATTACTGGGAAACCAATGTAATAGTCACTATATGTTCTGGAGCCATTCGAGTTACAAATTGTATTGCCGGCTTTGCTCAACCCAACATGGAGAAGCCAGTCTCACTATAGTTCGCTTCTGCTTTGTGGAAATGAATCTCGACGACATGGTCAAGCCCGCCAACAGGTCCCATGAACTATTTCAATCCGCGAGCGTACGCCATGTACAACTAGTTTCTTATCCCTATAATTAGCACCACCGTGTTGTGCAGTTGTGTAGCTAAATCAGGTGCAGTCCACCTTTACGATTACCTGACTCTTCAAACCCACTCGGCGTATCACCTGCGTGGACGATGGACCTAGTGGACCTAGTTGCTTTGCCCTTTAAGATCCGTCCATGAAGCTCTATCAATTCCTAACCTCTTCTGTCAAATCTTGTTGCAGTCAGTCCGTGGTTCACATACAGATGCGATCTAAGTACTTAGAACCCTTGACAGTGGTATGCGTTTAAACTCCATTCCAGTTTGTGGTTAAGTATCCATGAGCAGACAGTTCTGGTACAAATGAGATGTGCAATAGATGATAATGTGATTGTTACGACGTCTACAACGAGGTGGCTTTGTCTTTGTCTTTGTTGCTATGACCATTAGTTTCTGCATCATATAGTGCATTTATTAGGCAATATTTTTGAATAACTTATGAGGAACGGTCCTTCTGATAAGAACATGTTTACGGTGAAATCTCTCCATCTTGTCTATTTCAAGTCGAACCAGACTTATTTTCATAAGTCCTAAACCTAGTAATTTATCAGGACATTGACGTTGAACATATTAAAAGACAGTTTTATGTAACAGTAATTGCTTTGCCTTTCCAGATTCTTCTCTCCAACTACCGTTTCTACAGTTATGTATCCCGTTGTACAAATGTTGCACTCTTTGTATGTATTCATGACATGTAATACTTCGAAACAGAACCTATTATCCAGAAACTTTGAAATGGAGATAGTGCAGAAGGGATGGAGTGAGAGCAATGACTAATTCTGAACTGATAGTAATCTTCTACTTTAGATATGAAATCGTGCAATCAAACCTAACACAATTCTCTAAACTCTTAACAGATTCGTTTTCATCATTTGAACCTCACCTCATTCAAGGAAAATTTTATCTCGATAAGCAGGTGTGGAAGTGGAAGATTCTGATGACTTCAATCATGTGAAACTGGAAAGGGCCTCTTGAAATGTACTGCTCATCTTTATAATAACGACGACCAGTAAATTTATAAAGAGCATATCGTTCTCAGGTGAACCCCGTAGTACCGCCAAGGCAGTGTGCAGTAGCCCCATAACTTATATATTCGTTGGTTTTCCTATCCCTGTATCCTCCACTTTCCAGAAACATTTGTTCTTATCTTATTTATTCAAATCTAACATACTCACTACCTTAGATTAGTTTTTATACAATTAACCGGCTCGTACTTTCTTACAAAACTACCTAACTATTTAGAAGAAGCATGGAAATTAGAATGATATTGGCAATAAATTAATGTATTGCAAATGTGCAGAAGTGCAATATTTGCCTGGCACCCTCCTACCTACCCCCAAAGTAATGATGGTGGCAATGACAAATGAGGATATTGATGGTGCCAATGACAGATGAGCATTACATAACTGTTTTCATCAATTTCTACAATTTTATGAAAATGTATGATAGAATATATGTAATGGACATTGGATCTAATAGGCCAATCATGATGAAATGGTTAAATGAGAATGGACCAAAATTTTGCAATACTTTCATATGTGCCTATGATAATATAAAGAACATGCAACAAAACTTTCATAAAAAGAAAATATGATGAAGCTTTTGCAATTCTCACATGTTGGGTGGGAAATAAAAGAACATCAATGATTTTAAGGGAATGAATGTGGGTAATGCACAAATGGGTGTATGAAAGGAAGGGGGAGGGGACTACTTTCAAGAAAAAACAAAAATACCACTATAGCTGGATGATGGCAAAAAAAACAGAGGTAATCAACAAAAGAACTACTGCCACATAACTGTCATTGGTTTTTTGCATAAAAAGCATGTAGGTACTAATAGTTGTCATTTGTTTATATAATTCTTATACACTACATTGGCTTCTACACATTGGAAAATATGAAAAAACAAAAGATGTGCAAGGCACAAGGATATGTCTGGGTGTAGTTAATCTTAGGCAATGGAAGAATAGATTCTTTTTCATCTTCCCTTTGCTCTGCAGCAAAAAATACCCCAAACAAAACAAAGAAGAGGAAAGAACAGGTACCTTTCTTTTTTTTCAATACTGATGGTAACTTTCAAAGCTAAGAAAGAAAACAAAAAACAATGAGGAGAACAGTAAGAAGCTTGGAGAGAGTTAGAAAGTTTGGAGCATTGAAAACTTCAAGAGAAAAAACAAAAGAAAAAATGGGGAGTGGGGGCAAGAGGGATGTAACTAGGCTAGAAGGATGTGAGGCATCATGAACAAAATTTGCTACTTTGAAATTTATTTTTTTATTTTTTATTTTTTGACGAGAAATAAACCTAGCCACCTTAATAGGGTTTCATCCCAAAATTTAAAAATCCCAACTGGTGCAATCATGGGGTCAGGTATGCTAGTTGTTTGTTCAAATGATGTATTATAATTCATCTTTCAATGACTATGAGATTGTGGTGTTCTAATCTGGTAATGTATCAGAAGACTTTTAAAGGTAAAACAATAAGATAGTAACTATCAAGTAACGCTAGCTTACAAATTTTACCACCTTTTACATTATGATGGGTCTATGGTTATAATTAACAGAGGATAATCAAGTCCTTGAATGAATGGCCTATCTAATTACCATGAGAGTTGCTACAATGATTTGCAAATAAAAGTGCTTCAACAAACTTGTATTTAGAAAATATAATTGCTGAGATATGGGCACTAAATAAGGGAATTGTGAAAGGTTTACTAAGCCAAACTAAACACCAAACCTCCAATATTGAGTATTGAATGTTTCCCTTTGTTGAGTATTGTAACACTACATATTAAAATAATCAAGTTAGTCACCAAACACAACCAGAGACAAGCAAGGACCTCATAAAATAGGCACATTTCATAATCAAGTTATATTAACAAATCTCACAAGTATGATTACCCAGGCAAATGCAAACCAAATGTACTTTTATCTTATGGGTTTCAAGATCTTGCAGTATGTTTGTTTAATGGGAGGAGCTCCTCAAATAAATTCTGTTAGCAACTACAAGAATCACGTAATAATTTTATTTTTAAATATATAATTTATATCCTCTTGTTTGTCTATTTTTTTCTTGGGACAATAGTCCATGCATGGCATTAATCATAATCAACCTTCCATTTTTGCCAATTCAATCTATACACATCAAAAAGTCTTTAAAAAGTTTTTTGGCAATGTCTTCACAAAAATTGCAAAAAGAAATTTGACCAATGATCCAAGTTGAGATAATGTATTCTAACAAATAAATCTTTAGTGGAATGCCACCTTCTATAAGTCAGATGAAGGTTTATTAACACAAGAAAATACATTTTCTCACTCTAGAAAAACCCTATATGCCTTTTGAAAGACACATCACCACATTAAAAAGCCACAATTTTCTACCCTTTTGCTCAATTCTTCTAAGATGCCTGGTAGAAGCATAGCCTTCTAATGCTATCTATTCAAACACAAAATCCCATCAAAAGTTGAAAGAATTGAAGGAGGCTAATGTGTAGCTTTGCATTTGGCACATTTGGTAATAAAGTTTTCATGTTTTTATCCAAGGCTTGTGAGCCAATTAACTAAACAATGGTAAAATTACCAAACCATATGAATTTTCAAAGTTGGAGTTTATAGCAAAATTAATTTGTTATGTTATGGCAATAAAACCTTCTATTGAGTAATTAGATGGATTAGTGGAGTGAACTGTAAGTGCATCACAAGTGCATTAATTCGACTCCATGCCATGTCTTGCTCCATTTGATGAAAAATCTTCTTCAACCTCATACCTTGTTCATGAGCCATGAAGAACAATTTTGAAACATGCATCAAGATGACATTTATTTTTTTGCCAAGTTTCACTTACTAGATGTAGTTCAATATTATTATTATCATTATTATTATACAGCATGATTTAACAATTTGAAGGCTTTTTACATTCATAGATGTAACGAACAAAATACATGCACAATTTAAAGGCACGTAAAGTTTGCATTCCCAATTTTGAAAATGAAGGCATGGCTTTCATAAATAGGGTTACAAGATGAAATGGTTTACCATATTTTCCCCAAATTATCAAAAAACCGCCTCCTAACACAAATCCCCCTAAAAAAGTCCCAACCTTTCAAATCATAATTTGGAAAGGAAATTTGTTTTTTACTTGGGACCTTGATATGACTTCAAAAAAACAAAATTAATGAAAATTTCTTGTAGCCTAAGGAGGGACTATCCATAGGAATATGTAAATAAAGTGATGGTCATCCTTTTTCATTTTGGCTACTTACTAGGAGAACAAAACATAGGAATATGGTGATTTTTCCTTTTTCTTCAAACTTCCAACAATTGAAAACCTTGAATATCATTTCATTTTCAAAAAAATTATTTAAGTTTCGTCTTTTGGTCAATTTTTGGCAATATAATAAAGGTTATTTAGAAATGTCTTGACAAGGTTCTATATTAAAAATGGATTTGTATGTCCCAAATGGTTGTGTTTCTTGGGAGTTATGAAATTTCAAAAGTTAAAACCTTTGTTGTGTGCACCATTATCAACACCTACAACTATCAATGTCATCACACTCAAAACACATAACACACTAACACCTTAAATCGTAGACCACATCCAAATCGTTCCCCTGTTTAGGGCTAAAGTCCCTTTAAACCAGATAACATTATAGAATTACTTGGGCAATTCACCATGGATGAATCCTTCGGTTCCAATGTAAAAGGATCATTAGGTCAGGTGCAATGTGAGCCCCATTGTTAATTACCTAGATATGAAATCTTTCAATTTTTTAGCCAAAGGTGAGACATCATGGGAAAGAACTTTGGACTGGTCTTACTATGTGATTGTGGGAACCACATCTACTGGGTGCACCAAGTGCAAAACCATTTGCCAACCAATACCTAATCCAAGGGCGGTGTCAAACATGCCATGTGCCATTCTTTTGAACACTAGTCACAAACCAACATAATGGCAACTCCTATGGACTACCCACACAACATACACCATAAACCAACAAGTATAACAACCAAAGATGGGTCAATTTAGCCATCCACATTTGTGAAAATTACATGGCGCACAATTACACACATGGTCCTTCCATGTCTACCAATCTCATCCCTCCAACAATAATACTCCAAAAGGTAGGACCTTCCAAACACACAAAATCACACGACATGCAATCACATCCAATGTGGTGGGGTTGTATGTTGTAAGTAAACATAAGCCCTTGGCTTAAACATACAAATTTGAAGTCAATAACCTCTTCCACGAATTGTGGCATATTGAAGAATATTTCGATGTTGAACAATTGCAAGATTTTCCATAACCATGGGCATCACATGCCTAAACAAAGTAACCCATTGTTCACGTGCCTGAATCCACACTAAAGGATCATTGAGACTAATCACAATCATAACATCACATCAAATGGAGGCTAGTAGCTCAAAATCTTAGCCAAATACTAAAAAATATGGTGAAAAAGATGTTAATGAGGCTTGCTAACTAAACCTATATCCCATGGCCAACCATGGTAACTACAAGTCCCAATATTGAGTGTGCCTTTCTAAAGTTGTTGCTCACAATTTTGTTATTCATCTACAGATCAAAAGTCAATATTGTGTTCATCATAGGATCTTTGATCTATTCTTCATCTTCAACATTCTTTATTTGTGGTTTCTATATCTCATAATCTTCATCCTTCTCCCCTGTATCAAAAAATTTCACTTGAACTCCACCTGCATTTTATTCCCAATATATTGGCATATGTTGTTCTTATTTCTAAATTTCAAATTCCATGTACTTATAAGGTTTAAGCTTATTGACATTGACCAACATAGGGTTAACTTTAAACTTCTCAATGGTCAACAATAACACAATGCTACTTGGCAACACATCTTGTACTCTATACAGTCCAAACCATTTCCTAGATAAACTTTCCTAGGTGTGACTTATTGCCTTTTGGAAACCACATAAAATAATCACCAAAACTAAATTATTTTTTTGGATTATTTTGTTGATTCCATAATGTTTTATTCCATTGCTAAATTTTTGTAATTTTTGTAACTGACATTTTAACTTCCTACAACTTCTCTAGCTCTATAATTATGTTAGTTAAAACTTTCACTAGAATACTCTCTCTCATTTCCATCAACAATTGGAACTATGTATTCTATGGGCATAAATGGATGTAATCAATACACTAATTGATATGGTGTATACCTTGTTGTTACTTTGTCTACAATTTTGTATGAAAATAACATTGTAGATAGATGTTCATCCCAATTTGTTCTATTTTCATTAATTAACTTGGTCAACGTGCCCCAAGTACTTTGTTAGTAAACTCAACTTGCCCATTCCCTTGAGGATAATAAGTTGTTGAACTCACATGCTTCAACACAAAATGATTTGTCAAATACTTGATGGCATCATTAATGAAATGAACTCCTTAATCTATGACTACATTCAAAGGACATCCAAACCTGGTTAATATGCATTCATATGAAAATTTTATTATGACTGTTGTAATATTTGTTTTCAATGTCCTTATTTCCACACATTTGGTAATATAATTTGTGGCAACAAGAATATATTTGTTCCCAATATATCTTCTTGATGGTTTAATTAGCCCCACAAAATCAAGTCCCGATTTCATAAATGGTTCCTCTGGAAAACTTGTCACTAACTTTGTAAGAGTTTGAATTGTTAATCCTCCTATTCTTTGACATGCATCACAAGATCTGCAGTAATCATGCATATCTTTGTACATAATTGGCCACCAATATCCAACATCCAATATCTTCCTCTACGTTATTTTAGTTACAAAATTGCCACAATGTAGTTCTTTCATCACCATTTGTGTTTTGATACTTGTCAAACATCTTCATAGTTTGTTGTCTTGGCCCATTTTGCACAATTCCCCATTCTTTAGTGTGAAAGCCTTTACCTTCCTAATTAATTTCAGCTTTTGTTGTAGCAATAACATGCCTTCAATCTGTCATATTCTCAAAAACTCTTTTACATCATTCAACCATTCGGGCTCTATGTAAAATAAACTTGCATCTATTGTTTGATCAAGCAGACCTCTGGGTTCTATAATATTTGGTAGTCTTAACAATGCATTTGCAACTACATGAGTGTTGCTTAACTTATACACTATTGAGAAATCATATTCTAAGAATAATAACAACCATCTAGCTATTCTCCTTCAAACTTGTGGTTTGTTGACCAAATAGACCAATGGCATATAATCTATAACAAAAAAAATTGCATAGCAAATAATGTTTGAACTTATGCAAAGCAAAAACCATTATTAAACCTTTTCTTTTTGTTATGCTATAATTTTGTTTTGTTTTGTTCCAAAGCCTATAATCATACATTATTAGTTGATCATTCTTCCTTGTTACATTATGAATAATATCACCCCCATAACTAACAAAAATGCATATGTATGAACATGAAACTCCACCTGTTAGTTTGGTGATATCAATATCAATGTTACAATATACTTCTCTCTTATCAATTCCCAAGCCTTTTGACATTCTTTTATCCAAAGAAAAGTCTATGTCTTTCTGGTCAGTTTAGTGATAGGTGCCATATAACAACAAAGTTTTTGATAAAACATTTGTAAAATTGTGCCATCCCATTGAATACTTGAATTTGGTGTGGATTCTTGGGTGGTGGCATGTTTATTATTTCTTGTATCTTCTATAGATCTAGTAGTTTTCCTTTTTTGGAAATAATAAATCCCAATATCATCCCAAAAAATACCATAAATGCACATTGTCTAAATTATGCCATTTTTTAACACTTTTGAACACATAATCTGAGCTTTTGTATATGACTTTCCATGTCACTATACATTGTAAAATCATCTAGAAATATCTTCATAAAATTGTCCAAATATTTTTTGAATGTTTTGGTAATAACTTTATGATATGTTGGAGGTCCATTTTTCACTCCAAATGACATCACCTTCCATATAAAAGCCCCCTAGTTTGTACAAATGCAATCTTGTACCTATCCTTTGGAGCTATAGAAATTTCATGATATCCCAAATATCCATCTAAGAAAAAATATGTCTCACACATTGCTACTGTGTTCAGCACTTCATCTGTGAAAGGTAATAGGTGTGGATCCTTTTTTGCAGTTGCATTTAGTTTTCTGAAATCTATATAAATTTTCAATTTGCCATTTTTCTTGGGTACTATTATTACAAGTGACAACCATGTAACCTCTTCTACATATTGAATAAATTTAATTGTTAACAACTTGTCTATATCTTATTTGACTACCATAACATGATTTGGATTTAATATGTACTTGGTTTGGTGTGCTGATGGTATAGTAATGTCCAATTCAATTATGTGTTATGCCAATTTTGGTGGGGACCCTTTCAAATCTTTGTATGTCCGTTCAAAAACATCTTTGAATTCCTTCAACAATTGTTCTGGTTCCAACACCTTACTTATTTTTAACTATGCATTAATCTTCACCATTTGTGGTTTTGCATCAATTCCCAAATTGAGCTTCACCAATTGTTGATCTTTAGTTAGCGTCCATCCATCAATCTACAATTCATGTGCCTTGGTTTTTGTCAAAGCTTCATCCATTGCAACACTCCTTGGTTGATGATTGTAGTATGTTTTTGGATATGCTTTATCTTCTAGAGCTACTTTTAACTCATGTCTATTTCCAACTATCTTTTTTTTTGTGCTTTGTACTTCAAATTCCTACTTTGAAATAATAGTTCTCACAATTATATCCATGATTTCCACATCTATGGTTTTCACAGATTGAATTGTTTTAGGTAAATTGATTATTCCTATGAAAACAATTTTAGCTTTGTAGCAAAGATGATATCTTCTTCTTCATTTATGATGCCATTCTGATAATTGTAACACAATAACAATTTTAGTTTTCTTACTTCACCTCCCAAATGTTTGGTGATTTTAATTGTTTTGATTGTCCCATTCCCTTGTATGGTACAATGTTACTCCCCCAATCATGTGCCACTTTAGCATCCCTTAACCATGGTCTCCCCAACAACATGGAATAATTAGAATCTACCACACTATTTAAAAGTATAATAAATGTAATTATGTAAGGAACGCCATGAACATATATCTTTAGATCTTTGATGAACCCCATTGGTTTTGTGGTTGTTTGATCTGCCATCCTCATATTATATGGTGTATGTTTAGGCTTTGGAAGCCCCAACCTAAATCTCAACTATTATGTGATAATATTAACTCCAAAACCTCCATCCAACAACACATCTTGTATTGTATTTTTCCCAATCTGTATTTAGATAACTACCATATGATTATTTATTGCTACAATAGTTGTCCTTACCTCTAGTACCAAAGAACCAACTTGGTTCTCTATGGTTGATTTACTTACATTTTGAATTTTCTCTAGTTTTAGCTTTGGCCAAAGTTATTTATTTAACTTAAGAACTATTTCAAGCATTTGTCCCAAGCTCAAAGTATAACTTGTTTCTAGCATTTGCTTACCAATGTCCAGAAAAATCTCTTTTATTGTGATTAATTTTTCTTGTGAATTCACTAATTCCTGATATTTATGCGATTCCATAGGAGTAGTATTTGGCATATTTGGCCAAGTTGTGTTCCATCCCTCCATGGATGCGGATGGCCCTTCTGTTTGGGTATTTGTTTTCTAAATTTGTTGAATTGTTTCCACCATTGATTTCTTCGACCATTTTTTTTCTCCCAGCTAACACCACTCTTTGTTTTTATTGGTTTTCTATCCTTGAACACCTATTCTCCAACTACTTTACTTCTTGTGGTAACATTAACATCCACCACATTCACATCTGTAGTGATTATTTGTGTTTTAACAACGAGTTGAACCTCTGCTACTGCCACAAATTTCCCATGAAACATATTATGCATTTCAACAAACTTTGGACAATATGTCATTTTATGTCCTTTCAAACCACATATGTGGCATGCACATGAAAATTTCTTTTGTGGTTTTTGACTTGGTTGTGTTGCCTCTTTGGTTACCACCATGGTTTTTAAAAAAATATATATGTCTCCACATTGTGATTTGTCATCCCACAAATTGTGTAATGTTTGTTAGTTTTCCTTGCATTATCATGTGTTTTCAACAATGTTGCCTATTTGGGACTCTATGGTATTAAAAGGGCACTCCTTATTTATGCAATAGTCATGTTTTCTTCACATAACATTTTCGTCTCCTTATGTTGTAGTGTCGACCACTTCATCCCTATAGTTGCAATTATGAAGTATGATTACAAACTTGCTTTAAATACAACAGTCATAAAATTGTGTGTGGTTAGCACTTTTAAACCATGAGCCAGCTTTTGAATCCATTCATAGTAAACCTCTACCCTTTCAATCTCCTTTGTATATTTGCCTATCATTCTCATTCTTCCTATGACATTTGCAAAATGCTTTTGTAAGCTTTGAAAAATAACAATAAGGGAATTCTGACATGTAATTATGACATTAATGTGATGTTATATTTCTTAGCATATAGCTAAACGCATTGATGATGTACTCTTCAGAAGTTTTTGCATTTACTTTTACTATAAAATTTAACAATTTGACATGAACATTAAAATCAACATTCTTTTTATAATTGGAACATTTAAGAGCTACCATGTTTGGTTTAACATAATGGCCATCTTTGTGATCAAGAATTGGTACAGTTACAATACATGGTTCTCGATATCCTCCTTTTAAATTCGTCGCATCTACATTTATGTACCCTCCAACAACCATTGAATTCATCGATGGTCAATCTATAATCATGTTCACATGAATAGTTATTATCAGATTGGTAAACACCATTTGAGGTGTCCCAACAACTTGAATAGTTATTATTGATAATGTTGAACTTTGACTTAGATTCCTTCTTGTTAAGACTCTATTGATAGAATGCATAGACCCTTGAAAGTAATTTGACCATCTCTAAATCCACATATTCATGATCCCATGTTTCAATTGTGTACCTTGTTTGATCCAACTCTAGATTCCCTTGATGTGAATATGACTATGGTAATTCATCCAACAAATTCACATGTGCCTCTACATACTTAAATGATCATAGGTAATTTTCCTCGGTCTCCTCAACCACATTGACATTGGTGTTTTCTTCCACCTCCGAGTCTTCCAATAGTTCATATAATCTAGAGTTGGAGATTGATACACAAACATGGGTTGTATACCTCCTATAACAACCCTTCCTTGGTTAGTCAATAATTCTAGACTTGAAATTTCCTACAGTTGATTAGGTATTGTAGAAATCCTTGCTTTGTTTGAACTTTTCACCTCTGGACCATAGATTACGGTTGAGAAGTATATTGCCCACACACATTTGGGTGAGTAGTCAACTTCATCTCTTTTCATGGATATTGTCATTTATAACTATACCTTTTTTGAAAACCCCAATCCATACTTCACATCATATCACCTCTTGTGGTAGAAACGACTTGTGCCCTATAACCTTTCCTTTATTCTTAAAACTTGTTTGTCCAACATCAAATTTCGATATGGGGTTTCTATAAGCTCTTTCCATTTTCAAGATTGTCTTTTGTTTGTCTTTCAATAATTTGACAATTTGCCTCCAAATCCAATTGTCATTGTAAACTCCAGGTCACCATTTGGTTCATCTTGTTTCACAATTTTTTCTCTTCAAAGTCTATAGATTGTTCTACAATCCTTACGGGGTTAATCACTAAAACTTCATATACTTTCTAACAAACCCCTTTAAATATTGAATTGAAAAAAAAACATTATTTGTCTAAACATTATCATCTATAATATAATAATAAAAATTGTAAAAAACCTTTTCATAGTTATAAATAAATAAATAAAATCCCCACAAGATGGTCGTCGAATCGTAAAAATGAAATGAAATTTTTATAAAATATTCCACAATATTGTAATAACATATTTGCACTTCACATGCATAATTCACTATTTTTGCTTTAATTCTCAACATGCTTAACCCTACCATTCATTAAAACACCAAACTCATGGTTATTTCATATAGTTAGATTATGTATTTCAAACATTACAATAAAAGGTGTCCATGTATGCTAAGTGATTTCACTAGATTTTGAGTGAATTCATTAGTTGTAATGAACGAAGACTAGTGGGGAAGCAATGAATTCAATGGTCTACTAAACAAAGACTAATGAATTGCACCCACATTTTGTAGTAGTGAGAATACATTGTAAAAAAAACTCCATAAATAATATTACAATTCATTTCATCATATTTTGATACTACATAAAATTCTCACAATAATATTCACTATAAAAGTTTGGGCTTCTCTATATTACTGGAAACATGAATCAAAATTACAACAGAATCCCATGTTTTGTTGAAAAAATCAAAACAACAATCAAAATATATGGTTAATCAAAAACAAAATCTAGGTTTTCTACTACAATTACCTATAGTTCTTCTTATTTTTCCCAAAAATTTGTGTCTAAAATTGTCCCCTATTTTCTAAAACTCTCCATTTTTGGACTATCCCAAGTCATATCTAACACACCCCCAAGCTGCTTGATAGACTCAATTACAAGTCCAAGGTGAAAACAATGGAAGGATAAGGAATTGGGGTACACACCTTGGCTCGTAGCACTTTGGGGGTAGAGAGGCATGTTGAAGCTCTGGGATGGGGACTAGGACGAATGATAAGCAAGTTAATTATTCATATGGACTTGCACATATAAAACAACAAATTGGTTAATGCATAGTTGGAGTGTCGCAACCCTAACCTTGGGCTTGCGACCAAAGCAAGGGCTTGCAAGGTTTTGGGCCAAGAGAGGAAGCCTAGGAGTGAAAGAAAGTGTGAGGGAATGAACCATCACACTCCCAAGGGAGCTTTCACCTTGGGAGTTGGAATCTCGGTGGACTCCTGAATGTTCAAAAAGTGATTGCAAGGGTCAAAACCCAATGGATTAAAAAGTTATTTATATCATTGAAAAGATATTAAAATTTAGATGTCTAAAATGGGATCGCATCACCCATTTGGACATCTAAAACACAAGTTATGGCCAAAAGAAGGGTCGGGAGTCAAATTGGTAGTTCAAGTCCCGACCACTAAAAGTCAAAAATTGACCCGATTTCCTTGTGTGCAGGTGGTGTGCTATATATTGTTGAAAAGATTTTGACAAGGGCTACAACTTTGCTTTAGACTTCAACTCAATTGGAGGTCTACACATAAAGTTATGAGGCTCCAAAATCACAAGAATCCCAACTTTGGGAATTTTGGGACTCCCATTTGTGAGTCTCAAGACAAAATGCCATTTGGATGTGGGCCTTGTGGAGAGGCATAGAGTATACTATAAGGGGGAAGGTGATGGCTTCCCCCAAGTCCGGGTCATGGTGAATCTTGTAAGTCTTGTGAGTCCGAGTTTGCCCGTTGCTCATCTTAGCACCAAAAATGCTCCAACTATGCACTAACCACCTTATGGTTGGTTTTGTGCAAGTCCATGTGAGTAGTTAATGCTTGTAACTTTTCCTAGTCCCATCCCCTCTACCCCCAAAATGTTACGAACCAAGGAGTGTGCCTTGACTCCTTGCACTTCCGCTATTTTCACTTCAGACTCATATTTGAGTTTTTCAAGGAGCTTGAAAGCACATCATGGAACACTTTTGGTGCATGGACGAATCACGAGCAAACATAGACTCACAAGACTCACCGTGGCCCGTAATTAAGGGAAGCCACCACCTTTTCGTTTATAGTATTATTTGTGCTTAGCCATAGGTCCTACACCCAAATGTCATTTTGTCCCGAGACTTTTAAGTTGTAAGTCCTGAAATTCCCAAAATGGGTACCCTTGCAACTTTGGAGGCCCATAACTTTTTATGAAGACCTCCAATTGAAATGAGATTTAAATCATAGTTGTGGCCCTCATCAAGACATTTCCAATGATATGTTGCACGTCACCTAAATGCAAGTAAATCATGGAAATTCCCGACTTTTAGTGGTCGGGAATCAAATTGGCAGTTTAACCTTGGACCTTTCTTTTAGCCATAATTTATGTTTTAAGTACCTAAATGGATCAGCCCATTTTAGACATCTAAGTCTTAAGAACTTATTCCAATGGTATAAAAAACTCTTCAATCCAATGAGTTTTGACCCGTGCAATTGCATGTTAAAGATTTAGGACTCCATCAAGACTCCAACTCCCAAAGTGGGAGTGGGAGCTCACTTGGGAGTGTGTGAGTTCATTCCCTTACACTTTCTTACACTCCCGGGAGCATAAAATGTGACTCTTGGGCTTCACTCTTAGCCCAGACCTTTGCAAGCCCTTGCCTTGGTTGTAAGCCTAAAGCAAAAGTTACGACAACATCACCTTGATTCAAAACCAAGAAAAATTCAAAATTCAAACTAACAAGGTTCCCTAATTAAGCCTTATCCTAAATTCCTTATTCATCCAAATTCATGCACTTGTTTTACCCCCTTAACAACCAACTTTAACCACTTGGAAAAATGTTTGATCATAACTAAAACATATTGGTTATGTCAAGGTGTCAAATTCAACGGCTCGGCAAAATCTAAGTTCCATCAATAACCTAGCCCCACAATCGGTAAAGGTTGTAGTTGGGGTGTTGGTGTGTTGAATGATGCCCATAATTGATCACACACCACACACTAAAAAATAAATTACTGAACTTGTAGTTGCATCCCATGCCACTAGTACTATGCATGGTGTCGCAACCCCACTTTGGCCAAGTGTGGGGGTGAAGCCCAACACTTGGAAAAGTTGGGGATTTAGAGTCCTCCGGGACTCCCGAATGTTTAGAGCTCGACAACAAAGGGCAAAAAACCTCGCACTGGGGTGTTCTTGGTGTCGTTGGAAAGGTCTTGAAACGTAGATATCGAAAATGCCCTCGCATTGGCAATTCAGACATCTGCAGCCCAAGTTATGGGCAAAAGAAGGGCGGGGAGTCAAACTGGCAGTTTGACTCCTTACCACTAAAAGTCGGGAATCGATGCCTTCCCGACATCCGATCTGAGTGTGCGACATGGCGTTGGAAAGATCTCGACGAGGGCTACAACTTCGGTTCAGACCTCGTTGCGATCCAAGTCTTCAGTCGAGAGTTATGGCGGTTCAAAGTTCCGGAAGTCCCGCCGGAATAATTTCGGGACTCCATTTCGGGAGTCCCGGGAATTTGTGCCACTTAGATGTAGGTGCGGCGGAGTGTCGCAGAGTATACTATATGGGGGATGGTGGTGGCATCCCCCGAGTTCGGGCCGTGGTGAGTCTTGTAGTCCGAAGTGCCCGTGGCTTGTCCCAACACCAAAGGGTGTCCCGCAAAGTGAACTAACCACTTGGGTGGTTTGTTTTGGTGCAGATTCAAGCTTGATCAACTAATACCTCTTCCTAGTCTAATCCCGGGGCTCCCAACTCGACCCTCTACCCCTTTCTAGAGTTGGAAGCCGGGAGCGTGCTACCAAGTCTCAATTCCGCAACTTGACTTTGTGAGACCCTCAAGTGGGTTT
>Ga0209208_10002116_pt1 | contig 28387 bp, 32 predicted proteins | sample S1TSphfallax_3_FD_187694 | JGI IMG/M metagenome (GOLD analysis project Ga0209208, IMG submission 187694) | Host-associated microbial communities from peat moss isolated from Minnesota, USA - S1T2_Fd - Sphagnum fallax MG (SPAdes) (version 2) | ecosystem: Host-associated > Plants > Peat moss >...
TACCATAAGAGGTTTTATCCTTATTCAGCAAGGCTCTCCCGGTGTAGTGGTGATAAGTTTATATTATGAATTGTTGAAAGAGTTTTACGGCAAGCTTTTCAGGCTTCAAACTCAATAAATTCATTTATACTCTGCACGGTTTAGCGCTTTACTTTTAAAATCGCGCTTGAGGTTACAGGCAAAGTTTTTTTGCCCAGGCAAAAGTCCAGAAATCAGCCGTTTTTAGTATAAGGCAGGTATTTGAGCGATGCCGAGACGGCGGCTACGCCAACGCCAACCTGAGAACCCTATAATTCCAAGAACCTAGCCTTATTGATAAGATTACCTTATAACCGGGAGAGCCTTCAGCAAGCCCTAGATAGAATGCAAGGAATTTTAGATGAGGGGAGAATAAATCAATCTCTCCCCTGCTCCCTACCTAATCTAAAATCCAAATTTATTAGATTATTGTTTAGGTGCAAATTGAACCTTAGGATCTGGCATAAAACTGTATCTTAAATACAACCCTCCCGAGATAAACAGGATAATTAATAAACTCCCAATTCCTAGAGGACTGGGAAGCCAAAACACCGCTTCACAATGGTTTAACTCTCCAGGCTGGATTTTCCATACTAATTGCTGCCCATGTTTTTCTGGCTCAATTATACCTTCAGCTTGTTGAATATTCTTGGCTCCCCAGAGAGTTTGTAATCTAAAATCCAAATTAAGAATAGAATTAGCATTAGCAACATTACCTTTACTCACTAGCAAAGAGAGCGATCGCAAATCCAAATCATAAATCAACCGATTGCGTACTAAAAGTAAAAAGTTATTCTGCTCTAACACCAATTTAGACTCTATATTCGGCACTTCGGCATCAGCAGCAGTCTGTTCCGACTGAGGCTTTTCTTGAATCTGGTAATTAAAAAACTTGTTAAACTTATTTTGTAATTCTCGACCATCACTAAAGGGAATTTTGACGATTATCTCTCCTGGGGAAAGCCGTTGAGTTTTCCCTTCCAGTTTACTGGCACGATTTTCTATACTATCTAACCAACCGTAGACATAACTGCTAGTAAAACTGGTTAACCGTTCTTCTAACTTAATATGCTGGACTATTTCCCCATAATTCGCATTGGGAAAGTTAACCCCTAAATCGTACTCAACACAACCGGATAGCAGCAAAGATACCGTTAATACTAACCACAAAAAGTTAAACTTATACATCTTAAACTCCTCCAATTTAAACACTCAACCAAACCAAACAGGAAATAGTTAAACCAATAGCGATTAAAGCTACCCAAATAAACCGATTGTCCCTGGTATGAACCTGGACCAACTCAACAAACTCAGGTTCTACAGGTTTTTGAGAAGATTTACTCCCCTTGTCCGTGAAGGCAGTTTTTTGAGATTCATTGTCTGGAAGTTTAGTCAAATCAGGGATTTCCGTCATCCACTTACTAGGTCTAACCAACTTAGGAGCTTGTAAAATGTAGAGCAAATTCCGTGCTTGTTTGCTAATTTCTCCGTAGGGATGACGTTGGAGTTCCTTACACAGGGCAATGGCATCCTCAGTCCGTCCAGCGGCTTCATAGGCTGTCACCCGCCAAATTGCTACTTCACCCCCCAAGGAGGAATTTTGAGTCAACAGGGCGCTAGCCTGCTCCAAATTTTCCACAGCAGTTCGATACTGCCCATTTTCAAAGGCAGCCTTTCCAATCTCGTAGCAAGTTTTGGCAATTTCTATATTTTCTTTACTCACAATCAATCAATGTTGGATTGTAGATGTTTACATGAGGGGAGAACACATCAATCTCTCCCTCTGCCTGCATTTAAGGAGTATACTGAGAACCCAAAATCATAGTTCCAATGCCCACATCGGTGAAGATTTCTAAGAGCAGGGCATGGGGAATGCGGCCATCGATGATATGGGCAGCACGCACACCTTGAGCGAGCGATCGCACACAGCAAGTCACTTTGGGAATCATTCCCCCACCAACTACACCAGTGCTAATGAGATCCCGCGCTTCTCGAATATCCAATTTAGGAATTAGGGTAGACGGATCTTTGTAATCCTTTAAAATCCCTGGGGTATCCGTCAGTAAAATCAATTTTTCTGCCCCTAGTGCCGCAGCTATTTCACCAGCTACAGTATCAGCATTGATGTTATATGCTTGTCCCGTTTCGTCAGCAGCAACGCTAGAAACAACTGGAATGTAGCCATTTTTCGATAAAGTTTCTAAAATCTTAATATTCACATTACTAACGTCCCCCACAAAGCCGATACCTTCTTGACCTTGGGGACGGGCTGTGATTAAGTGACCATCTTTACCACAAAGTCCCACTGCCAAGCCATCAGCTTGATTAATTAGGGAGACAATTTCTTTATTCACTCGACCGACCAATACCATTTCCACCACATCCATTGTTGCGGCGTCGGTGACACGCAAACCATTCTTAAATTGTGGTTCTATTCCCAGTTTATCTAACCAACTGTTAATTTCAGGACCCCCACCATGCACCAAAATTGGGCGTAAGCCAACGCAGGATAAAAATACAATGTCCCGGATGACTTTATCTTTGAGGGTGCTTTCTTTCATCGCTGCACCACCGTATTTAACAACTACAGTGCGACCTGCAAATTGTTGAATGTAAGGTAATGCTTCGCTAAGTACGCGCACACGAGTGGCTTCAGCTTGTCTGATGTATTCTCTATCGTTTTCCATCATGAGGAGCCGTTAAGACTTAAAACCTATCCAGCTAGTTTAGAAGACTTTGGAACCTGTAACAATAGGAATTAGAAGTTAGGGGGAGTAGGGAAGAACAGATCAATCTCTCCCCCTAATCCAAAATCCAAAATCTAAAATCTAAAATCTAAAAATCCTCTGGTAAGCCCGTAACTATGGGTGGATTCCCATTTTGGGTTGTTAGTTCTATGTTTGTGGGTACTTGTTTACCTGTTTGATTCCATAAAATCATCGATAGTAAACCATCTACTAGCCCATTGGTGCTACCCTTGCTACCACCTACAAGGATATCGGGAATGAGGCGGACATGGCGATCGCCGATAATCTGCATCAGTTGCATTGCTGTGTAACCTTGGGCGCCTAACGCTTCCACACCAGCCCGGTAGGTTTCGGCTTTGGCGTTACCTGTGGCCCGAATACTCTCAGCTTCTGCCAGTGCTTTGAGTTTGGTGGACTCTGCCTCCCCGTTGGCTTGCTTGATTTGCGCTTGGGCTTGGAGGTCAGAAATTTGCACACTCTGCTCTGATTTGACCATTTCTTGCTGGATATTAGCTAGTGCTGTTTCCCGGACCAGTTGCTGCCGTTGGGTTTGCGCTAGCTGTTGTACTTCGTATGTCTTCCGTTCTTCTTCGGCAATTTTCCTATCGGTTTGGGTTTGCATCAGGGATGCTGGAGGCTGAATGTCCCCAATCAGGGTATCAATAGCTTGGACATCATAGACCCGCAATGCAGTTTTAATATAGTCAGATGCTTCAGCTTGACGTTCGCTTCGGGCATTTAGGAAGTCTAGTACGGTGCAGTTTTGGGCTGAGTTGCGGAAGTAATTCCCAATACTTGGCTCAAGGACATTATCAACTAAATTTTGCATTGAGCCAACGCGAGAAATTACTTTTGGTGCATCTAGAGCACCAACATGGATAATTTGGGATACTTCCAAATCAAAGGCAAATCCATCTTTGGAACGGACTCTTAAGGCTGCGAGGTTAGAGTCGTATTTGTGCCGTTCGGTCCGTCCTGACCAGTTTAATACTATGTTTATGGTGGGCACCAATTCTACTTTCATAATACGTGTATTCAGAGGGTGTTTCCCTGGATACAACGGTTCAACCCACACCCCTTTATGTCCGCCACTGACTAAGTTACCGTGGGTGAAGGCAGCACCACTGACATCTTCCATTGCAGAACCTACAAAGGATATCACCACACCCACATACCCAATGGGGATTTCTGTCATTGGCACTTGCTCTACCCGCACAAACCAAGGGTTGAGGTTCCAAGACCCGGAAAGGAGAATCTGCTCCTGCAAACCTCTTCTTCCACCTGCCTCGATAAATTTTTGCCCATTCTGAAAGTTGTCGTGTCCAGAAATTACGGGACCGGCAATTTCCCCACTGATAATCGGTAGACCATCTAAGGTGGTGACAATCCCAACTTTTTCTGATTCGACGCTGTACACTCGCAACTGTTCTGGACTCATGCCATGATTACTGGCGTTAGCTGCCATAATCACCTTAAATAGGGCGGTATTGATGCGGTAAGTCCCAGCGGTGAGAAAACCCATTTGCCGTCCTTTTTCACCACCTTGGGTGAGAAATTTGCGAGCATCTTGGAAGTTATTACAATCTACGATTTTGCCTAAGATCCTCTCCGGTGGGTTGGATTGACCATCTGCGGCGACAATCAGGGCAATCTCTCCTTGGGGAACTACAACCACTGATTCTTTTTTCACTGAGTACTGCCAAGGCCAATGGCCCCAATGCCAACCAGGGCTGAGGGTGTCAGCTTGCAAACCAGCTTCCCCGTTCAGGGCAATTAGGGAACCTGCGGGGAGTCCCCGACCGGAAACGGTAAATTTTTTAACAACAATACCAACTTCTCGCTCCCCAATTACCACCAATCCACCCAGGAACAGAGGAATAAATATAACTACACCCCCGATAATTACTATTGGGACCACTACCTCTAGTTGCATGGTTCTAATTGGTAGTTGGGTAATGGTTGGCTTGGTTACGGAAGCCTGAGGTCCTATTTTCATGCTGGCTGCATTTGCAGAATTAATGGTGCCAGCGATCGCTAATGTGGCCACAAAGGATGTCGCCAAGCTGAATATCTTTTGCAGCTTGGCGCGGCGCAAAGACTTTTGATGGCTTTTCATCACTTACCTTTATGCCCCTTTAGGGCAACTAATTGTTTAATATATCACTTCACTAGGCGTTATCGATATTTCTGAAATTTGCTCTACGTTATGGGCAACTAGTCAAACATTACCAAAGTGGATTTTAAGGAGGCTCCTTAAAATCCACGAAAAGATAACGGGAAAAGTCAGTCATGGTATGAAGTTTTACAATATCGTTTACCTGAACTCTAGAACCTTAAGTTTGTTACACATTGATGTAAAAGGAATTCTGTCAAGAGTATAAATACTCATTTTTGGGGATAAGGATTTATAATAAGCACAACAAACATTTGCATGATGGACAATACCACCATGCAATTTCTGGAAATTAACACCCTGCTGACTATACTAAACCACCAGCAGCTTGGAGCCGAACGCGAGCACGTTTGTAGGCTTGGTTCACTTGAATTACGGCTTGCTTGTCCGCTTCTTTTACCTGATTGAGGTTAGTTTGGGCTTGGTTGTAGGCGGCACGGGCTTCTTCTAGGTTAATGGCATCACCACGTTCTGCACCGTTAACGAGAATAGTCACTTCATCTGTTTCCACCTCAGCAAAGCCACCTAAAAGAGCGATCGCTTGCCAATCTTGATTTTTGCTGGAACGAACTCGCATTACACCTATATCCAAGGCAGTTAATAGGGGTGCGTGTCCACTTAGGATACCTATTTGACCAGTGGTGCTGGGTAGAATTACCTCTTCAGCTGCCCCATCCCACACTGTTTTATCTGGGGCAAGTACACGAACGGTTAGGGTCATATTCCTAGTTGTTAATTTGTGATTGCTCATAGGTAACAGGTTTCCCCATTACCTATTACCGATTAACCTTTGAGCTTTTCGGCTTTGGCGATCGCTTCGTTAATATCGCCTACCATGTAGAAAGCTTGCTCTGGTAGTGCATCTAACTCTCCAGCGAGAATCTTTTTGAATCCCTTGATTGTGTCTTCTAACTTCACATACTTACCGGGTGAACCAGTAAATACTTCTGCCACAAAGAATGGTTGAGATAGGAAACGCTCAATCTTCCGGGCCCGTGCTACGGTCAGACGGTCATCTTCAGACAATTCATCTAGACCCAGAATGGCGATGATGTCCTGGAGTTCTTTGTAACGTTGCAGGGTTGACTGCACAGACCGGGCGATGTTGTAGTGTTCGTCCCCGACAATGTTGGGTTGCAACATGGTGGAGGTGGAATTAAGGGGGTCAACTGCTGGATAAATGCCTTTAGATGCCAAACCTCTAGACAGCACTGTAGTTCCATCTAAGTGGGCGAAGGTAGTTGCAGGTGCTGGGTCGGTTAAGTCGTCCGCAGGTACGTACACAGCTTGAATTGAGGTGATAGACCCCTCTGTAGTTGAGGTAATTCGCTCTTGGAGTTCACCTACATCAGTTCCCAGCGTCGGTTGGTATCCTACAGCTGAGGGCATCCGACCTAAGAGCGCCGATACTTCTGCACCTGCTTGCACGAACCGGAAGATGTTGTCGATAAACAGCAGTACATCTTGCTTGTTCACATCCCGGAAATACTCTGCCATTGTCAGTCCAGACAGACCAACCCGCATTCTAGCTCCAGGTGGCTCGTTCATCTGACCGTAAACCAGAGCAATCTTAGACTCGTTCAGGTTTTCTTCGTTAATGACCTTCGATTCGATCATTTCGTTGTACAGGTCGTTCCCTTCACGGGTCCGTTCACCCACCCCAGCAAATACAGATACTCCACCGTGTTGGGTAGCGATATTATTGATCAACTCCATCATGATCACGGTCTTACCGACACCAGCACCACCGAACAGGCCAATTTTACCGCCTCGACGGTAGGGGGTGAGGAGGTCAACAACTTTAATCCCAGTTTCAAATACGGAAGGCTTAGTTTCCAGGTCAGTTAGCTTGGGTGCTGCGCGGTGGATGGGTAAGGTTTCCTGTGCATTTACAGGTCCTCGATTATCTACAGGTTCACCAAGGACGTTAAAAATTCGCCCCAAAGTCGCTTTTCCCACTGGCACGCTGATGGCGGCACCAGTATCGATAACTTCCAGTCCCCGGACTAAGCCATCAGTGGAACTCATTGCCACACCCCGCACCTGGTTGTCACCCAGGAGTTGTTGTACTTCAACAGTGAGGTTGATTGTCTGTCCAGCTTCGTTGGTGCCTTTGATGGTCAAGGCGTTGTAGATTCTTGGCAATTTTCCGTTTGGGAACTTAACGTCCACAACGGGGCCAATGACTTGGGTAATGTAACCAATGTTTGTTTTTTCTGCGGTGGTGACCATGCTGCGCCTAGTGATTGAAGCTATATTTCAGATAAGGTCGGAGGAGACATAAGAATATGCAATGTCATCTTTTAGATTAACATTGAACAGTCCCACCCTCTGCCATAAATTGATTCTTAAAGTGTTTAGGTTGGGGACTCTTAATTTTAGATTGTGGATTAGGGGACAAGAAATTTTGGATTTGTATCACTCCCCTGCGTCCTGCCTCCTCCCCCTATTGCCAGTACTTGTAGGCAGCATAGCCGAGGGTGACAACCCCAGTGATAATCGCGGACTCGTCAACTTCAAATTTAGGATGGTGTAGGGGGTGATTAATAATTCTATCCTTATGCCCCACACCTAAACGAAACATAGACCCAGGCGCGTGTTCCAAGTAGACAGAGAAATCTTCTGCACCTAAGGAGGGTTCGGGTAGGACTTGAACGCGATCGCTACTCCAAGCTTCTTGGGCTGCTGATTGCAACAGTTGGGTTAATTCGTAGTCGTTTTGGACACCGGGCACTCCCTGGTGATAGTTTACTTGATAATCGGCACTATATGTGTGGCAGATATTAGCGACAATATTTTCAATCCAGTTCGGTAGTTGGGCGCGGGTTTCTGGGTGGAGCGATCGCACTGTGCCTAGTAATTGCACGCGGTCAGCAATTACGTTTGGCGCTCTACCACCACTAATTTGGCCAATACTCAGTACTACTGGACGTAAAGGATTTTGGATTCTGCTGATTGCTTGTTGCAGTGCTGTAATCACTTGCGATGCAATCCAAATTGCATCAACTGCCTCATGGGGACGTGCTCCATGCCCAGACTCACCAATAATGATAATTTCTAGATCATCGGCTGCTGCTGTTAATGCACCATAACGAATGCCTATCGAACCTGCGGGGATGGAAGGAAATACATGCAGTCCTAAGATAGCTGAGACATTTTCCATGGCTCTATCTTTCACCATCCAGGCTGCACCTTGGGCAATTTCCTCCGCTGGTTGAAATAAAAACCGGACTCTGCCACCTAATTCCTGTGCTATCTGAGACAAGACCATTGCTGTCCCCAATCCAACTGTGGTGTGAATATCATGACCACAGGCATGCATCACCCCAGCCACATGGGAAATATAATCTAGCCCAGTTTCTTCTTGGATAGGCAATGCATCCATGTCAGTGCGAATTGCCAACAAGCGCTGATCCTCTTTAGTGCCTTGTATTTCACCAACAACCCCTGTTTTCCCAACTCCCTCCTGTACACGCAGACCACTGGAAGACAACACACCAGCAACGAAGGCAGCTGTTTGGTACTCTTGACCACTCAGTTCTGGGTGAGAGTGGATGTGGCGGCGAATTTCAATTAAGCGCGGCGCTAGTGTTGTTGCTAAATCCTTAATCTGGGTAAGCATTGATTAGTTTCAGTTTACAAGTTTTACTTCTCATCATAGAGAAGTGTGAATCAGAAAAATGCTCTTTGGGGACTTGACTGTACCTCTGACGGAGTCTTATTGTCTTGTCGGCCACTGTGAGGAAATTTAACTTGAAGCAGGATATGGGGAGGTGGGGAGCTAGAAAAACCCCTTTCTCCCCTTTGCTACCTATTTGGTATAGCAATTTGTGCCAGGAATATTTCCAGCTTTAAAATGGTTACACTCTGGGTTATCTGGAGATTCCAAAGACCACTGATATATTTTATTAGAAGTTACGTTGCCCACAGGAAGTGTTGTGAGTCGGAAGTTTGCACCCCAGAAGTTAGTTAAATATAACTTCGCACCCTTAAGGTTTGCAGTGTCTAAATTAGCACTGATGAAGCCAGTTAAAGAGAGATCCGCATTTTCCATAGATGCTGTTTTTAAATTAGCACCAGTAAAGGAAGCACCTTGGAGATTAGCAGAGTTTAAAATTGCACCTTCTAGATCTGCACCGGTTAAATCCGCATCTGAGAGATTAACCTGGGATAAATTGGCTCCTTTGAGGTTAGCCTCCCGTAAGTTGGCTTTGGCTAGATTCTGTTGACTTAAGTCAGCACCACTTAAATCGCACCGAGGACAGTTACCTGTTACCTTTAACTGCTCGATGTCCTGTTGATTTAGTGCTAGTGCCTGCTCTGAAAAAGCGAAACTAGCTAACAGAGCGAAGGTGGCAAAAATCTTAAGGTTCATATTTTTCCAAAGGTGAGAAGTCATGCGCTATATTGAATATAGTTTAAAATACACAAATTGAGTCGTAAATCCCAGCGGTCAAGGGGTAATGAAGAAAATATAAAAATCAGGTAAAATATAGTCCTAGGACTATCTAAGTTAAAAGATGTGTCCTATACTAAGGTTAGTATACAGAATTATCTATAGACTACCAAGTATGTTGTCCTCCTAGTCCAAGTAAAAGTTCGGCTAGGAGGACATTGATTTTAGAGCTTAGTCAAAAAATATGTCCATTTAACACTTCATATTGTTTTAAGTATCCTTTGTTTTTGAGGACAAAGTAAATCTGCTTAAATACTGCAAATAAATTCACCAGACCAATGGGGTCTACAATAGTCCGAATTTGATTGTCTGAGGGAATCTTGTGGACTCCAAACAGGCTTTGAGCATTATCACGTCCCGTGCCAATTTTGGATGCCAGGATTTTAGATTGGAGCAGAAAAAGAGGAGATTAGGAAGAGGGGAGCTAGAAAGCCGGTCAAGTAGAGAGTATTGACAAATTCACTAGACTAGGGGGTAGGGAAAAGTGCGAATCTTAGGTGTAATTTACAATATACACTTAAGAGATGCGTCAATATTTATTGACGTACTTTACACTAATTTGTCCATTACATAAATTATATCTTTTATCAACTACTTTTACTCGACCGATGCTCTAGTGGTGATAGATAACACATCAATCCCTCTTCTAATCTAAAATCTAAAATTGTTAGACTTGGTTGACGGTGGTCTTGCATGTTAGCGATACTTCCTTGCAAGTACCCCAATAGCATTGGGAACCCTAATCTTTCTACCATTTATTTGCTTGATGTTTAGGGGAAACTCTGGACAATCTATTTTTTACTTTATGGCTCAAACTCTTGTCAATTCTTAAATTGAGAATTGCTGACTCGACCGATGCTCTAGTATTTAATTCCTTTTGTCAAGCACGTTTGAAACGCGCTAGCCCGGGAAAAAATCCCCTGCCATCCAACTTAAATCCTGGCTGCACAGCGAGTAATCCCTCAATACGGCAGGGCATTGTTTTGTGGTCTCCTCTTACAGTATGTTCCATACCGAAGCTGAACAATATTTTCTAAATCCTCTGGTTGATGGGAACGAATTTTTAGCACTTTCATACTCAAAAAATTAACTCAAACTGAATAAGGCTTTAATTCAGAATCCCATGTTTGATATTTGGATCTTAATGCCTCAAATATTTCTCTATGTTCTACTTGCAAATCAATCTCTTCTTTTTGATCATTAGCTAGATCAAAAAGATATTCATTTTCTCCCACTTGCAAATATTTCCAATTCCCATTCCGCACTGCACCTTGTCGAACTCTTGGTGGTAAACCGACTCTATTATTTCCCTTGTGCCTCCAAAATAATGTCCGAGAAAAAACAGGTATTTCACCTTTAATAATTGGGAGTAAATTTTCTCCATCAAGGGGATAATTAAAATCATGATTTGTTCCTGTAAATGCCAAAATTGTGGCTGTAATATCATGTGTGATAATTACTTGCTCATTTATCTGGTTAGGGTCAATTACTCCCGTCCAGCGAATAAAGGTAGGAACTCGAATACCACCTTCATATAAATTGCCTTTTTTCCCTTGAAAAGCCCCAAAATTAGAGAACTTTTCACCCCCATTATCACTAGCAAAAATAACTATGGTATTTTCAGCAATTCCTGCATCATTCAAAGCTTCCAAAACTCTACCAATGCCGTTATCTAGACTTTCCATGACTGCAGCATAGGATTCTGCTGTACCTGTGTTAATCCAATTTTGCAGATTATCTTTACCAATTAAGGCTTGACTGAGTTCAGTATCATTTGGTCCTTCCCAAGGCCAATGGGGTGCTGTGTAATGCAAACTGAGATAAAATGGACGATGATGAGGTTTTTTAATGAAATCTATGGCGCGATCGCTAAATAAATCTGTCACATAGCCTATTTCTTCAACTGGGACTTCAGCTTCCCAGAGGTCAGGTTCTCCACTGGTATCTACGTGCCTAAAGTAGTCAATTGCACCACTGAAATTACCAAAAAATTCATCAAAACCGCTTTTTAAGGGACTGTATTTGGGCAAATAACCGCAATGCCATTTACCGACTAAAGCTGTTTCATAACCATTTGCTTTGAGTAAAGACGCAATGGTCGGGTGTTCTGGGGGTAAACCGATAGTATTACCTATTTGTTGAACACTTGCTAACGGCTCTTGATTACCAAGGGGAATTCTTCCCGGATAACGACCTGTAAAAAAACTAACTCGCGTTGGTGTACAAACTGGTGAAGCAGAATAAGCCTGACTAAATCGTATCCCCTCTTTGGCTAACTGGTCTAGATGAGGTGTCTGATAGTTTTGTTGTCCATCAATACTGAGATCACCCCAACCAAGATCGTCAGTCAAAATGAAGACTACATTAGGACGCTGAGTTGTAGCAAAGTGAGTAGAAACCATCTGTAATTAAATTTTAATATTTCGATTTGTCCTGGAAAAATCCAATTGAGGGGCAGTTCCCCGCTCTTGTAACAAGAGAAGTTTCAGAATTTTGTGAATTTGTCTCTCAGTTGTTGAAAACCTTTAACAACGAATATTTTCCAGTACTACGGCAAATCTATTAGTTTGTCGTAGTTTAATAGAAATATCCCACAGCTTTTTGGCTGTGTCAATAACCATCGATATTTGGTAACAGTATTTGTAGTTCTTCCCAAATTTTGGTGAACCGGGGTGTTGAGTAACACGGTAATTGCCAACAGTGTTAATTCATCTAAGTGATGATTGCCAGTGAGTGAATGGGTATACCAGGAGAAAGAAAGGGATGCCTGGGGTGGGTAGCTGACTTTTCCCGTTTTCTTTTCGCGGAGGTTTTGAGGCAGGAGGCAGGAGGAAATAAAAGAGATAAGGAAGGAGAAGGATTAAAAATCAGATAATCAGCTTTTCAAAAGTTAAAGTCTTGATTTCCCCTCCAGCAAGAACTGCCTCTGGTGGAGTGCAGGGGGTTTTGGACTTAGAGAACTCCACAAAAAAGATGATCCAATGTTTTCAATTAACCTCCCCAGAGTTTTTCACCCCTACCCACTGAGTGATAATCGCCATTCCCCGCCAACCTAAAAATTTACCAATGGGTTCCGCTCGCTGAATAGCTATGCGGGTAAAATTACCACCAACTTGTTCGTGCCACTGAAATAGAGTTTGTTCCCCTGCCAAGGTGACAACGTTAGCTACTAACCTTCCACCTATTGGTAGTGCTTCCCAGCACAGATCGAAAAGTCCTGGTGCTGTTACCCCACCACCAATAAATATGGCATTAGGTGTGGGCAAATCTTTGAGCACCGTCGGTGCCTTCCCCTCAACTATTTGCAGATTTGGCGTACCGAGGGAGGTTGCATTATCAGCAATGTAGCGCGATCTGAGGGGACTTTGTTCGATCGCCACCGCTCGACATCGAGGGTGGGTTCGCATCCATTCAATGGATATTGAGCCACATCCAGCACCTACATCCCAGAGGAGTTCGCCTGGTAATGGTGCTAGGGTGGAGAGGGTAATGGCTCTGACTTCTCGCTTGGTTAGCTGTCCGTCATGGTGGTAGGCACAATCTGGTAATCCGGGTAGTCTCCCCAGGTGGACAACTCCCACATCTGCAATACTATCCACAGCCACCACATTCAAAGCCGCAATTTGGGTTTCCTGCCAAGTTGCAGCTATACCTGCGACAATTCTTTCCTGATTTCCCCCCATGCGTGCCAAGACGGTGATTTTACTACCCCCATAACCTCTCTGGGTGAACATTTCCGCCACCATTGCCGGGGTATCCTCTCCCTGACTCAAAATCAACAATTTAGCTCCAGGGTAGATGTAAGACTGGAGGATAGAGGGGGGACGGCCGCATAAACTCAGAGTTTCTACCTCAGTTAACGACCATCCTAAACGAGCGCAAGCGAGACTAAAAGCTGAAGGTGCGGGAATGATCGTAATTTCCGCCGTGGGAATGGTGCGGATCAGGGTTGCACCCACACCGTAACACATTGGGTCACCACTAGCTAAAATACAAACTGACTCACCCCGATGATGGATAACTTCAGCGATGGAAGCTTCAAAAGGTGATTTCCAAGGGATCTTCTGACGGTGGTCGTGGGGAGGCAACATGCACAGATGACGTTCTCCACCCATAACAATTGTAGCTTGGTCAAGGAGAGAACGGGCGATCACCCCTAATCCCTGGACTCCATCCTCCCCAATGCCAATTATGGACAGCCATTTTTTTGTCTCCAATCAAATCAACTCCACCTTTACAATGCCGTAAGCTTGATTGCTTCCTTGTGAATATTCAATGTACCAGTTTGCAATGGGGAATGTAGATTTGAAGATCCGCACCATCGTTAAAGATGACGGTGGTTAAAACCACGTCCGTCCCTTCCCTTTCAGTTTCCCGCTTACCGTGTGTGCCTATGAAAAAATTTTGGCGACACCTTAGTTACTGCATAACCATCTCCAAATTCACAGTTTACATCCCTTGTTGGTAGCGCCAAAAATTCATCCAGGGTAAGTTTTTCACCAAAGCTTTCTTTAAGCATCAATCAGCCGAGTATTTGATCCGAATATTCTAAGCCATGCATTAACTTAACTAATAGGTTATCTTGCTTCTGTAGAATAAATTACTTGACAGTCCGTACCGCCATATTTGTTGCAGGTTTCCAGAGCATACTGTCCAGCAATATCTCTACCATGTTCCGGATCGTTCTTATCAGACCCCCAACCAGTCCCATAGGCACCATTAGAACCAACTGCTATAGCACCCCATGCGTTTTTAAACCACAGAGGAACCTTACAATCATCGGCACCAGATTTTTGTTGGCAGTCATAATAAGCTTGATCTTCAGCCTCTTTTTCGGATGAACCCAAAGCCGAAGTATAGACTCCTGTGGACTGAGAATAAGCAATTGCCCCATAAACATCGTCGTTAGATTGAGCTTGGGCCACCTGTGCTAGTCCAGGCAAAATGGATAATGCGGCAACTGTGGCTAAGAGACTTTTCCGTAATGTGTTGACCAACATAATTTTTCCTAGAATTCTTAGGAAAGAACTACATTAGTCTAGGGAGAGATTTCGGAAATTACGAAGGGATTTGTTCTGGTTCTGCTAATTTCTGGCCGAGCTTGGGTTCGGTTCCAGATAATAACCGTTCAATGTTACTGCGGTGACGGACAATAACATACAACCCACCAACTGCACCAAACAAAATATAGGCTAGGGATTGATGGAAAACTAACATCCAGATCAAAACAGCGATGGCTCCGATGATAGAACTCAAGGAGACAACCCGCGATATGCCAAGTACCGCAGCAAACACTCCCAGTGTTGCCAAACCTACCTGCCAACTGATGGCAAACAAAATCCCCACACTAGTGGCTACAGATTTACCCCCAGTAAACCCTAAAAAAATTGATTTACTGTGTCCTAAAATGGCAGCTAACCCAGCTAAGGTGACAAGCCAAGGTTGCCAAAGTTGTACGTCCAAGGGAGTGGCAAAGCTGCATAACAGATAAACTAGCCCGATCGCTAACACTCCCTTGAGATAGTCAACTAATAAAACGAACGCTCCTGGTCCCTTCCCCAAGGTTCTCAGTACATTAGTTGCTCCAGTGGAACCTGAGCCAACTTCTCGAATATCAATACCCTTTAATTGCTTGACAGTGAGGTACCCAGTTGGCAAGGAACCCAGCAGATAGGCTCCCATCACCACTGCACAGCACAGAGTTAACCAAATAGCCATAAAAATTCAAAGTTTTAAAACCACTAGTCTAGAATAATACTTCTTGACCCATGAACCCCAAGTTAATAATCGTCATCATAATTTCTCACTGCTTTCGGATCAGGGGCAAAAGCTGAAATTGTAGTAATGCTAGACTAATTTGCTCATCAGAATCAATAAATCAAGGGTTTCGACGATTTTAGAGGAGGGAGGAGAGTGAATAATTACCTCTGGTCCGTTGGAAGATTACTCTCTCCCCCTGCAAGAACTGGCCTCTCCTACATCTTCCCCATGGCCACCAAATTTTTTGTTAATAATTCTACTGCTGCTTGATACTGCTCATCAGCTTTTGTGGCAATCTGGTCACGGTTAATTGCTTGTTGGACAACTACTTTGTCTGGTTTAATCCCAAGCTTGTTAATATCATGGTGTTTAGGAGTTTCATACTTAGCAATTGTGACTGCCAGTCCGGAACCATCGGACAGTTCAAATAAGGACTGGATTAAGCCCTTACCAAAAGTAGTTTCTCCTACCAATTGAGCGCGACCATTATCTTGTAATGCACCAGCCAGAATTTCACTGGCACTAGCAGTTCCTTGATTCACTAAAACCACCAGCGGATCTTTTGTCAGTGCTGGTCCATAGGCCTCAAAAGTCCCTTGAATACCTTGACGATTCACTGTATGTACGATAGTGCCATAGTCTAACCACTGGCGAGCAATTTCAACTCCCGCTTGCAATAGCCCCCCAGGATTATTTCGTAGGTCTAGAATATAGGCAGCAGCACCTTTTTTTTCTAGGCTAGAAATAGCCTTGGCTAGTTCCACTGAGGCGTTAGCACTAAATTGAGTCAGACGCAGATAGCCAATAGCTGTTCCTGTCTCTATGGAGTGTAATTGAGTAACTACAGGGTTAAGCTCAATGCGATCGCGCACAATTTTGATCTCTTTGATGCCCTCTCCTTCCCGTTCAATGACCAGGGTAACTAGACTGCCAATGGGACCCCGCATCTGTGCTGCTGCTTCATCTAGGTTTAAATTCTCCGTGGATAAACCCTCAATTTTGAGAATGTGATCGCCGCTGTGAACCCCAGCTTTATCTGCTGGTGAACCATCTATGGGAGCTATGACTTCTAGTTTTCCGGTCTGGGAATTGAGGGTAATTTGCAATCCTACCCCCGTTAATTCCCCGGAGGTATTTACCTGCAAGCTGCGGTATTGCTCCGGGTCCAAAAACCTGGTATAGGGGTCATCTAGGCTCTTAAGCATCTTCTGAATTGCCCCATATGCTGCTAGGTAGCTGGGGAAGGGTTTCTGCAGAGCCTGTTGCCGCACTGCTGCCCAATTTTGACGATTAAATGTCTCATCTAAATAAGTGCGATTGACAATTCGCCAGACTTCTGATACTAGCTTTTGTTCATCTGTCAAAGCCGCAGCTGGTTGAATGACCATACCCAGCACCAGTCCCCAAGCCACGAGCAATGAAAATCCCCATCGTAGTAAACGTTTGTTCATGAACCCCATCATTAATTTCACTTCGACCGAATGGTCCCTATAGATGAAATCTATCTCTCGACTATGTTACTTTTTTTATAGAAGTGGTGCATTGCTCTCATCAAGTTGTTTAGTCAGCTGATTGGATTGTGTGTCACTCACTAAACGATACAATCTGATTTGTGCCCATAATTGTTGGTGTTGGGCTGCAAACAGAACGCAATACATAGCCACAATGTTATGGCAGTTATAAGTACATCAAGCCCGTTTTACCCTTGGCTCCTGAATCCTGCTATAAGTTTTGTGAACACTCTCATCACTCTAAAAACCAACGACCAAATTTCTTTTTGCTAAAATCCCAAACTGCTAATTGGGAGATTTATCAACTGCAACCGATTCTGAGGAACTTGAGACTGTATGGCCAACGTTTACGACTGGTTTGAGGAACGCCTAGAGATTCAGGCACTCGCTGAAGACGTTACTAGTAAGTACGTCCCTCCACATGTCAATATTTTCTACTGCCTGGGCGGAATCACCTTAGTTTGCTTTCTAATCCAGTTTGCCACTGGATTTGCCATGACCTTCTACTACAGACCAACAGTTGCTGAGGCTTACACCTCCGTGCAGTACATCATGACTGAGGTAAGCTTTGGGTGGTTAATTCGCTCCATTCACCGCTGGTCTGCCAGCATGATGGTGCTAATGATGATTTTGCACGTCTTCCGGGTGTACCTCACAGGTGGTTTCAAAAAACCCCGTGAATTAACATGGGTTAGCGGTGTTATTCTAGCCGTAATTACAGTTTCCTTTGGTGTTACAGGGTACTCCCTACCCTGGGACCAAGTAGGCTACTGGGCGGTGAAAATTGTGAGTGGTGTACCAGAAGCAATTCCAGTGGTGGGAGTCTTGATCTCTGATTTACTACGAGGCGGTTCTAGTGTTGGTCAAGCCACACTAACTCGCTACTACAGCGCCCACACCTTTGTTTTGCCTTGGTTGATAGCAGTCTTCATGCTGTTCCACTTCCTAATGATCCGCAAACAAGGCATTTCTGGGCCGTTATAACTTCCAATTAAGCAAAGAGAGCGCATCTTAAAATGGCAACGCAAAAAAAACCCGATCTTAGCGATCCTAAGTTAAGAGCCAAACTCGCCCAAGGTATGGGTCACAACTACTACGGCGAACCTGCCTGGCCCAATGACTTACTGTACGTATTTCCCATCGTGATTATGGGTTCGTTCGCTAGTATTGTGGCCCTAGCTGTGCTAGACCCAGCTATGACAGGTGAACCAGCAAACCCTTTTGCCACACCACTGGAAATTTTGCCCGAGTGGTATTTATACCCTGTGTTCCAGATTTTGCGGTCACTCCCTAACAAACTTCTGGGAGTATTAGCAATGGCTTCTGTACCTCTGGGATTGACTCTCGTCCCCTTTATTGAGAACGTTAATAAGTTCCAGAACCCCTTCCGTCGTCCAGTTGCAACCACAGTATTCCTATTTGGTACACTCGTTACCCTATGGCTTGGTGTTGGTGCGGCCTTACCACTAGATAAATCTTTGACCTTGGGACTATTCTAGAATAGTCAACTCAAAGAAATGTGACGCCTGTTTTTTTCAAGAGCATAGATCTTAGTTATAATGGGTGTGCTTTTGAAAAAAAACAGGCGTTAATTTCAAGTATTTTAGGTTGCGACTTCAATACAGTTCAGGGTACGTTAAGTATCTACCTTAGCCAAACTGTATAGAGCCAGACACTAAACATTTAGCTGTCAGATAGAAAAGCTACTCCAAGGTCTGAAACTTGCTAAAAATCTTCTAAAATGTAAACAAGTTTTACTTATTGATATTCAAGTTACGGTCAATGGTTAGCATAATGCAGCAAGACCATCTGACAGTGAAGAGCGATCTAACACTCCTAAACCAAGTACAACAATGGTTCGAGCAGTTTTGTCTGCAATATTTAGCACCAAACGGCTGGTCAGAAAGCCAAATTTTCCGTATTAATTTAGCACTGGCAGAAGGTTTCACTAACGCAGTTCGTCATGCCCATCGGACTCTACCCCCAGAAACAGGTGTGGAAATCGAGGTTAGTCTCTGGATTGACCGACTGGAGATCAGGATTTGGGATCACGGTAATCCCTTCGACCCTGATGTGATTGCCGAGCCAAAGCCGGGTACCCTGCAAGTAGGTGGATATGGATGGTTTCTGTTGCGGCGTTTGGCTGACCGTGTTGTCTATGAACGTAGCGATGATAGTAGGAACTGTTTACTAATCGTTAAACATTGTTTAGAAGAGCAGCACCCTGGATGATATTATATGCATTTAAGCATTTCTCATATAGTAGTGTAGTAGTGTTGACATAAATTCGGCTATTAGGAAAATTTGCTATAAGAATTTGTAATACAAATTAAATGCAGATGATTTTCGCGAAAAAACCTGACCATAAACTCAATCATGTCTTTGTTTTCTTAGAAGTTTTTGCTGGGGAAGGCGGAATCCAATCATACGTGCAGGATATTTTTCGGGCCTACGTGAGATTGAGTCAAACCCAGAGAGCAGAGATATTTCTGCTCCGAGACAGTCCTGAGAGTACAAATCCTTTTGAGTCAGAGAAAGTAAAATTTCATTACTTCAAAAGCCTTTCATTATTGATGGGTAGAATCAAATTAGCGATCGCCTTACTCAAGTGTCTGTGGCAAAACCGACCTGAGTATGTTCTTTGCGGTCATATAAACTTAGTAATACTGACAAGAATCCTCTGCCAACCCCTAGGAATTCCCTACACCGTATTAACCTATGGTAAAGAAGTATGGGAACCACTCAGAACCCAACAAAGTAGCGCCCTAGCATCAGCAGCTAAAATTTGGACAATTAGCAGCTACAGTCGCGATCGCCTCTGTGCTGCTAATAATCTAGACCCGAAAAAGATCGAGATTCTCCCCTGTGCCATTGATGGAGACAAATTTACCCCTGGTCACAAGTCACCTGAATTAGTGGAAAAATACGGTTTAAGTTATGCCAAGGTATTAATAACAGTAGCCCGATTATGGTCAGGGGACATTTATAAAGGTGTCGATGTGACAATTCGGGCACTACCAAAAATCCTGCAGGTGTTCCCTGAAGTCAAATACTTAGTTATAGGTCGGGGTGATGACCAACCCCGATTAGCCCAGCTAGCCAAAGATTTAGGAGTAAGTGATCAGGTCATTTTTGCCGGGTTTATACCTTCAGACCAATTAATTGACCATTACCGCCTTGCTAACGCCTACGTTATGCCTTCCCAAGAAGGTTTTGGCATCGCTTATCTAGAGGCAATGGCTTGTGGTATCCCAGTATTATCTGGTGACAACGATGGTTCAGTAGACCCCTTGCAGGATGGTAAGCTAGGATGGCGAGTCCCCCACCGCGATGCGAGCGCAGTCGCCGCAGCTTGTATAGAGATACTCCAAGGAGATGACCCGCGTTGTCATGGACAGTGGCTGCGAGAACAAGCGATCGCCCTATTTGGCCTAGATTCCTTCCAAAGAAAGTTGCAAAAGATGCTTCTTTCCCCCAACACATAACTCAGTGAATAAACTCGTTATCCTAGAGGGAGAATAGAACGAATTAGAAACAATGAGCCCGAAGACCTTTCAATTAAACCTTGTCAATCTCCGCCCTTGGCTCACCCTGTTAGCGATTTTCTGGTTGCTAGCTTCCTTAGGCCTAGGCTGGTTAGTTAATTCGTTACTGATTATTTTGGGATTACTACTGTTGACACCAATTATTGCTTTCATTGGATTTCGTTGGTGGATACAGGGAAATTTAGTAGTTGATCAGTGTCCAGTGTGTAGATATGAGTTTACAGGGTTAAATAACAGTAAATTACAGTGTCCTAGCTGTGGAGAACAACTACTAGTCCAAAATCGACACTTCCAACGATTTGCACCAGATGGGACAATTGATATCACAGCCGTGGAAGTACCAACCCAATCACTAGAAGAATAGTGAATGCTTACCCAATTACAAGCCGAAAATTTCAAATCCTGGCAAAATACAGGAAATATGCGATTAGCATCCTTAACTGGGTTGTTTGGTTCCATAAATGTCTGACCGAATTTTAGATTTGTGATTGGTCACAAGTTAAGAATAAGAGCCATTTGTCAAGGGTGTATGTCAAAAACCGGTCAAATAGAGCGTATCCTAAATTGAAGTTATTTATGGACGGGTTCTCTGAATGGGGTGTAATTACAAATCTGTCGGCCGCTATAAACCTTTGAGGGGACGTAAAGCTAGTTCTTCATGGGGTTTACTGCCAAAAATTGCTTGAGTTTTAATCTTTAACCTCGCAAAACTTTTACATTAATTATTCAGAAGTTTAGGTATGGATTCCACCTCTTCGCACAAAAAGAATGGGTTATTTTCTGCACCCTTGTCCTTTGCTCAAGAGCGGCTTTGGGTTCTCGACCAGATAAATTCTGGCAACACTGTCCACAATATACCTTTAGCTATTCATTTCAAAGGTGTGTTGAATGTAAAGGCCCTAGAGCAGAGTTTGAGGGAAATTGTCCAGCGTCATCAGGCTTTACGAATGACTGTTACAACTATCAATGGACAGCCATTGCAGGTAATTAGTTTATTCTCAGACTGGAAGCTGCTAATTGTAGATTTGACAGAGCTTTCGGAAACTGAGCGTTATCAACAGAGTCAAAGGTTGATGACTGAGGCATTACAGCAGCCTTTTGATTTAGCTACTGGGCCGTTACTTCGTGTAACATTGCAAAGATTAGGTGAAATTGAGCATATTTTACTGCTAACGATACACGAGATTGTTGGTGATCACTGGTCATTAGGCATAGTGTGGCGGGAACTAGCTACTTTATATGAAACTTTTACACATGGTCTACCATCACCATTAGTTGAACTACCCCTTCAATATTCTGACTATACTATCTGGCAGCGTGAGTGGTGGCAAAGCGAAGTGAGGGAATCTGCTCTCAGCTACTGGAAACAGCAACTAGGAGGGGAGTTACCTATACTGGAGTTACCGACTGACCATCGGCGTCCCCCAGTGCAAACCTATCGTGGTGCCAGACAATATCTGAATTTATCCCAGGATTTAACTAATGCACTTAAGTCCTTGAGTGAGGAATCAGGAGTAACGTTATTCATAACTTTGTTAGCTGGATTCAAAACTCTGCTCTACCGCTACACGAGTCTTGAAGATATGATAGTTGGGTCGATAGTCCCTCACCGCAATCAAGCTGAATTTGAGGGGTTGATTGGATTATTTGCGAATACTTTGGTCATGCGAACTGACCTATCAGGAAATCCAAGTTTTCGGGAATTGTTAGGTCGGGTGCAGGAAGTAGTTTTAGCAGCATACTCCCACCAAGATTTACCTTTTGAAAAGCTGGTAGAAAAACTGCAGACGGAACAGGATTTGAGCCGCTCACCTTTGTTTCAGGTGATGTTTAATTAGCCACAATCTGGGAACAAGTTTTGGGAGTCCAAGCTATTGGTGTTCATGATAACTTCTTTGAACTGGGGGGGCATTCTCTATTGGGATTACGTCTGTTTGCAGAGATTGAGCAAATTTTGGGGATCAAACTTCCCATCTCAACCCTGTTCCAAGAGCCAACAATTTGGCACCTAGCCCAAATCATTCGCCAGTCAGAACACTCGGCATCTTGCACTTCGTTCAAAAGTCCCCTGCCTGAGATAGAAGACTTTGAAAAACTCCTAGCTATTGTTGCTGCCAGACCAGGAAAACGAATTAGTTCTGACTCTTTAATCGTGCCAATTAATCCATCGGGTACTAAAAGACCATTTTTCTTCTGTGCTAGTAGTTTATCTGAGGTTTTACCCTTAGCAAATTGCCTGGGACAGGAACAGCCGATTTATTTAATGGAATCAGCTCTAGTTGTATTTTCGGACAAACCTACAGAGAATAATATCAAAGCACTAGCAGCTCATCATGTTCGGGATATTTTGGCCATCCAGCCGGAGGGGGATTATATCTTCTTTCAAGGGTAGGGAATTAAATAAGAGATAAAAGGTAGGTAAAATAAGGGTGAGAAGGAGGCAGTGAAAATAACCAGGGTGTGAGGGCACACAGAGAAGACATGGCAAGAAGGAGAAACGAAGAATTAAGGGAATGGACCCGAAAGGTGATCGAAAAAATGCCACATTTAACAAAATCACAAGCAGTAGTGCTAGGAATGTGGAGTTTTGGCATAGTGATGACGCAATCTTGCGGATTATCAACAGTAGCAGCATTCATCGCAGCGATCATTGGCAAGAAAGAAAATACAGTGCGTCAGCAACTGCGAGAATGGTACAAAGATGCTCGAGATAAAACTAAGAGTCGCAAAACAGAAGATGAAACCAAGATTGGCAGGACAGCGATAGATGTCACAACGTGCTTTGCCCCGTTAATGATCGGGGTACTGAGTTTGTGGCCAGAGGGGGAAAAAAGGCTAGTACTGGCAGCAGATGCGTCAAACTTAAGTGATAGATTTACTATATTAGCAGTGAGCATAGTGTATCGAGGTTGTGGAATACCCATTGCCTGGAAAATAGTCGAGGCAACTAAACCTGGAAGTTGGCAACCGCATTGGCGGGAATTATTTGGTCATGTGAGAAACAGTGTACCTAAAGACTGGTTTGTCATTGTCGCCACTGATAGAGGTCTATATGCTGATTGGCTATACCATGAGATATGCCAGTGTGGCTGGCATCCGTTTCTGCGGATTAACCAAATGGGACTGTTTACTGGAGTTTAGACTAAGCAGCAAGAAATGACCCAGCAGTGCTGAGTTCAGAAAATACAAACTTCGAGGATAAATATAATTGAAACTAAGCCGATTGTTGTTCTTCTTTACGTGGCTTAGTAAAAGTCTTTTTAACAATGGGTATTAACTTCGTGTATTTAAATTTGTACTTAATCTTTGTTAGGTGATCGCACGATCCTTATCTGATAGGAGTTTATAGCGATTTTTAACTAAATAATTGTAAGTTTACGATTTAAATATGTCTAAAATGCTTGGTTTTCTAAATTCTTTTTTCTTCTCAAGCGGGTTTTGGAGTGTATACCGGACTAGTTAATTTTGCTACCTATGAGTCAGTCTTATTCCGGCATAGCTCCAAAACCCGCAACCTTCGATCAATTAAATGTCAAAGAGTTATTTCTTGACTTAAGGGTGTTTCAGGATTTAAAGGTGGCGAATCTTGTCCTGATATATTTAATTGTTCTTTCCAGTATTTCAATACTTTTTCTGCTAGTTCTGAGCATCTTATTTCAGGACCAAATTCATTAGATGCTTTACCTTCAAGTTTTATAATTAATTCACCATTATCAAATACTCCGTATTCGAAAACCTTGCCCTTAAATACTTCTCCTTGACTTTCAACATCACTAACTGATTGATGTTTAGCTCTTGTAGTTTCAAAGTGTTTTACTCCATTAGCAATATGTGAGCAGATTTGCAACAAGAGACAACCTTTTTCAATATCACTTCGTTTTTGTTTATTGTCCCTGTCATTAGTATCAGGATATTGCCAATCCAGTAAGTGGTATGCAGTGATAAAAAAATCAAATGCGGCATAAGTATTTTCTTGTGAGTTAATGAGACGTTCATAATCATATTCTAGTTTTTTCAAGAGGTCTGATGCATTTTGAAGATAATTGAATCCTTTCAAGCTTCCCATAAGATTTTTTCTAGTTAACTATTAATTTAACATTTTACAATTCACAATATAGCAGAAATGTTGAATGTCGATACAAAACTTAACATAATTAGTTACACAAATCCAAAAACGCTGAAAATGTTCAACATAACATCATCTCCTCAAACCAATGAACAAAGCTGATTTTCTGACACATACAAGCTTGAAGATAGCGGATTTTATCTAATAATTTATCTCCCCATTGTTGCGGAATAGATGAAAGCTGTAAAATTAGATAAGCGATTAAGCTAACATAGATTTGTATAGTAATACCATTGATATTTTTAGTGATTAACTTGTCAAGTTTTAAGTGCATCTTTAAAAATTTCCACAACAATTCAACCGCCCAACGTAAACGGTAAATATCCCGGATTTCATCATCACTAATTGCTGCTTCTCCATCAGCAGGTAAGTTAGTAACTAAACGAAACTCTGTTTTCGTTTCTAAATCACAAAAATTTACTACCCTATAGGCTTTAGCATCATCAGATGAACCAACCTTTATCAATCCATTTTCATCAGCAAATTCTAGTTTCCAGTTATTTTTTATGCGTAAAACAAAATATTTATTTTCCTGAACTAATTCTTCTATAAATTTTAGACCTGCAAACCCTCTATCCATTACCCCAACTCCGTTATCTGGCAAATTAGACATCATTTTTTCACCAAATTTATAGTCATGATTATGTCCAAAGTTGATGAAATTATCTCCGGGAACTCCTGTACTCAAATTTAACGCACTAAAAAGTTTGACTTGATGATAATCTAGTACCCAAAGTAACTTACTCGTCAGACTAATAATTGTTGAATCTATTGGACAAATCTCGTATTTATCCTTGTATTTATTCCTGGTTCTCTTATTCACTACTTCATTTAGTTTATGATAAATCTCTTGTAGTGGTTTGAGACTTCTGTGAGAGGATGTTTGAAAAGGGTCAGATTGAGCCTCAAGTGCAACTCAGGGGGGGCGATCGCAAACCCCAAAACCCTTATTCTCTCGTACCCGCTTCTCAGAGGCTGGGGTAGTAAAATCTACGCTGAAGGACTTTTCAAACACCCTCTGAGAACTTGCTTTAGAAAAGGTAGAAATATCTACATCGATTCCTGTATTGTTTAACCTTTTAAATAAATCTCGCATGCTGGTTATGCTCTGATCTAAAACATATGATAGCCAACACTCAAAGAATAAACGAGTGTTCAATACTGGATAGTCGTTTTTTGGTAGCTCTCTCAAAATGTCTTTAACAATTTTTGGAAATGTGTTTACGATCATGATTAAATATACTTTAGTAGACAAATTAGCTGATATTTTAACACATTTTGGGCTATTTTTATCAAGTATTTCTTAACATTCAACACTTCTGACAATATAGCATCGATATTTTCAGTTTCTTCCGGTAATTTCATGCAGGGTTAGCGCACCTTAATAATCATTTCCATTGTCTGAAAGCGTAGCGCTTCTCAGGTACCCGTGGGGCCCAACGAGTTAATTGTAAGTAACAACACCTCATGTTACTTGTGTCGTAAGTGTCGTCGTGGGTGTCTGGGCTATGTATTTATACGGTAAAAAATTCTTAATAATTTCTTTATAATTGTTGTCTGCTTTCTTGTCATCCTGCGCTATCTTGTTCGGTATAGCTGGTTGGAAGTCAGCACAATTATTAGAGAAGCTCATAGTACTCCAGGGGTATAGAAGGTTTTCCTTGGAGACTGTGGGCTTTTGGCTTATTGGAATAAAAGCCTGGGTTAATAGACCTGTGATGTTGGAGTGGATCACGGGTCCAATGTTGCCCACAAAGTGCTGGCTCCTCTTGGTTATCTTCTCAATGTCAATATTTATCAAGGCAAAAATAATGCCCAATTCATTAGACCGAGCAAACAAGTACCACTCCAGCACAGAATTGAAACCAAATTCTAAATCCGCTGGTGGTCCTCCATTGATGACTATAGCTAGATCGGCACTCTTCTCAATTTTGTCACTGGGTGCGCTCTATTTGGCAATTTTCTATCCTGATAGATTTTCAGCTTTCATCAACTTTGTTGGGATGTTAGCTACTGTATATATGCTGGCACTCAAATGACGTTGGCTAGCTCCGCCTTCACTTGACGAAATTCTTCTAATCTGGCACGTTTCATATTGGCAGGTAAGAGTAGGTACTTCTCTCTTAGCTTCTGCCAAAAGGGGGACTGTCTTCAATCAGACACTCCCTTTTTCTCTTTCATCTTCCCCATTTAGTCTAAACTCCAGTGTTTAGGCTCACAGAAGACAAGACCTGGCGGGATTTGAAAACCCTAGTCCCACGAGATGGAAATACATTTGCTAGTCAAGTTATTTGTTTCAAAAGTAATCCACTTACTTGCAGTCTATTAGTCCATCACGATGGAAATTATCAAGAACCTTGGCTGATTCTGACGGATTTGACTCCTGAATTAGGGGAGGTTTGTTGGTATTCTATGCGCTCTTGGATTGAGTGTTTGTTCAAGGATACTAAACGAGGTGGTTTTGGTTGGCACCCTCAATTTTGGATTTTAGATTTTAGATTTTGGATTGGGAACTGGCGAGTTGTAGACTAGGGGTTGGGTGTTTGTTTGTCTCCATATCTCCCCCTAATCTAAAATCCAAAATCCAAAATCTAAAATTGAGGGGTGCCAATATGCCAGCAAGTAGTCTTCAAGATCTGCCCCCTAATCATGTTGCACATCGCAATTCACTTGCAGAACCCAGTTATTCGGACTTTGAGTTGTTTTCGTCGCGGTTTTTTGATAATTCAAGCTGCCATCTTTAATCGTCTGGCTTTGCCTTTCGGTCGTTTTTTTCCGCTATCTTGGCCTAGTTTCTTTTTACCTCCTGATGTTTCTCAATTTACCTTGTCTTCTGCTTGACTTTTAATTCCCTACCCTTGAAAGGATTATATCTTGGGGGGTTATTGTTTTGGGGGGTTAGTTATTTATGAGATTGCTAAACAACTTGAAGCTCAGGGCAGGAAAGTTGTAATTCTAGCCTTTATTGATAGTGCTGGGGATGAAGAACCAGTTGCTCGGTTTTGTTTCCAAGTAACTGGTTTTCTGATAAATATTCGGCTGATTTTCCATGACCTTCTATCGTTCAATTCTAAAACAATGTTAAATTGAATCTTCAAGTTCAGGCAATTTTTGAAGATGATATTTATGAAAACTTACGTTATGCAAGGGTACTTTGGGAAAATTCATCTTTTTTTACGGAGTGATTTTACTAATCCATTGCTCAAGCTCATGTACTTTCTTTTTCCCCTAATTGGTTGGCATAGGAAAACAGTAGAAAAGATTTACCACTTGAAAGGCAATCACTTCACTATCCTCCAAGAACCTTATGTTCAGGTCTTGGCAGATGAATTAGATATCTTGTTTTGTTTAGGGAAAAAGCAGAGGAATGAATCCACAACTGTTAATTCCATCCCAGAATTTATTGAGTTTGAAGCCTGAAAAGCTTGCCGTAAAACCCTTTCAATAATTCATAATATAAACTTATCACCACTACACCGGGAGAGCCTTTTAGATTTTGGATTGGGGATGAGTTAGTTTGAAGCAGGGGTTAGGTGTTTTTTAGAGATCCTCCTAATCTAAAATCCAAAATCCAAAATCTAAAATTGAGCGATTCGTTCTCTCCACAGCCCACAAAACTTTGGTGTACTCTGTCGAATTGCGCTCAACGCTTTAAACCGAGAAACTTCTTTTAATCGTAGTATTCGACAAAAGTCACGAAAAGCAAGTATGAATGATAAGTACATGCTTACTATCTTAGCTGCTTCTGTAACAACATCTTCCTCTCCTCTTTAATCTCTTTTGTCAAGCACATTTGAGACGCGCTAATCCTGTTATTCAGATGACATCCTTAATATGCCTAAAAACTAGGCTAAGTTTTAGAAGCAACTGCCAACACTCAAATTTTTCAACCTCTGTGGACCCGCTTATTCAGCAAGCCCTAACTAGTTCACTACTTTTTTAACTGCTCTTGTTGGGAAATTGAGAGGGTGTAGTCGTACTGCTGTTCTGAATCCTCACCTACATATAATAGGTATTTCCCTCGCTGCCAATAACCGGAAAATTGGGGATT